>Ga0102832_1000065_pt1 | contig 307926 bp, 275 predicted proteins | sample EBPBio282013_DNA_FD_88942 | JGI IMG/M metagenome (GOLD analysis project Ga0102832, IMG submission 88942) | Wastewater treatment Type I Accumulibacter community from EBPR Bioreactor in Madison, WI, USA - Reactor 2_5/28/2013_ DNA (Illumina Assembly) | ecosystem: Engineered > Bioreactor > EBPR >... | reverse complement strand
CGTTTAGTGTAACTTTAACTCCCGGAATCCCTGGTTCTCCACTATCCTGGATACCATTTCCGTTTTTATCGTCAAATGCAAAATCACCCAATTTGGCAGGTTGATAGAATCCTGCATCAATGGTTGGATTGTTTTCACCTGATGTGAGTATTGTTACAGGAGATTTACCTGTGGTGATATTTGCGTCACTGTCTTTTGTATCATCTGTACCTTTATCAGCACCCGTTGGTTCGTAACCAGCTGGTTTTGTAAACTCAACTACATATTTTGAACCCGGTTTTAGGTTAGTAAATTCATATTTCCCGTTAGCATCTGTAACTACTGGGGCGACCGGGTTTCCATTTGCATCTTTGGCCTGGGCACCCGTATCATCTAAAAGTTTTACTGTTACACCAGCCAATGGACTTTCTCCGGAATCCTGAATTCCGTTATAATTTTTATCTATCCAAACATAATCTCCTAAGCTTGCAGGTTTGAAATATCCCGCATCCAAAGTAGTATTGTTATCGCCGCTTTGAAGTGTTACAGGAGCGGTAGTTCCTGTTGTTTTATCTGCATCACTATCTTTTGTATCATCTGTACCCTGATTTGAATCAGTAGTAGTGTATTGAGCAGGCTTTTCAAATGTAACTGTGTAAGTGCCTGGTTTCAAACCTGCAAACTCATACTTGCCATCGGCTCCGGTGGTTGTAGTTGCTGTAACCGGGTTTCCTAAGCCATCTGTTCCATTTAATGTAACTTTAACTCCCGGAATCCCTGGTTCTCCACTATCCTGGATACCATTTCCGTTTTTATCGTCAAATACAAAATCACCCAATTTGGCAGGTTGATAGAATCCGGCATCAATGGTTGGATTGTTTTCACCCGATGAGAGTATTACTACTGGAGATTTACCTGTGGTGATATTTGCATCACTGTCTTTTGCATCATCAGTACCTTTATCAGCACCTGTTGGTTCGTAACCAGCAGGTTTTGTAAACTCAACTACATATTTTGAACCTGGTTTTAGGTTAGTAAATTCATATTTCCCGTTAGCATCTGTAACTACTGTGGCTACCGGGTTTCCATTTGCATCTTTAGCCTGGGCACCCGTATCGTCAAACAATTTTACTGTCACACCAGCCAATGGACTTTCTCCAGAATCCTGAATTCCGTTATAATTTTTATCTATCCAAACATAATCTCCCAAGCTTGCAGGTTTGAAATATCCCGCATCCAAAGTAGTATTGTTATCGCCGCTTTGAAGTGTTACAGGAGCGGTAGTTCCTGTTGTTTTATCTGCATCACTATCTTTTGTATCATCTGTACCCTGATTTGGATCAGTAGTAGTGTATTGAGCAGGCTTTTCAAATGTAACTGTGTAAGTCCCTGGTTTCAAACCTGCAAACTCATACTTGCCATCGGCTCCGGTAGTTGTAGTTGCTGTAACCGGGGTTCCTAAGCCATCTGTTCCGTTTAGTGTAACTTTAACTCCCGGAATCCCTGGTTCTCCACTATCCTGGATACCATTTCCGTTTTTATCGTCAAATACGTAATCACCCAATTTAGCAGGTTGATAGAATCCGGCGTCAATGGTTGGATTGTTTTCACCTGATGTGAGTATTATTACAGGAGATTTACCTGTGGTGATATTTGCATCACTGTCTTTTGTATCATCAGTACCTTTATCTGCACCCGTTGGTTCGTATCCAGCTGGTTTTGTAAACTCAACTACATATTTTGAACCTGGTTTAAGATTTGTAAATTCATATTTCCCGTTGGCATCTGTAACTACTGCAGCTACCGGGTTTCCATTTGCATCTTTAGCCTGAGCACCGGTATCATCCAAAAGTTTTACTGTTACACCAGCCAAAGGACTTTCTCCGGAATCCTGAATACCATTATAATTTTTATCTACCCATACGTAATCTCCCAATTTTGCAGGTTTGAAGAAACCGGCATCAATGGTTGTATTATTTTCATTTACACCCAGAGTAATTGGTGCAGTAACACCGGTAATTTTATCTGCATCACTATCTTTTGTATCATCAGTACCTTGATCTTTATCGCTAGCAGTATAACCACCACTAGGTTTACCAAATGTTATAGTATAAGTACCTTTTACCAGATTAGGGAATAAATATTTGCCGCTTGCATCGGTGGTAGTATTAAATGTCACTGGACTTCCAAAAGCATCGGTTCCATTTAACTGAACTTGAACTCCCGCAATACCCGGCTCACCTGAATCCTGAATTCCATTTCCATTTTTATCTTCAAAAACAAAATCTCCAATACTTGATAAACATTGATTTACAGTAACAGAAACAGTTGCGGTTGCAGTACAACCATTTGCACTTGTAACTGTCAATGTGTATGTGCCGGCATTAGAAGTCTTGGCATTGGTGATAGATGGATTTTGCAAATTACTCGTAAAACCTGAAGGTCCAGACCAGCTATACGTAGCAGCGTTGGTCCAGGTGCCTGATGTAAGATTGATAGTTTCTGTCTGACAAATAGGTGCAACAGCTGGCACTCCTGTAGTTGAAGGATTTGGATTTACAACTACTTTCACTTCGTCAGAAGCATCACAACCACCTTTTAATACTGTCAATACATAGTCAGTGGTTGAAGTCGGGCTTACAGTAAAGCTCTGCTGGGTAGAAAGAACCGTACTGGAAGTAGAACTTCTCCACTCATAAGTAGCACCAGCTACTGTGGCTGCTGTTAATGTAACACTACCACCAGCACAAATGGCTTTGTCTGCCCCCGCATCAGCAGATACAGTATTTTTTGTGACAACTACAACATCAGAACCTGTACAACCATTACAGCTTGTAACAGTAAAAGTATAAGAGCCTGATTGATTAACTGTTACGCTACTCAAATTTGATGGGCCCACAATTCCGGGACCTGACCATGAGTAAGTTACAGCATTAGAATAAGTATCCGGAGTAGAGTATTTTATATAGTCCAATCTGAAAGCACACTTACCATTATCAGAAACTTTGATATATCTGGCAGAGGCACTTAATGTATAAGTATATTCTATATAGGAAGTATGATTGAAAGTTTTAGAAGCAACTAAATCATAATAACCTGTAGAAGCAGAATTTGAAGCCTGAATTTTTGCGTCAGAAACCGTGGATGTTGTATTTTCACAATGCTCCAATTTTAAATTTGCTCTTATTACTGTTCCCGCAGGTAATGTTTTGCCTAAATCTAATGTAATTGATGAAGTTCCCTGCCCTGATTTGGTCCATAGTTTGGCTCCTGCATTATCTCCACAAACTTTTGCGTAATCCAAGTTGGCAATCCATCCTGTGGAAGCAGTTATAGTTGTAGCACAAACTGTTTGTCCTGGAGTACCACAAGAAACGACACCAGAAACAGATCCATCCAAAACCACCTGGTCAGTGTTACAAATAGTTTTATCTTCTCCTGCATTTACTATTATGTTATCTTTAACTTTAACATTTGAAGTAGCAGTGGCAGTACAAGTCTTGCCATTTGAAATTATTGTAGCTGTAACAGTATAAATACCCGATTGATTTGGCTGAACATTATTCAAGGTAAGTACATTGCTTGTGCCTACTACTGCTCCTGAAGGAGACTTCCACGAATAGGTAAGATTACAGCCAGCCGGCATTGTTTTTTCGAATGCTGCTGTCAAAGTTACATTAGCCCCAGCACATAAATCAGTAGCAGAAGCAGTAACTCCAAGATTGAATGGAGTATAACCTCCGAGGTTAAAATTAAAATCACCATGTGAATTTGCTGCACTCCATCCATAAGTACCCCCACTGGTAAATGTTACGTTATACCAACCCGATGCTCCAAATGTATTGGTATTTACATTGGCTCCTGTTCCCACCTGGAACGATGGCATACTGTTGGTGGCATTATCACCAATTGAAATAACCAATCCTTTATATATACCACTAGCGTCACCTGTAAGTGTTCCGGTAGCTGAAGTATAATAATAAAGGTCGTTTCCATATGTCGAACAAGAATTCGGTTTAGGACTATATGCTGGTGTAGTTGAAGTACGACCAGATAAATTATATTCAACATTGATACAATCGTTGGTACCTCCACCGACAGCACAAACTTTTCCATAAAGTTTGGCAGTTCCGTCACAATATTCTTCAAACTTCAAAGAAGAAGTTTTGAAATACTGATAATTGGCTTGACCAGTAGAAGAGTTCATTGGAAGCCAGAGGGAATAATACTTGGAGGCGTTGGCATCACAAGCTCCCTGAAGGAGATTATCAGTCAATGTTCTTGAGCCTGACAAACAAATTGGGTCGTTTGTACCAATATTTTTTACTATAATTTTATATTTTACAAAAGTTCCACAAGGATCCTGTGGTTTGAAAATAGCATAATAATAATAGGTACCTAAGGCAGCCGGAGCTGTTACCTCCAAATTTGCTGTAGGTCCGCTAACTGTTACTTCACCTGCAGAAACAAAAGAAATCAATTGGGAAATGTCAGTTACATTTTCGGTTGACCTCAACCACTCTATTTTTGTTCCGTTTGGTGCATTGGTACCAACAGAAAGAACAAACTTTTGAGAAGGATTAACTTCACCAACACTTGGGTCAGGATTTGAGAGGGTATTTGTACAATTATTAACACAGTTCAATGTAATTGAAGTAGTGCCAACACAATTGCTGTTAGGATCCTGAACCGTAATCGTATATGTACCGGCACCCAGATTTGAAAAAACATTTGAAGACTGGAATGCACCGGAATTTAATTTATACTGATACGTGCCGCTTCCCCCGGTGGCACCAATTGTCAAACTTCCATTGGTATAGCCTCCACAAGAGGGATCAACTTTGGAATTTATACTTGCTGTAAGAGCATCATAACATTTGGTAAGAGTCACGTCGTCAATTTTCAAGGCAGTACCTCTAGCGTGTCCAACAATTCTGATTTTTGTGGTATTTGCAGGTGCTATGTACTGTATTGAATTAACCGGCTGTAGTGAACCATTATATATATGAGTTACGTAAGAACTACCTGATTTTGCCAATAATGTATTTCCATTGTAAAATTCAAGGAATAACTCAGCTACGGAATTTGAGCAACCACTGCAATGCGTAGCGGCTTTGGCGTTGAAAACAAATTTAGTTCCGGCAGTAGTCGTAATATCCTGATATATATAATAATCAGCATTATAATCGGGGTTGTTCAATACGCCAAAATTACCTGTCGTAGAACCTGTCCCTAATGACCACTGTCCATTTGTTGCAGTCCAGCTACTTGGAGGGTTTCCTGCTGACATATTTCCATTGGTCACCAGATTGTTGGAAGTACAGGCACATGAAAAGCATGCCGAAACCGGAGTAGTAAAAGTGACGTCGGTATAACATGCTTCTTTTCCGCTCCAAATTCTTACAGTATAAGTGGTATTTGATTTTAAACCTGTAAATGTTATTGAAGTTTGGCCTGGATTTAAAACTTTATTGGTTGCAGCACCAAAAAGAGGAGTCTGTCCATATGTTGAGCCTTCTTTAATATCGGCTTTGGTTACCTCCGAAGAATTATATACCAGAGAATTAATGGTAGCAGAGGCATTTTGATTTGGAGTTGAGCCATTACATGAAGCTGGAGTAATATTAATATTTCCACTATTCACGACCTGCGTAGCACACTCGCATTTAAAATTACCACCTACAAAAGCAATTGATTTTGCACTTGCTCCGGCTACATATTGTAAATAAGTAGCAAAGCCACCATTAGAAGGATCAAACTTAGTTACACAATCTCCGGCAAAAGTGGTAATATACAATTTGCCATCATAATCAAAAGCTATATCAAAAGGATCAACTTTTCCCGTACTTATCTGCCCGGTTCTTGAACTTGGTGTTGGAAAATTATAAGAATTAATCAAAGTTCCTGTAGAAGTATATTTGAATATTTTATCAGGAGTATTACTATTGTCATTTGCAGCAACAGCCCATAGATTTCCGCTGTTGTCAAAAATCACACCTCTGTAATGAAATCCGGCAGGTGCTGTGGCAATTAATGTACTTCCACCGGTTAATGAGGCATTCAAAGATTCAATGGTACTTGTACCACTATTTAACTGCCAGTTGGTGGTAACATATATTTTTCCTGAGGAAGATTGAACCGCCGAACCCCAAAAGTCCTTAGTGGTAGAATTTATCAGGGAAGTTTTAGCAAAACTGGCTACAATAGAATTTGTGGAAGTACTTATTTTATAAAGTTTGTTGTAAGTAGAAGCAAATAAAAATGCATAATCAGAAGATATTGAGACATCAAGAATATCTTCACCAGGAATTGGAATAGGAGCTTTGAATGAAGCTGTGGAATAATCATAAACCCTTATCTCTCCCTGATTGCAACAGGTAGCGATATAGGCTATACTCTTGGTAGGGTCCATAACCATACCTTCCCCACCGCCACCACTCAGGCCGCAGTTAAGAATACCACCACCAGTGGTAAATTGGTACACATCGGTTCTGGAGGTCGAATTACCCGTGAGCTCACCGACCAGCATAAAATATTTATCCTGACCCGGAATTGCATTTTGTGCATCTGAATCCATGACACCCGAAAACAGTGTCAACAAACCAAAAGCTAAGGCACGCAACGCCGAATTAATAATGAAACTTTGGCTCTTTCTTCTAAAGCGTAAATCTCCAAAAAAGGCCAATAGCCTAAAAATACTTAAAACAACAAATTGGAAAAACATTTTCCCATTTTTGTTGTCAGGCATTTCTGAATGTCCAAAACCATTTTCAAAATAATTTTGAATCAATTTAGCGTGTCTCATATTTGTTTTAGTATAAATTTTCTCCATCAAATTCCTTTAATATTATTGAAACATCAAAATGACGTTATTCCCAATTTTCTTCCCTTCAACTAATCCCATTTCATTATCAAGGCGGGTATGAATACCTGCATAGAGTCTTGACATGGCACATTCTTCTGCCGCTTCATAAAATGATTTATATTTTCTCGGCTTAAAACCGATCATCCTTTCTATATATATTTCCCTGTTAGCATGGGTGTCGTCTGTAAATGCAAAATTTTCACCATACAATTTGGTGAGTACTTGAGCAAAAGCACCGGCTTGGCCAGCATGCCCGGAATAATAAGCGGGGAATGGTGGCTCTTTAAAAAACATATCCCATTTTGGATCTATGTTGTAATAAATAAAACCAAATGGCCTTTCAACATTATGGACAAACTTCGTCTTCCAGCAATTAATAAAAGCATCGGCAGTGGCCATTCCAACTGCCGCATAAGTTTCTGCTGCTTTAACTAATTCAGGTTTAGATTTCTCTATGACAATAGTTGCCAGGCTAAAGGTATGTCCCGGAGGTGATGCTGTTTCAGAGGGATCGTCACTCCACCATAAAGCGATTTCCTTCTGCTCATTTGTTAAGTTTTTACCAACATTATAAACTTCAAACATGTAGTTATAATACTCTGTACCTTTATGGTAATCATACTTTATCATATCCGGCACTGGCAATACATTATTTTCCTGAGAAAAAGCCCGGTTATTTCCCCAGGTATGATGCATAGGTAGCGGAATTTCAGATTGACCTTTTACAGGAGGATACCACTGTCCATTGCCTTGGGTAAATTTATAATTACTGTCAAAAATATTGTATTGCTGGTTGTGCCCTCCATCTGACTTAGACCATTCAAAAATCGCCTTAGCTACTGATTTACCATATTCCAGTGACGCTTCAATCTCCTTGGAACTACTTTTACCCGCAAACTTTGCAAAATTCTCTTTTTCCAGATTATTAACCGCTTCAATATTTTCAGGAGTTGTAAACCAAAAAATATCCCTGATAATCTGAGCCTGACCTGCGTTAAGTGCAAGTCTATAATTGATTTTTACATTTTCAGGCTGACTTGGCAATGTCTCCAAACCTGTAAGTTTTCCCGCCAAAGAATGATAATTACTATTACTCTTTACAACAGTCTCATACATTGTAAGACCAGCATAACCCGTAAATCTTGAATTGAAAGTTGGGGTGCCTTTGGGAGTAGTTTTAAACATATTTATAATCAACTTTCCCCAACTGGTTACCAAAGCGACATCATCCCTTTTTGTATTTTGAGAAAAGGCGTGGTGGGATATAAAAATAAGAAGCATGACCACACTTCTGAGTATTACAGAAGCACAATCAACCGAAGATAAATTCTTGCATGTAGAATTTTTAGTCATTTAAAAAGATTCACTCAAATATTTAAAAAATTTTTACTTTTTCTATATTTTCAAACTATCAAAAATAAAAGTTGGCACAATTTTTGTATTTATTTTTTCGTGCTTGAAATCTTCATTTTCAATAATTATTTATCACTAGGAAAAATTTTAACAGGTCTCTTTTAACCCCAAAATCATTGATTTTGATGGGTTGATGCGACTATTTATGTTTTCGAAGTAATTCATATTACTGTAAATTGAGCAAAAATCATGCTAAAAACATTCGATTTTTGTCCGGGATATTTTTTACACATTTTATTTGACTGCACAAGCCTTATACAGTCACTATATTTTTGTTACTTTGCAGTCACAAAAATTTAATTTTTTCAAGTGAAACTCTGGCAAAAAGATAATTCCAAAAAAACGCATGAAATCATCGAAAAGTTTACAGTCGGGAAAGACCGTGAACTGGATATTCACTTGGCAACATTTGATTTATTGGGTTCGATGGCTCACATGATTATGCTTGAAAGCATCGAATTATTAGAGAAGCACGAGCTGAATTTATTGTTAAAAGAATGCAAGAATATATATAATAATGATATAAGTCAAGGAAAATTTGAAATTTCTGACGGAATTGAAGACGTTCACTCCCAAATAGAACTCCTTTTGACACAACGAATTGGAGACATTGGAAAAAAAATCCATAGTGGACGATCAAGAAATGATCAGGTTTTAGTTGACCTGAAAATGTTTTTAAGAAATAAGATTGAAGAAATAGTTTTAGAAGGAAATCAATTATTTGAAAATCTAATTAAGAAAAGCAATCAACATAAAAACGACTTATTACCAGGCTATACGCATCTTCAGATTGCTATGCCCTCTTCATTCGGACTTTGGTTTGGGGCTTACGCAGAAAGTCTGATAGATGATTTTCAGTTACTATTGGGAGCTTACAAGGTAATTAATAAAAATCCCCTGGGTTCGGGAGCAGGATACGGCTCTTCGTTTCCGCTTAACCGGAAAATGACCACAGAGCTTCTGGGATTTGATGACCTTAATTATAACGTTGTTTATGCCCAGATGACCCGGGGGAAATCCGAATTTGTTCTTTCTCTGGGAATTGCAGGTCTTGCTGCTACTATTTCAAGACTGGCCATGGATGTATGCCTTTATAATAGTCAAAATTTTGGTTTTCTGTCTTTACCAGAAGAAATGACCACCGGATCTAGTATTATGCCACATAAGAAAAATCCCGATGTTGCAGAGTTGCTTAGAGGAAAAACCAACCGATTAAAAGGTTTACCCGCTGAAATTGCTTTTGTGCAATCTAACCTACCTTCCGGATATCATCGCGAATTTCAAATTCTGAAGGAAATTATTATTCCGGCCATCGATGAAATATTGGATTGTATTAGGGTAACTACCTTTATGGTAAAAAATCTTCAGGTAAAGCCCAATCTGCTTAATGATAAAAAGTATGATCCGATGTTTAGTGTTGAAAACGTTAATGAACAAGTTTTGAAAGGCGTAACGTTCAGAGATGCATACAGAAAAATTGGTCTGGAAATTGAGGCAGGTGAATTTACACCAAACAAAGAATTGAACCATACGCTCGAAGGAAGTATTGGAAACTTGTGCAATGACCAGATTGAAAGAATGATGGAAGAAGTGATTAGCCAATTCAATTTTGAAAAAACCAGAGTGGCATTTGAAAAGTTATTGAATTATCCGGAAAAATAACACCGAAACAAAAAAAATATATCTCAAAGAAAAGCCTCGTTTCCGAGGCTTTTCTTGTTAATAACATTTAGATTTTGAAGAACCGTCACTGCAACATCTGCTAAACGATTTTCCAAGTTTTTTATATTCTGACTTACTCAACGGAACATAAATCCTTCCATAATCACCCACAACTACTTCCTGCTTGGTGAAGTTATTGGTGAGCGTCATCGGAACTGACACCTCTTCTATCGGTTTTACAGTACCATCATCACATACTTCGATAATCTGGCTTAGAGAAGAATTGGCTTTAAGAGAATAGTTCACTGAACTCTTTGCCGGAATACTGTAAGTACCCAAACATTTATATTTATTAGCAGTCTCTCCTTTTTGTAGTTTACCAGTTTTCTTATAAACCCCGATCATCGTAACCTCGTTGGTTCCTACTTTCGAACTTACGTCTTCAGTAACTGCTGAGCCATTGAGTGTAAGTGTTTGTTTAACGCAATTTTTTCCATCACCGCCGCCACTAACAGTCGCAGGAGATGCTTCTGATTTTGTGTTAACCTTATTAGTATTATTGGATGCCACACTTGAAGAAGCACTTTCAGAAGCAGGACATTCTTTGTAAACTTTTTTCAAGGTTTTGAATTGCTTACTATTTACGGCCATTATCATTTTCCCATTTTCTCCCACAGCTACATCAGATGAGGCTACATTGTAAAGCAGATTTACGGGAAGATTGATGGAAGCATTAGAAGGTACGCCCTGACCATAATCACAAACCTTAACAGTTTTGGCATAATTGACTTCCCCACTTGCATTCATGTCATATGTAAGTCTTACCGGCACCTGGTAATCTCCTACACAAAGATTTTTACCATTATAGGAAGCAACAACCGGAATATTTTTGGTTGTATTGATCACATCGCCAGCCTGAATTTTTCCTTTTCCGGCAAAATTCAAAGTCTGAGTAGCACAAACTACTGCAGGAGGGCATTTTGTTTTGTCGTTCACATTGGGATCACATGGCGTACATGGAATACAACGCTCACCCGGATCATAGAATGCATTACCGCATTTTTTCATGATGTAAGCATGACAAGAGCCATCTGCAGAAATAATTTTGAAGGTTTCAAAATCTTTACCCAGTACTGACCATTTGTACTTATGCCCTTTACTGTAGGCACCCATCCAACCAGTTTTTCCGGCAGGTAAAACAGCAGGTTCAATTTTGCTTTGAGAAAACCCGGGATCTTTAAATCCCTGATAACCGAGAGCTTTTAAGAAATTATCGATTTCAACTTTACTACCCTTTAAATTTTTGGCATGTACTTTTTTCAAATGGTTGTAGGCGGCTTCGGCAGTATGTTTTGGAATTTCGCCAAACTGAGGACTGGTTCCTAATCTTTCCAAAACCACAGGTGTTTCTGATGATTTTTCACCAAAAACCTCATGTAGACCAGTACTGCATGGCGTCTGACCAGAAACATTGGAACTGATTACCAGGAAAGTAAAAGCTCCGACAAAAAATTTAAGTAATCCTTCTCTCTTTTTCATTGTGAGAAATTTTGCCTGAAAAATAATTTAAGTTTTAAATGGAGATTTTTGCCCCATTAAGATAGGTGCAAAGTAAATTTTTTTTCATTGAGATAAAAAATATATACCTACTTATTTTCTTAATTATGCTTTTTTTTAAGGTGAAATTAAGTTTTAGATGGTATTTTTGCAAAAAAAACACTTTAAATGAGTCTATTAACGGTAGGATCAGTAGCCTTTGATAAATTAGAAACCCCATTTGGCAAAACTGACAAAATAGTGGGAGGTGCAGCAACTTTTATTGCTTTGACAGCCTCTTATTTTACCCCAAAAAACAATTTGGTAGGTATTGTGGGAAGCGATTTCCCGGAAGAAATGATAAAGATTTTTAATGAACATGGCGTAAATACTGACGGGCTGGAAATAGATCCCGAAGGAAAAACTTTTTTCTGGCATGGAAAATACCACCAGGACATGAATAATCGTGACACCTTAGATACCCAACTGGGAGTTTTTGAAAATTGGGAACCTACTATTCCGGAATCCTATCAGGACACACAATATCTGATGCTGGGAAATATGGTGCCGGCGATTCAGCATGCCACATTAAAAAAACTTAGAAACAGACCAAAGTTTGTGATGCTGGACACCATGAATCTTTGGATGGATATAGCCATGAATGACCTTAGAAAAGTCTTGGCGGATATAGACTGCCTTACCATTAATGATGCTGAAGCCAGGCAGCTTTCGGGCGATTATTCTCTGAAAAGAGCTGCAAAAACTATAATGGATATGGGCCCTAAAACCTTGATTATAAAAAAAGGAGAGCACGGAGCCTTACTTTTCCAGGATGACCGCACCTTTTATTGCCCGGCTTTACCACTTGAGGAAGTTTTTGACCCAACAGGTGCTGGTGACACTTTTGCCGGTGGCTTTATTGGTTATCTTGCCAAAACAGATGATTTAAGTTTTGATAATTTAAAAAGAGCGATTATCTACGGCTCGGCTATGGCGTCGTTTTGTGTGGAAAAATTTGGGACAGAACGTATCCAGTACCTTTCTCAAACCGAAATCAATAATCGGGTGATGGAGTTTGTACAATTGGCAAGTTTTGAGATAATTGACTAAACCAAAAAATATTTTTTCCAATTCAAAAAAGACATCAGAGGGTGTCTTTTTTTTATTTTAATAATTTTATATTTAAATATTTTTATAAATAATTATAAATATATAAAATATTAATAATCAATAATTTAAAAGAAAATCAAAATCCACCTTTATCGTAATAAACCCTTCTTCGGGACAGTTTCAGGTCACGTAGCAATGAGGATCTAGGCTGAAGTGTGAAGCTATAATTACTTGCTCTAAGATTATTACCGGCAATTGGGGTCCATTGAAAGCTCATATCCCAGCAGTGTAGCTCCCGCATAATCCCGATGTTGGTCAAGGTTACACCTTTATAAACAAAGTCCCAGCCCGAACTAAAATTCATTTTCCATTTTGGTGTCAAACTCAAATCCCCGGTAAACTGAACGGCCTGTATGATTTGTGGCTTGGCAAGCCCTTGTTTGAAATAACTAAAATTGTAACTAAAATTTACACTCCAGGGAATACTAAAGTCAACATATGCCAGTGGATTGGACTGCACAAATTGTTGCATGGCTTTCCTGGCTGCATCGTCTTCTTTCCCGATACCTGTCTGCGGAGCAGGAGCATTCTTTTTCTTAAGTTTGTCGGCATTTAATCCCGTACTAAGCGAAACATTCATGGAAGTCAGATAGCTTCCAGAATACCCCTCATGCTTCCATTTGTACACCGGCACCCTTCTTCCGGCAAGATTAGAGGTATTTTGTGAATCTTCGATGTAAGCATAAGGATCAAAAGATGCGTTGAAATTTATATTTATCAGATTTTTGAACAGACTTGTGTTGGTTCCCATGTTAAAATTAGAAAGATTAAAACCTCCTGTAATAGTATCTGATAAGTACCGAAAGGGAGTCTTGATAGCAAAAAAGTTGTAGCTGCCCCCAATATTCAGGTTATCAAGAAGTGATATTTTCTGAAAAGCATTCTCAGCGGTATCTGATTTTGATCTTACTTTTGCTTCCAATTGATTGGTTAAATTAAAATTCAAACTTCCGCTCGCACCGGAGGCTGTTCCTAATTCGGTAAAGCGAGGCATATACCTTTCAGATATGTCATCTTTTCTCACTCTCACATATTGATACAAATTGCCGTTTTTACTTAAATCAGGAGCATAACTTATGCCCACGGAGGGTGCTATGGTATGGCGTATAGCCTGAATCCTTCCCAACTTTTTAAACTGATAGGTACCATAAATGCGGGTATTTAAACTGCCGGATGTATTCCAGGAACCCGAAGTAAAGAATGGCACACCCTCCTCCCGGGCGGAAAGAGTATCAATTTTTACTGCGTCTTTAGATTCTATATATTCATATTTCAACCTTTTGGTATAAATATCTCCCCGATATGAAAAGCCCGGGGTAAAATTAAGATATTTGGCAATCTTGAAATTTGGCAATGAAATTGGCACCGAAAATGAAGATCGGAACTGACCAAGTTCGGATAAAATATATTTGATATTATCAGCAGAATTCAACTGTATAACCGTCTGATTAGCAGACAAACCCAGAGATTGAAGCCGTAATTCTTCACTGGTTAGAGGACGGTTTTCTACTCCAACAATATTGTAGTCAGTATAAGTTGTGGATCTGCTCCGGCTGGTGATGTCATTGGAAACTCTATAGCCACCGCTCAAATCAAGTCCAACTCTGAACGCATCGTACCAATTGCCCAACATGTTTTTTTCTTTCACAAATGGATTGAACTGATTAAGCCCAAGAGAATAGTCCAGCGAAGAGTTCATGACTTTGGTGGAAACGTTTTGATCCACACGAAAACCCGAGGAGGTTCTTACCAGCTTCCCAAAACTCTTTGAAAACTGAATGGAAGAACCAAAAGTATTATTGGTGTATTGGTCAATTTCGTCTAAACGTCGGTTGTTCCTGTTAAAACCGTTAGAAACTAAATTAACATTTGCCGAAAAACTTCTGTCTGGACGACGGCTTTGCGGAGAATGCGACCATGTAATGTTAAAATCTCGTTTAGGAACATCAGATGAATCTCTTATGATTTTTCCTGACACATTTCTATTGAACTGTAAATTTAAATTTCCGGTGTATCTGTATCTTTTGATGTAATTGGACTGTACACCTACCCCAAAACTGCCATTAGTATAAATTTGACCCAATACTTTTGCACCGATTCTTTCATTAAATGCATGATAGTATCCAAAGTCACGAAAATAAAATCCCCGATTGCTGGGTTCCTCTCCATAAGTACCCATTACAAACCCGGAAGTTCCGATTTCTTTCTTTTTGGGAATAGGAAAAAAACCAAAAGGTAGCCCAATAGGCAAAGGAATATCGCTTAACACAAAATTAAATGGTCCTGAAACCAATGATTTTTTATTGACCAACTTAATCTGTTTAGCTTTAATATGAAAGTGTGGCTCGGCCAGATTACAGGTTGTGTACTTGGCATTAAGCAGGTACATATTATCTTCGGGGTCTTTCTTAACTTTGGCACCCTGTACAAAACCTTCTCCTTGTTGCGTAACAATATGACTTACAATTGCCTTTTTTGATTTAAAATTATACCTGATGGTGTCAGAATTATAAGACTCCCCGGCATCGGTAAAAATCGGTTTTCCTTTGATGGCCTCTCCTACTTTTTTGGTTGTATCGGGCATGCCATGGGCATAGACTTCACTTTTATTCCAGTCGAGCATGATGTAATCGGCAGTCAACTCAATGTCACCGTAAATCACTTTAGCATTTCCAAAAAGATGATATTTTTCATTTTCCACATCCAGCACAGTAGAATCTGAAGAAAAAGACTCAACTGTAGTTTCTATCTGATTTTCAGCACTTTTAAGGGAATCTGGTATAACCACTGAAAGGGAATCCCGTTTAACTCTGGATACCTTTTTAATTGGAGTCTTATTTTCACGATTTGGCGAGTTGGATGGTCTTTGAGTTTGTCCCGAATTTCCTATAGGAAGTCTTCCTCCCAAACCTCTTCCAAAAGGTTGCTGAGCGTTGGCCTGAAATTGCAGGAAAAATATCCCGAAAATCAGGTTAATTGAAAGAAGTAAAATTCGTTGTTTTTTCAATAGAGCTATTTTTTTACCAAAAAGTATTCTTTTGTGCGAAATTTCCAGGACAATATTCAGATATTTTTTCTGTTCTAACAAAAGCATTATTTTTGTATTGCAAAATTAACCAGAAACTACAACCAAAACGAACTTAAGGGTTCAAAAAAGATAATTATTCTATAGTTTTCCAAAAAATATGAAGTTAAAAATCCTTAATACTTTAAGCTTTAAAATGCTGGTTCTGGTGGTTTTTGTGGCAACTACCAGCATGATATTACCCGCAAAAAACCGATTGAAAACCGTGGTACTAGATGCAGGACATGGAGGAAAAGACCCGGGTGCCGGCAATGGAATGGAAAAAAAGTATGCACTCGACATAACCCTGGAACTCGGTAAAAAAATTGAAGCAAACTACCCGGACGTGAAAGTGATTTATACAAGAGACAGCGATGTGTTTGTACCCTTGCACGAGCGGGCAGCTATTGCAAACCGTAATAAGGCAGACCTGTTTATATCAATTCATTGCAATGCCAACCCGCATTCCAAATCTTTGCGGGGCACCGAGACTTATGTAATGGGACTCCACAAAACTCAGGAAAACCTTGATCTTGCCAAAGCTGAAAACAATGTAATATTGTATGAAGATAACTATAAAAAATCATACAAAGGCTTTAACCCAAACTCACCGCTGGCCCATATTATGTTGGCCAACTACCAGAATGCTTTTATGTCACAAAGCCTGGATTTTGCCGCTAAAGTAGAAAAAAACATGGCCAAGCAGGGACATTCCAGCAGAGGTGTGAAACAAGCAGGATTTATTGTGATTTGGGAAACTACAATGCCGAGTGTCCTTGTAGAGACAGGCTATCTGACCAACGCTACCGACAAGGCATTACTGGGTTCAGATTCAGGAAGAGAAAAAATTGCGACTGCTATTTACAAGGCATTCAAAGAGTATAAAACTGATTTTGAAAAATAAAATATTAACTTGCAGGAAGTTTTAAAAGAGATAAAAAATGGCAATTGGAAGAGAGGTAAAAGTTGGATTATTGGGGATGCTGGGCTTAGTAATTCTCTATTTTGGATTTACTTTTTTAAAAGGATCAGAAATTTTCTCAACCTCAAACACTTACAAGGCTACTTTTAAAGATGTAATGGGCCTGGAAGTTTCAAATCCGGTGACATTTAATGGTGTTAATGTAGGCAGGGTTACCAACCTTTTACCGCAATTTGACAAAGGCGAAGTAATAGTGGAGTTGACTATAAGTGAAGATGTGAAATTGACCGACAATTCCGTTGCAGTTCTTGCCGACGATGGATTGATTGGTGGAAAATTGATAAAGCTAAAAATCGTACCCGGAAAGCCCCTTGATGAAGATGGTGATCTGAAAAGTATGTTAGAAGTTGGGCTGGTAGATGTGATGCAACAAAAAATTGATCCTACTTTAAAAAATGTAGATTCTTTGACCAGAACGCTTACCAGGATTGTGAATGAATTTGATAATACAGGTCAGGCACTCAAAATATTACTTGCATCTGCCACGCAATCGACCAATGGCGTAAATCAACTGGTAGCTGGCAATTCAAAAAACATCGGGCAAATCACTGCCAATGCTGCGGTTTTAACCAAAAATTTAAATAATCTGGCACTTAACCTAGATCAGCAAATAAAACCTATTTTAACCAAGACGGGTAGCTTCTCTGATTCCCTGTCGGCATTGCAATTGGGAACCACCGTCAATAGCCTGAACGGCACTGTAAAAAATCTGCAAAATGTACTCGATCAGATCAATGCCGGTAAGGGTACGCTGGGCAAGCTTACGGGCGATGACTCCCTATATACTAATCTGGATCGGACTGCCGCCTCATTGAATTTGCTCCTTTCTGATATGAAAGTCAACCCAAAAAGGTATGTGCATTTTTCTTTATTCGGCAAAAAAGATAAAAAGTAATCAGAGTTTGCTAATGGTGTAACCTTTGGCTTCCAGCAGTTTTATCAATCCCTGGTTTCCACCAAGATGTCCGGCTCCTACTCCAATAAATGAGGACTTTTGTCTGATATTTTCTTCTATAACTGGTATCCAGTTTTGATTACGCTTTTCAAGTAAATCTTCCTTAAATTTTTCCGAAAATTCATCCTCTTTTTCCATAATTCCCATCATTTCATCAAGGTTTCCCTTGACATAAGCCTTTCGCATGGTTTCAAACTCCCTTTTCGTTTTTTCCTTGTCTCTGATGCTTTCCAAAAAATAATTTGCCTGTTCTTTAAGCGGAATTTTATCAAAAACCCCCATTTGGTATTCTACTGACTCCAGTCCATTGATTTCTTTACCAGCTTTTTTACCAAAACCCATAATTATGTTTTCAGGCACTTCCATTTCACAAGTTGACAATTTATTGATTATCAAAGAATACAATAACATGGGCTTCGTTTTTTCAAAAACAAAAGGCTGAATACCTGCTGAATCCTTCAAATAGCTTTTGATAAAACTATAATCACTTTCTGAATAAAAATCAGAAAGCTTTTCTTCCATTCTCATGTGCTTGAATAGTTGGACCGGCATTTTGGGGTCATCCATATCGAGTTCGAGAAAGATTTGATCAGAAAGCAAAATTCTATCTTTTACTGCTTTATTTACAACCGAATCACTTTTACAAATAATATGAAAAGTACCGAAAAGATAGCTGGGTTTAGCAAGTCCGTTTCCTGATATTTCATACAGAAACCTTTCAGATTGAGCTTCTGAAACTAAATGCATGAAGGCAAATAAAATTAAGAACAGATTTTTTTTCATATTTCTATTGATAAAAGAAAATTTACAATTTCAATTTAACCAGTTTATATCGTTGAATGTTTCGAAATTTTGCATGAAAATACTTAACAAAACAGAGTTTTTTTTTATTTTTTGAAAATTAAGACCCGCCAAACTGTTATTTTTGTTTTTTACCTGAAAATGGGCTTACTGGATTTAAAATTTTAAAATTTTGTCAACAGAAACAAAAAAAAACAACCCCACAGATCAAATTCGTTCAGTCAACTGGATTCGTGGATTAGCCGCTTTTGGGGTAGTTGAAATGCACATTTTTTGTGCCCTCGATTTTTTCTCCAAAGAAGATGTTTTTTTTCAGAAATATATATTCCCGATTAGCATTGTGGGCAGACTCGGGGTACCGGTATTTTTTGTGATTTCAGGCTTTATCATTCCATATTCCATGTGGAAAAACCAGTATAAGGTTTCTAATTTTTTCAATTTCATGTTTAGAAGGCTTACCCGCCTCGAACCTCCATACTTGCTAGCAATTATATTATCGGTGATTGTTGCCTATATTTCAACCTATTTCCTAAAATCCCAAATCTATCAATTGGATTGGGGGGCCTTATTCCTGCATTTTGGTTACCTAAATGTTTTCACAGGATACAATTGGCTCAATCCGGTTTTCTGGACTTTGGCGGTAGAATTCCAATACTATATCACAATAGGTCTGCTATTCCCTTTGATTATGCATCGAAAATATGGAAATTACTTCCTGATTCTGTTGCTGTTAATTCTTGGTGGACCTCTTGGATATTACTTAACACCTGCTAAAGTACACCTGGTGCATTATTTTCACATTTTTGTTCTTGGAATCGCAGCATTTAAGAAACATACCAAAACCATTTCAAATGCATTTTTTATTCTTATTGTATTAATTTCCCTTGGTTTTACATACTATTATCATTTTAAAGCATATACAGTCTTCTCACTTTTAACCATGCTTTTGATATTATATAATGTAGATATTAAATTAAAGTTCATGTATTTCCTGGGTAAAATATCGTATTCATTGTACTTACTACACTGGATCGTGGGTATGGAGCTCATGCGAAATTTCTATGTGTATTATTTTCCCAATACCAGTCAATGGGAAAAACTTGCAGTGGGTGTTATGATCATTGGAGTAAGTGTTTTTTTAAGTTATATTTTCTATCTCGTAATCGAAAAACCATCGATGCAATGGGCAAAGAAAATAAGACCTCCCAAGCCCAAAGAGCCGGTCGTTTCGAATTAATATTTATTAATTATCATTCAAAACATTGATTGACAACGCTTATAAACATCAATAAATTATGAAAAAAATTTTACTTGTTTTAGCAGGAATCACTTCTATTACAAACGTATTTTCTCAAAAAAAACCTATCGACAGCCAACTATTGATAGGAAACAAATCTCCTGAAAATTTCTTGCAGGCCTTACCTTCAGTCAACAAATGGCTGGATGAAGACCGGGTACAGGTTTTTATGAAGCCTTCAGAAAATGAAACCATGAAAAATGTAGTGCTAAATCTGAAAACCGGAAAAATCGAAGAAGACTCAAAAAGTCAAACGGTTGTAGTAACAACGAAAAAACTTGTCCTAAAAAACGGCGATATTTTTCTAAAGTCCGGTTCAGAAGAAACCCAACTCACAACCGACCCTTCTTCGGTAGAAAAAAATCCAACCTTTTCGCCCGACAGCCAATATGTAGCTTATACCAAAAACAACAATTTGTACACCTTCAATCTCAAAAACAGACGTGAGACTCAACTGACCATCGATGGCAGTAAGACCACGCTAAACGGCTATGCATCATGGGTTTATTGGGAAGAGATTTTTGGTCGTCCAACCGTTTTCAGAGCATTTTGGTGGAGTCCTGACAGCAAAAAACTGGCTTTCATGCGATTTGATGAATCACAAGTACCAATGTTCCCAATTTACAGCTCGGAAGGACATCATGGTTTTATAGAGGAAACCCGCTATCCAAAAGCCGGAGACCCCAATCCTACCGTTAAAATAGGCTTTGTGGACCCTGATGGCAACCAAACCACCTGGGCTGATTTTGATGAAAAAACCGATCAATATTTCGGCTGGCCAGAATGGACTATCGATGGCTCGGGTTTGATGGTTCAATGGGCCAACAGAGGCACAGACCACCTCAAACTCTTCAATGTTTCACCTTCAAAAGGCACAAAAACACTGATTTATGAAGAAAAACAGGATTCCTGGGTGGATATCAGCGAGGCTGATGAACGGCTGACCCTACTCGATAATGGAAAAGAAATGATGCTCATTTCCGATAAAACCGGCTGGAAGCACTTATATCTTTACGGACTTGACGGAAAACTAAAAAACCAGATTACTCAGGGCAGATTTACCGTAAAAGAAGTAATTGGTATAGACCAAAAAAACAAAGTAGTTTACTTCCATGCCAGAGGCATTGAAAATACCACCAGGTTTGATCTTTACCGCGTTGGCCTCGATGGCAAAGGCCTTAAACGACTGACTTTCGGAGACTTCAATCATAGAAAAATAGATTCCTCACCAGACCTCAAATACTTTGTAACTTCCTATTCCAACACCCATACGCCCGCCGCTATGGCCATTATCGACAATACCGGAAAGCTCATCAAAGAGCTGGGCAGTGCCCGGGGTTCGGCTTATGATACTTATCAAATTAACACGCCCGAACTTCTCAGGGTAAAAAGCAAAGATGGCAAATTTGACCTTCCTATGACCATAGTATATCCCGAAAACATGGAAGCAGGTAAAAAATACCCAGTATTGGTAAACATATACGGTGGCCCCGACGCAGGCACCGTGACCGACTCCTGGGCTTGGTCTCCTAAAAGTCAATGGCTGGCAAGAGAAGGCGTGATACAAGTTAGCCTCGACCACCGGGCAAGCGGGCATTTTGGAAAAGAAGGCGTAGCCTATATGCACCGAAACCTGGGCGAATGGGAGCTCGAAGACTACAAAACAATGGTACAATACCTTATTGAAAAAGGAATAGCCGATCCCAAAAAAATAGCCATAACGGGCTTTAGCTATGGAGGTTACATGACATGCCTCGCTCTCACAAAGGGTGCCGATGTATTTACCCATGGCATGGCTGGCGGTAGTGTGACCGACTGGAAACTATATGACAGTGCCTACACTGAGCGGTTTATGGATACCCCCGAAGAAAACCCCGAAGGCTACAAAAAAGGAGCCGTTTTGACCTACTCCGACAATCTCAAGGGCAAGCTACTCATCGTGCACGGCACCATGGACGACAACGTGCATCTGCAAAACAGCATCCAGCTCATTGACAAGTTACAGGAAAGCAAAAAAGAATTTGAAATGATGTTTTACCCCGGCGGAAAACACGGCTGGGGCGGTGCAAAAGGAGCCCATTTCGAAAACCTCAAAAACCGTTTTATTTATAAATATCTCCTTGAAAAAGACATGCCGGAAGGGATGCTGAGATAAAAATATTTGGGCGTATCCCCGGTTATTTGGCTATCGCCTCATAACCGGGGTCGGGTGCTCACTACTCGCTTCACGCTATCGCCTGAGAGCTCAAACAGGCCGTTCGCCCCCTTACGCAAAACTTTAAAGAAATAAAATCCTAATTTTTCAATATAAAAATGCTTTTTGAAATTACAATTCAGAACATTTTGGATGACAATTTCTTAAATAAATTAGCTTTCATTTACCTATAATTTTAAACAAAAACATCATATTTTTACCTATAATATATAACTACCAATTAGCCAATTTGCATTATAAATAGCTCAATTTCAATTGTTTGTGAATTTTCAATTAAAACATAAAAAAACAGGGAACCATCGGCTCCCTGTTTTCAATTTTGAAGACTATCAATGACCGGCTCCTTTTACGATTTCATCTACTACCGCCGGATCTAAAAGCGTAGAAGTATCTCCCAGGTTGCTTACGTCTCCTTCAGCAACTTTTCTTAATATCCTCCTCATGATTTTACCTGAGCGGGTTTTTGGCAAACCGGTTACAAACTGAATCTTGTCCGGCTTGGCGATTGGCCCAATCACACGGGTAACCGTCATCAAAATATCTCTCTTGGTCATTTCAGGCTCGTCTGGCATTTCTTCACAAATTATGTAAGCATAAATACCCTGTCCCTTGATATCATGCGGATAACCTACCACTGCCGACTCAACTACACCTGTGTGCATATTGAGGGCATTTTCAACCTCGGCAGTTCCAATTCTATGGCCGGAAACGTTGATTACGTCATCTACCCGACCTGTGATACGATAATACCCGTCTTCATCTCTCTGACAACCGTCGCCAGTAAAATACAATCCCGGATAAGCAGAGAAGTAAGTATTTTTACAACGCTCATGGTCACCCCAGGTAGTACGAATGATCCCCGGCCATGGGAATTTAATCACCAGGTTACCATTTACACCATTTCCTTCTATTTCAACGCCATTTTCATCTACCAACATAGGCTGTACACCTGGTAAAGGAAGTGTAGCATAAGAAGGCTTGGTTTTTGTGATATTGGCCAAAGGTGAAATCAGGATACCACCGGTTTCTGTCTGCCACCAGGTATCCACAATCGGACATCTTTTTTTCCCTATATTCTCATTGTACCAGTTCCAGGCTTCCTCGTTGATAGGTTCACCTACAGAGCCTAGAACTTTTAAGGTATGAAGGTCTTTCTCCTGATAAAATTCCTCTCCAAAGCCCATCAATGATCTGATAGCAGTAGGAGCGGTGTAGAAAATATTTACACTATGACGCTCAATGATATCCCAGAATCTCCCCGCATCAGGGTAAGTTGGAATGCCCTCAAACATCAAAGTGGTGGCACCTGCTGCCAATGGACCATAAATGATATAAGAATGACCAGTAATCCAGCCAATATCTGCTGTACAGAAATGAATTTCACCCGGCTCATATTGGAACACATTATGGAAAGTATAGGTACTGTAAACCATATAACCGCCCGTTGTATGAACTACTCCTTTTGGCTTTCCGGTAGAACCCGATGTATAAAGAATAAACAAAGGATCTTCTGCGTCCATTTCTTCGGCCGGACAAAAGGAATCAACATGCTTAATCTCCTGTTCCCACCATACATCTCGGCCTTTAATCATCGAAACCGGCGTACGGGTATGGGTTGACACGATGACTTTCTTCACCGATGGACATCCGATAAGTGCATCATCAACGGTATCTTTCATCGGAAGATGTTTTGAACCTCTAACCGCACCGTCAGTTGTAATCACCACTTTGCATTGTGAATCGTTGATACGGTCGGCAATAGATTGAGCTGAGAAGCCACCGAAAACTACAGAATGAATAGCTCCTATACGAGCACAAGCCAAGACTGCTATAGCTAACTCAGGCACCATAGGCATATAAATACACACTCTGTCACCTTTTTCTACGCCATTTTTCTTCAAAACATTGGCAAAACTACAAACTCTGTTAAACAACACTTTGTATGTCAACACAATGGGTTCATCCTCCGGATCATTGGGCTCCCAGATGATAGCGGGTTGATTGGGCTTGTGTTCAGCATGGCGATCTAGACAGTTTTCTGTGATATTTAATTTACCACCTTTAAACCACTTTACATTGTATTCATTGTTGAAGTCCCATTCCAAAACTTTTTTCCAGGGTTTTTTCCAGATAAACTCCTGAGCCACATCGGCCCAAAAACTTTCGGGATCTTCCACACTATGCTTGTACGCCTCGTGATACTCTTCGATAGTCCTGATTCTCATTTTTTATTTTGATTGATAGTTTAAAATTGTTTTTTTGATACTAAACCTATTTTATGGCTCACTAATATTTCTTTGATTTCTTCCAAAATTGCCGGGTCATCAATGGTTGATGGCACCTGGAATGACTTGTCGTCGGCAATCATCCGCATGGTTTTACGTAAAATCTTACCGGAGCGGGTTTTCGGAAGCCTTTTTACGGTTACTACCGTTTTAAAAGAAGCCACGGCTCCTACTTTAGCCCTGACCAATGCCACCAAATCTTTTTCAATTCCTTCTGAAGATTGCTCGGCATTATCTTTTAATACAATCAGTCCGAGAGGTTTTTGACCCGTAAGTTCATCTTCGATACCTATTACGGCACATTCGGCGATAGCCTCATGACCGCTCACTATTTCTTCCATTTCACCAGTTGAAAGCCTGTGGCCTGACACGTTTATAACGTCGTCAATCCTTCCCATTATAAATACATATCCGTCAGGGTCAATATAGCCGCCGTCTCCCGTGAGGTAATAGCCCGGGAATTTGTCCATGTATGAATCCTCAAAACGCTCGTCGTCATTCCAAAGGGTGGGTAGGCAGCCCGGAGGCAATGGTAGTTTTACACAAACATAGCCTTCGTGGTTAGGGCCAAGCTTCTCCCCTGCTTCATCTAATATTTCCACCTCAAAACCACTCACTGGCTTGGTTGCAGAGCCTTCTTTCACAGGAAACTGCTCTACTCCCATCATATTGGCCACTATTGACCATCCGGTTTCAGTCTGCCACCAGTGATCGATGATAGGTTTACCGGTTATTTCCTGCAACCAACGGAGGGTAGGCGGGTCACACCTTTCCCCTGCTACGAAGATTGTTCTCAGGCTTGAGATATCATATTTTTTTAAAAGGTCGGCATTAGGGTCTTCTTTTCTGATTGCACGGAACGCCGTGGGAGCTGTAAAGAAAATATTCACTTTGTGTTGCTCTATTGCCCTCCAGAAAGTCCCGGGATCAGGTGTTCTTACCGGTTTCCCTTCAAAAAATACGGTTGTACAACCAGCAATCAGCGGTGCATAAACAATATAAGAATGGCCTACCACCCAACCCACATCAGATGCTGCCCAGAAAACTTCCCCTTTATGCACATTATAGACATAATCCATTGAAAACTGCATGGCTACGGCGTGACCACCGTTGTCTCTGACAATTCCTTTAGGTTTTCCTGTTGTACCTGAAGTATAGAGAATATACAATGGGTCGGTAGCTTTTACTTTTACACAGGCCGCAGGAGCTGATTTTGAAACGATTTCCTCATAATCATGATCAAAACCTTTTTTCATATCAGCTTTGAGCATGTGTCTTTGGTAAATCATACAGGCATCAGGCTTAAATGTAGCCTCTTTCAGTGCCTGATCTAACAGTGGTTTATAGGGTATTATTTTTTCAAATTCGATACCGCAACTTGCTGAAATTATAACTTTCGGCTTGGCGTCATCAATTCTTATGGCGAGTTCATGTGGAGCAAATCCGCCAAACACTACGGAATGAACAGCTCCTATACGGGCACATGCGAGCATTGAAAAAGCTGCGTCAGGTACCATCGGCATGTAAATTATGACGGTATCCCCTTTCTGAACACCTAAACTAACGAGGGCTCCTGCAATTTTAGATACACGATCCAGTACTTCGTCGTAAGTATATTTTCTGATGGTATTGGTTACCGGCGAATCATAAATCAATGCATCGTGGTCACCCATTCCTTCCTTTACGTGACGGTCAACTGCCAGATAGCAGGTATTAAGTACCCCATCTTCGTACCACTTATAATATCCTTTTTTATCGAGCGTTAAAACTGTTTTTGGTGCCTTGTACCAAGCTATTTTGGCTGCTTTTCTTCCCCAGAATTTTCCTCTGGTTAAGATACTTTGCTGATAGAAATTATGATAGTTCATTTGTTTAAATTTTCGAAGTTTTAGAGTAAATCGGTGGCCATAAGGTTAACTTTTTTGATCAGGTCACGGGTAGAAAAAGGCTTTGGAACATATAAATCAGCCCCCAACTCATAGCCATGTTCTATTTCGGTTTCTTTGTTTTTTGCCGAAAGAAAAACCACTTTAGGCTTATGTTTCAAATAGTTGGTTTTGGCATGTGTACATACTTTATAGCCATCGATTTTGGGCATCATAATATCGAGAACCATGATAGAAGGATGTTGAGAATCGAAAAGCTCGATAGCTTCCTGCCCGTCTCTTGCTATTAAGACTGTATAGCCTTCCTTTTTGAACAGAAACTCCAGCGACATCAAAATGCTGGGTTCGTCGTCAGCAATTAATACCTTTAAGTCATTTCGAATTTGCATACCTCAGTTTTTTATTTAATTGGGAGACTAATCATTACCTTAGTCCCTTTATTTACAACACTTTCCAAATGTATGGTGCCCTTGTGGAGCTCTACAATTTTTTTCACTATTGAAAGACCCAAACCACTGCCCTTTATATCAGAATAACTTCCATTTTCCACCTGATAAAACTTCTCAAACAACCTTATCTGAGCATCTTTGGGAATTCCAATCCCATTGTCTTCAATTGTAAAAACAGTTCTTTTTTTACTGGAATTTAGGGTTATCAAAATTTCTCCTTCATGAGGTTTCACAAACTTTATGGCATTAGAAACCACATTAATTAGCATCTGCAACAATTTATCTTCATCACCTTTTATATCTTTGGTTTCCGGCAAATACAATAACTTTATCTTTATATTTTTCTCATTCGCGATTTCTTCAAGCCTATCCTTAACGTTCTCTACCAAATCTTTTACACTGATATCTACTTTTTTAAGAATGTGCTTGCCAGATTCATATTTTTCAAGATCCAGCACCTGATTCACCAACCTGCTCAATCGGTCTGTTTCGTTGATTATGGTTTCTAAAAAATGACTTTTCTGTTCTTTTTCAAGATCTTCATTGTCAAAAATAATCTCCGTTAAAGCTTTTATAGAGGTCAACGGTGTCCTGATTTCATGAGTTACAGTGGTCAAAAACTCATTTTTTTGTTCATCAGTTTTCAGAAGTCTTTCATTAGCGATTTTTAATTCTGAAGAAATCCTCTCAAGCTCTTCGGTTTTAGATTTCAACTCTTCATTATCATCCAAAATCTGCTGAGATCTTTTCAAAAATGCCAAAACTTCATCGACCGATACAACCTCTTCTTTTGCAATAGTAGAAACCAGCATATTGGCCGAAGAAGTACCCACTATTCCGCTTAGGGTGTTTTCGATATAACTGACCAGCTTAGGATCAGCTACATTTGATTGTAAATCAATTTCGTTTCGTAGACCAAACTCGTCCATGTTTTTACGGGCAGCACTTCTACCGATAAAACTTGCCAGCAGTTCAAACAAATTTTCGCTTTTGGCTTTTCCCTTCCAAAAACCTGAAGGACCCTCAATGCTGGAATATTGAAAAATATCAACAAACAATACCGCTTGCTTGGCTTCGGATGACGACTGCTCAGAAAAAACAGAAACCACAATAAAGGTGAATGTATTAACCAAAAGGCTCCAAAAACCTGCATTGGAAATCTCGTCAAAGCCCTCGATTTTTATTACACCAAATATTTTATTATAAAAAATTAATAAGGTATTGTTATTGATGTCCTCAGGAATCAATGTTGGAAAAATTAAAAATAAAAACCATAGGATAAAGCCGCTAACCAAACCAGCCAAAGCTCCATTTTTGGAAGCTCCTTTCCAGTATATCCCTCCTAAAAAAATCGGAGCAAATTGTGCAATAGCCACAAATGCTATCAAGCCAATTGAAACCAGCGAAAACAAGTTGCTGACTGTCCTGAAATAAAAATAGCCGGTCAGAATGATAAATACTATGGCGAATCTTCTTAGCCAGGTGGCCAGATTTAGCAATTTAAATTTAAATTTTTCCTGAAATCTGGTACTTTCCAACAAAAAAGGCAAGATAACACTATTGGTAATCATTGTACTGATAGCGATGGTCTCCACTATTATCATTCCTGTAGCCGCCGAAAACCCACCAATGTAGGCTATAAGTGCTATCAGATCACTTCCAAAGTGCCGTGGCAGGGCAATCACATAACTATCGGTCGAAACTTCAGTATTAAACTCAAAAACTGAAGTTCCGCTGATGGCTATGAAGACTACAAAAATATTGATGAGGAATAAGTAGAGCGGAAAAAGCCAGATTGCCTGCTTAAGATTTTTCTCACTTTGATTTTCTACCACCGAAACCTGAAACTGTCGGGGTAAAAACATAAAAGCAAATGCTGAAATTATAATATGAATAAACCAGTTTCCATAACCCGCAGAATTTTCGAAATCAAAAGATTTTTCGATTTGCTTTCCAAAATAATGATTCTTAAATACATCTGCCCAGCCATCATTAATGAAAAACGTAATGAAGATCCCCACCACAAGGAAAGCTATTAATTTAAAGATGCTTTCAACTGCGATTGCAAATATCATCCCTTCGTGTGTTTCATTGGACTGAATTCGTCTGGTACCGAATAATATGGTGAAAACGATCAAAATGAGCACAACAAAAAAACTGGCATCCTGATAAAAGTAAATTCCAGAAGTGATACCGGTGATTACTTCAAAACTTTTTGATATGGCTTTAACCTGAAGACCAATATACGGAACCCCCGCTAAAAAAGAGATAATTGTAACCCAAACTCCCAAAGAACGATACTTGCCATAACGGGCAGAAATGAAATCAGCGATGCTGGTGATGCCATTTACTCTGGCGATTCTGCTGATTTTTTTTAAAACTGACCATGCCAGTAGCATAACCAGAGTGGGGCCTAAATAAACGGAGAGAAACTCCAGTCCTTTTTCTTTTACCCTGCCGACACTCCCATAAAAAGTCCATGCTGTACAGTAAACAGCCAATGAAAGTGCATATACGTAGGGGTTATCAATCAGGCTTTTATTTTTGCTCTTGTACTTCTCGGCAACAAACGCTAAATAAAATAATACCCCCAGATAGATTACAGAAACGATGGTAATATAGACACCACTCATTTATTTTCGGTTAATTACGATTCCTGCCAAAATAATTATTATCAGCCAAATACTAAAAACCAGAACAATTTTCAGGGGGATACCACCCAACAATATGTCGTTTTGCATGACTGAAAACACCGGAAAATTGAGTAATATCAACAGCAAAAGGAACAACAAAAACAGTTTCTGATTTCTGGATTTTTTTTTCATAATTATTAAAAATCGCTATCATTTTTAGTTTATTGGAAATTTAATAAAATATCTGATATTTTTCCAATATTTAATATTTTTTAGAAAGGATTGTTTCTTTTAAGAATATATGCCAACGGACTTTAAAAAGTCGCAATTGGCATATATTGCTATATTTAACCCTAACACAATTGAAAAATCCGGCTCCTTTCACAGAGCCAAAGATTTTTATTTGTCATTGTATTCGCCCTGAAGCGAAAACAATCCAAAAGCTCCTAATGAACCGGCGATCATCGGACCGAGAATAACGGTATAAATCACAGCCGGAATACGGTTTTCACCACCTTTGTTCCACAATGGAATAGCTTGATTGATTATAAGATAATACACAGCTAAAACCCCCAAAGCTATCCAAACGACTCCCAAAATTCTTTTAATAATATTCATATTTTTAATGTTTTATTAATTTAATAATCAATCATTTACTTTATTATCTTTTCCATCCAAATATATTGTTCCGATTATAAAACATATACCGGCAATAACAATTGGATACCAAAGACCCTCAAGGTGAGGTTTGTCGAAAGGTAAAGCTTCACCCAGTTCTTTAGCTTTATCATTTGCCGACTTGGCACTGGAAACCAGGAAGGTTGCAATGGCTGGTAGCAAGCCTCCAAAAATACCATTTCCGATATGATAAGGAAGAGACATGGAAGTGTATCTGATTTTTACAGGGAACATTTCAACCAGGAACGCAGCTACCGGACCGTAAACCATTGTCACAAACAACATCTGAATAAATACCATGAAAATTAACGTCCATTTGTCAGCATCATTGATAGTAACGGTTTTTTTGGTATCGACCACTGGTTTTCCATCTTTAGTATCAGCTACACCATTATTCAAGGTTACCGTTTTTACTTCTTTGTAAGCAGTTCCGTCAGTAAACTCTTTGGTCACTGTATATACTGAGTCCATTCCACCATTTACATTTTTAGCATTTTCTTTAATTTCGGCCAATGAAGTAGCTTTTTCTGCCAACTCAGTTTTGTTTTTAATATTTACAGTTTCGTACATATGGTTGTAAATAGACCTGTAAGATAGAACCGCAATCACCATACCTGCCATCATGATCCACTTACGGCCAATTTTGTCAGATAACCATCCAAAGAGTACAAAAAATGGTGTTCCTAGTAACAGACCCCAAATCAATACACTGTCCACCTGCTCTTTAGGCACGTTCATTACTTTTTCTATAAACGACATCGCATAAAACTGCCCTGTGTACCAAACTACCCCTTGACCCATTGTAACACCTAAAAGTGCCAATAGTACATACTTGAAGTTTAATTTATTTCCAAATGATTCTTTCAGCGGATTGGTTGAGGTTTTTCCTTCTGATTTTACTTTTGCAAAAAGAGGTGACTCATGCATATTTCTACGAATCAGATAAGAAACTCCAACCATCAAAATTGAAGCAAGGAAAGGTATTCTCCATCCAAAAGCTTCAAATGATTCTTTGGTCATCGAAAGCTTGGTAATTGCAATTACGATCAATGAAATAATCAAACCTGCGGTAGCGGTGATCTGAATCCAGGAGGTCATAAATCCTCTTTCGTTGTCGGGAGAGTGCTCGGCCACATAGGTTGCGGCACCGCCATATTCACCGCCCAATGCGAGACCCTGGAGCAAACGAAGTAATAATACTCCGATAGGTGCAAACATACCGATGGTCTCATAAGCTGGAATCATACCGATAAAGAAAGTTGCCCCACCCATGAGTAATAAGGTTACCATAAAAGTGTATTTTCGACCGATGAGGTCACCTAGTCTACCAAAAAACAATGCACCAAATGGCCTGACGATAAATCCTGCGGCAAACGTAGCGAGTGTACTAAGGTAACTAAGAGTTTCATTTCCTGCAGGGAAAAACTTAGTTGAAATGATGGTAGCCAAACTTCCGAAAATGTAGAAGTCGTACCACTCGATCATAGTGCCCACAGAGGAGGCACCTATGATTGAAAACATCGAACTTTTTTTACTTGATGACATAAAATTTGATTTTGATTTTTGAAAATTATTTAAGGGTTGATATTAAAACGTTAGTACTGAACTCAACAAGAATCTCACATTGCCAACTTTGGTTAAATCACCAGTTACCTTTCCAGATTTATTGGCTAGTCCCCAGTTGGCTGAGGTATACTCAATCTCAGGAGATATTTTCACTTTTCCCTGTTTGAAATCTATTCTTCCTGCAATTCTGGATACATCCTTTACAGATCTTTTATCCAGTGAAATACCTCTTGAATATGCAGTTTTTCCATCTTCTTTGGCACCATTATTTACAGTATATCCAACAAATAATGCCGGGGCAACTTTAGGATTATTACTCAAAATTTCTAACCAGGCAGAATTGGTAGCAGTAGGTAAATATTTCTCATTAATGGCTCCATCGGCCTGAGACACATAACCACCCAACATTACCAGATGCGTTACATTTTGTCCCAATAAGCCATAGGCTTTCAATGTTGCTTTTTTGCCTGTAATCTTTGCATAAGCATTTACAGTAGTGCTATTGAGTCTGGCGTCGTTTGCAACGGTTTGAGCAGGTGTACCGCCTGTTATTGTTGTACGAGGTACCAGTGAGCGATATTCCAGACCAATTCCTGCAAGAACTTTCCCCTTTTTGTATTGTAGATTACCATGCATTGTAGGAATCACAGAGTTTACATCGGGCTCGTTCTGAACTCCTGTAGCTGATACAGTGGTAAATTCCCGGTCTTTGTACATCGTAAATGCAAAGGAGACATCTTTACTCAAGGCTTTGGTGAGTTTGGCTTGAGGCACCCAACCAAACGGATTAAACAGAATTCCCGTACTGAAATTGGCCACACCCGGAAAGCACTCAGGAATAAACTGCGGATACCACGACTGACCCATGGTAAGTTTGGTTTTGTCCCAGTCCAATGTAAGGTTGGCGTGTCTTAATCTAAAAAGGCCTATACTACCTTCAAAGTTTCCAAAAAAGTCTCCTTCAAAAAAGCCGGAAGTTTTAGCTCCAAAAGCATTGGGACCATTTACTTTCAGATTTATTCTTGAAACTATTGAGTGGAAATTAGATTGAGGCACGGCATTGAGGTCATTGCCGCTGGCATCTTTTGCCACATCCAATGGATAGAGATTGAGATGATCTTCCCTTACCTGAGCACTCTTTCTTGAGTCCCAGATAAAGTCAGCTCTGATAAAACCACCGATAACAACTGCCGGAGCAGGTGCCGGTGCGGGTGCTGCTGGCTTTGGCTCTTCTTTTTTCTCTTCTTTTTTCTCCTGAGAGAATCCCGCCATCACACTAGTGATCATCATAATAGTTAAAAATCCAGTTTTTTTCATAGAGTTTAAATTTATTGAGGTTTTGTTGTACTTTTCGATGACAAATATTGTATAGAAAAAACAATCTCAATAAATTTGATATAGCTAAGCTAATTTAATATAGATTTCATGAAATAATAGGCCAGAATAGGCGAAAAGGCACTTTTCATTAATAAAATATGACAATTTGAATTTTTAAAAAATTTTATTTTGATTTATTTCCGAATTGACAAATAATAATTGCCCTACTTCTTTTCAACTATGAAAGAAAACTATATTAAAATTATAGATTAAATATCAGCCAAATGATATCCGTTTCCATTGGATAACCATAAACTTATCACCGAGCTCTGTAATCAGCATACCTTTCCCTTCTACATTCTGTGGCCGGGAAACAAACTCAGATAACTCTTTATGATTCAGTATCTTATAAGTAGGCGTTATGAGATTTTGTTTGGGTGCTTTGATATGATATTTCTTTACCCAGTTCATTACCGAAACATGACTTATGCCCAATAATCGCTCTATTTCCCTGTAACTAACCCCTTCGATATACAGCTGTAGTGCCTTTACTACATAATAAGAGTCAATACTTTTTCCCATTTTTTCAACAGTAAAATTGTACTGACAATCCCGACATTTATACCTTTGTTTTGAATTTACAACCCCGTTTTTTGAGATATTTTCAGAGTCACATTTAGGACATGGAGGGTAATTTGAGGCCATCTATACTTTTTTAGCAAATATATATCTTTTTAGCAATTTTTGTAATATTTGCAGAAAAAATTTAAATATTCTGACTGCTTAGTTCAAAAAAAACAAAAGTAAAATTGAAAGGCAGGCAAATAATGTTAAAAGATTTGGATAAAAAGAATTTCAGGAATTTATCAAAAAATTATATTGTTAAAGATTTTATACCCTTTATAAAGAACAAATCATAATGAAATTATTACTTCAGTATTTGAGTAAATATAAAAAAGGCGTTTTTCTGGCTTTCTTTTTGGCTGCAATTAATCAGACCTTTTCTTTAATGGATCCCTATTTTTTCGGAAAACTAATTGATAATTACGCTAAAAAACCGGATTCTTACGACCAGAGTCAATATATCTCCGGTGTGTTGTTGGTTCTGGGAGCCATCGTTGGAGTTGCCATGGTGAGCCGGATTGCCAAAACCTTTCAGGATTATGTCATGAACAGCGTGATTCAGCGATTTGGGGCCGATGTTTTTATTGATGGCCTAAAACATACCCTTCAGCTCCCTTTTCAACAATTTGAAGACCAAAGAAGTGGAGAAACACTCTCTATTTTACAAAAAGTAAGGACCGACTCAGAAAAGTTCATAACGGTATTTATTAATGTGGCATTTACTTCTATCGTCGGAATTGTATTTGTTATAATCTATGCCATCAATATAAATCCCGCCCTTGTGGCGGTGTATTTTGTGGGGGCATTTGCACTAGGTACTTTAACCAACATCCTGAGCAAAAAAATCAAGGAAATTCAGAAAACGATTGTGAAAGAAACTACAGCTTTGGCGGGTACCACAACCGAATCTTTAAGAAATATAGAATTGGTAAAAAGCCTTGGTCTGGCTGAACAGGAAATAAATCGTTTAAAACAAAATACCCTTAAAATCCTTAAACTAGAGCTTAAAAAAGTAAGAGGCGTAAGATCAATCAACTTTATTCAGGGTACATTTGTCAATTTATTAAGGCAAATCATTCTGTTTGTATTGCTATTTCTGATTTTCAGAAATCAAATGACAGTTGGACAGCTCCTAACGCTTCAATTTTACTCATTTTTCATATTTGGCCCATTGCAAGAACTTGGAAACGTGATACTTGCATACCGGGAAGCTGAGGCATCATTAAATAATTTTGATAAACTTTTGAAAACTCCGCTGGAGGTAGTTCCCGCCTCTCCAAAACACCTGGGAGACGTCAACAGCCTCACTTTTGAAAACGTAAGCTTTAAACACAGTAGTGCCGACAGTCACGCTTTAGAAAATGTTAATTTCAAAGTAGAAAGCGGAAACACTGTAGCTTTTGTGGGCCCGTCTGGTTCAGGAAAAACTACCTTGGTGAAACTTCTGGTTGGCCTGTATCAGCCCATTGAAGGTGACGTATTTTATAACTGTATAAATTCCAAAGAGTTGGCAATTGATGAATTGCGGAATCAAATCGGATTTGTTACACAGGATACGCAACTGTTTTCGGGTACTATCAGAGAAAACCTGCTTTTTGTAAATCCAGGTGCCTCAGATGCCGAAATGCTTGAAAAATTAAGTATGGCGGCATGCCATTCATTGCTCAACAGAGCGGACAACGGTTTAGATACTGTAATAGGTGAAGGTGGTATGAAGATTTCTGGAGGAGAAAAACAGCGACTTTCCATTGCCAGGGCTCTTTTGCGTGATCCTAAAATATTTGTATTTGATGAGGCGACGTCTGCCTTGGACTCACTCACCGAACAGGAAATCACAGATACCGTAAAAGCTGTAACAGCCAACGGCGAGTATATAACCGTCATGATTGCCCACAGGCTGAGTACTATCATGCATGCCGACAGGATTTATGTATTGGAAAAAGGAAAAATAATTGAAGAAGGAAAACATCAGGATTTGCTCGAATTAAAAGGCCTTTATTATGCAATGTGGAGACAACAAATAGGTGAACGCCAGGATAGACCAAAAGGAGTTTTAGCATGAGTAAAACAGTTACCATTCTCACTGGATTTTTGGGTGCAGGAAAAACTACATTTCTGAATCAAGCCATTGGTGAAAGACCCGAAGTCAGGTATGCAATTGTTGAAAACGAATTTGGCAAAGAAGGGATTGATGGTGAGCTGATTATAAAACCAGACAACGAAATTTTTGAATTAAATAATGGTTGTCTTTGCTGCTCATTAAACGATGGAATCTATGACATTCTGAATGAATTAAGTCAAAAAACAGAACAATTTGACGAACTTATTATCGAAACAACCGGCATTGCCGATCCTGCGGCAGTAGCAGGGCCTTTTTTCTCTCATTCTGAAATCAAAAAAGATTTTCCAGTAAAAAGGGTCATATGCCTTGTTGATACCGAACTCATTGAAGATCAACTTATAGAAACAGACGAAGCTATAAAGCAAATCGCCTTTAGTGACATAATTTTGCTCAATAAAACCTCAAATGTAAATCCTGAATATCTGGAGAAAATAGAAGAAAAACTCCTGGGTATTAATCCATTTGTCAAAGTTTTTTGGGAGAAAGAGATGATTTTTCCGGTAAAAGAAATTTTTGCAACAGAAAGAGACCAGGAAATAGAATACAAATTAAAACCCGGACGCAGGCTCGCCTTTAACCATGGGAAAATTGTATCCCATACCTTCTATTTTGACCAACCATTTAATGACAAAGAGCTACAAATGAGGCTTTTTGGCTATTTGGTTTTCGAAGCCAGAGGCCTTTACCGTATCAAAGGTATTGTTCATGGAAAAAATGTAAATCATAAACTTATCCTGCAGTCTGTGGGCCAAAGCTTAAGCATTACCGGTGGAAAACCCTGGAATGAGGGAGAGGTACGTCAAAGCAAAATAGTTTTCATTGGTAAAGATTTGAAAAGAGATTTTTTCGAAAATATGTTAAATGAATGCTTAGCAGGATAAATTTCGAAAAATCAAACAAGCCCCAACCTTCTGTATCTTTCCTCCAGAAGCAATGCGTATTCTTCTTTCATGCCTTCGGGTAAAAAGCTTTTGTTCAGTACCTCAAGCATCTCCAGCCTGCAATAAAAAAAGTTTTCGAGGGTTTTGTCCAAAAATTTCTGAGACAGCCCTCCCAATTGAAATGCAGCTAGAAAATCGGCATATTTCAATTTGCTTTTTTTCCCATTGAGAGTCAAAGCCAACTCTTCTTTATCGGCTTTATTGACCAGAGCGGTACTCAGCATATCATATGCAGGACTTAAAACATATGCACCTCTTTGTTTTGTTTCGAGCAAAGAAAAATTCTTGAGATGCATGTCGGCATTTCCAGTCAAAAAACAGAATATTACATACTCATAAAAATTCCCTACATCGAGCAGTGGGGCATCGGAATATTTCAGTAAAGTTTTAGCTACTTGTTCATGGCTGCCTTTATATTTATCCTCTGTGAGCCGCTCAGTTAGCTGACACATATCTTCCATGTGTAGCATGCCGGTGCGTGTACGATCTACACGCTTGGTTAAATACACCAGAGTGCCATCCTGCAAAGTAAAAAGTGTATGAGGCACAGTTTTTAGACCACAAACTTCGGCCATTTTCATAGTGCAATCCTCCAACTCCGGCAGACTTTGGTAGTAATCCGAAGGTGGTTTGAGTATATAATCACCATACAGCCCAACAATTGTTAATTTTTTAAGGGCATTACGCTCTTGTTTACGGTACCAGCTGAGGCTCACCTTTGCCTGCACGCCGGTTACGGCCATGTGTGTAGCCACAAACTGGCGAGCCAATTCTTCCAGTTTTTCTTTGGTGTATTCCAGTTTTGGAACATAAGCCTGACCAAAAAACCGCTTGCTGCACGACTGATGGTAGTGTTCCTCACCTGCATTAAGCGGCTCATAACAATATAGGCACCTCTTTTGTTTGGCATAGTATTTCACTTCAGGTTCATTCACCAAAAAACCTGCAGCAGACTTATAGGCTTTATTTTTCTCTTTATAATTCTTCATTTTCAAATGGTATTACACTCACCGCTCCGATGGTATTTTGGCAGCAAGTGAGTAAAAGTCCAAACCTATCTCTTTCGCTGACTTTCCAGTTATCAACCGCAATATCCAATAGCCAACCTTCAGGTATTAATCCATCAAAAAATGGAAACAGCACCTTACTCTGATACTTTGATACAGAAAGCGGCAAAGTTTTACTTACCGGAGTGGCATCTTTTCCAGACTGATAATGAACAAAATATTTGAACTCATATCCTGCATCAGTCTCTTCCAAAACTCCAACTTCCTCCCCATGAAGCCACACTATAGCTTTTCTATTCATTACCTCTTTCTTTTATGACAGGTAATAGCTCGGCACCAAAAAGTGCCAGTACTTTGTTCACGGTGTCCATTCTTAATGTTTTCTTGCCTTGCTCCAGGTCTCTCACAAATCTCAGACCCACATCAGCCTTTTCTGCCAATTCTACCTGGGTGATTCCGACCATTTTTCTTTTTTCTTTTACAAAAGAGATTAGCACACTTTTTTCTTTCATTTTTATACCCTATAAAATACAATGATACAAATATATTAATTCTTTATATTACAAAAGGTATAATAAAATATTTTTCCACATTATTTATACCCTTAATAATATATTTTTATAAAATAAGCTATTTTATATACCCTAAATAGTATATTTTTTATTTTTAAAAATGAAAAAAAATATTTTAGATACTTCAATTCCGTAAAAGAAAACAACCTTTAAAAGATTTCTATTTAAATGAAAATACCCTCAAAATCTTAATTGAATCAAAAAACTGCTTATCATGTTAAAGATTAAGCCGTAAGGGGTGTTATTTTTGCACCGGAATCGCAATCGAAGGCTCAAAAAATTGTATGAAACATAATTCGAAGTTTGAAGTGATGGCCCCGGCAGGGTCGTGGGAAGCCATGATGGCCGCTATAAAAGCGGGTGCTGACTCGGTATATTTTGGGGTGGAGCAACTCAACATGCGTGCTCGCCAAACCAATAACTTTTTAGTGGATGACCTGCCGGAAGTGGCGAAAGTTTGTAGTGAAAATGGCGTAAAAAGCTATATCACTATGAATACCATTATCTATGATCATGACATTTCGTTGATGCGTAGAATCGTGGATAAAGCAAAGGAAGCCGGCATTACGGCTGTAATCGCATCTGACCTGGCGGTAATGAACTATTGCCGTAAAAAAGGCATGGAAGTGCACATTTCTACCCAATCCAACGTAACCAACCTTGAAACGGTAGAGTTTTTTGCTGATTATGCCGACGTGGTGGTGATGGCACGTGAGCTCACGCTCAAGCAGGTGGGTGATATCGTAAAACAAATCGAAAGAAATAATATCACCGGGCCGTCGGGAAACCTGGTGCAGATTGAGATTTTTGCTCATGGAGCTCTTTGTATGGCGGTTTCGGGTAAATGCTACCTGAGTTTGCACTCACACAATGCCTCCGCCAATCGTGGGGCTTGTATTCAAAACTGCCGTCGGGAATATACAGTAACCGACGAAGAAGGAATAGAGCTACAGATTGACAATGAATATATTATGTCGGCAAAAGACCTCTGTACGATAGATTTTCTGGATAAAATATTGGAAGCCGGTGTGAGAGTCCTGAAAATAGAAGGACGTGGCCGAGCAGCTGACTATGTTTATACCACCACGCAATGTTACAGAGAAGCTGTAGATGCATTTGAAAACGGCACTTATACCCCCGAAAAACTGGAAAACTGGCGAGAAAGGCTGAGCTCAGTTTATAATCGTGGTTTTTGGGATGGCTACTATCTGGGTCGTAAAATGGGCGAATGGAGCAATGTACACGGCTCGGTGGCCACGACCCGTAAGATTTACATCGGGAAAGGTGTTAAATATTTTGACAAAATAGGTGTGGGTGAGTTTGTAATGGAAAGCCATGATATTAATGTAGGCGAAAAAATCATAATCACTGGCCCAACCACCGGCCTGATAGAAGCCGACGTAGAAGAAATAAGATTGGGCGAAGGCACTCAGGTCAACACAGCCAAAAAAGGCGACACCATCTCATTGAGAATCGGTGAGAAGATTCGCCCATCTGACAAACTCTATAAAGTTGTTGCGGCCGATGCCTAAGATGTTCCACTATCGTCAGCGGTGTATCGGTTGCAATGCCTGTGTAGAGATTGCCTACAACCGTTGGCGTATGTCAAAAAAAGACGGCAAGGCGGTTCTTCTCGGTGGAAAAGACAAAAAAGGCATTTACCAGGTTGAACTTGATTACGATGAAGTAGATGATAATAAAAGGGCCGCAGAGGCTTGTCCTGTCAAGGTTATTCAGGTGGTGGAGAATTAATGTGTTAATTATTAATATGATAATTTTTTTTTATTTGAAGCTCTTTTAAAATTTGGTAAGTAATTATTTGGCTAAAGCCGAATAATTTGCAGCTCTCAAATAAAAATGGGCTAAAGCCCATTTCAATTAAATATTAAATGATTTTTTATTCAAAAAAATAGAATCGGGCTTCAGCCCGATGGAAGAAAATCCTACTTCGAAAGGCTTTAGCCCAATAAAATTATATTTCATTTTCCTACACCCCAAACTGCCCTAAATGGTGATCAAGATGCTTATAAAACATGGTACTCCACTCCTCTTTGGATAGTTTACCAAAAGAATGAGATTCTCTGCCTTCAAAATAGTTTTCTCCCAAGTCCTGCACTTTTTGTAAAAAATCTATCAGCCTTTTCCTTTCTGTTTCAAAGTCTTTGTCTTCTGTAATCATAAAGGCGGGTGCCGTGCGTAGGTTCTTTTTATAGGGAACATTTCCTGTTACGGTAGGTTTTACCAAAAATTTCAACATTAACCCCATCAAAAAATTGGGTTTTGGAAATCTTTCAGGCTCAAAAAGCATTTCATAGGTTACACAACAATGTGCCAGCATCTGACTAACAGTCATTTTACCCCAAAGTGGCGAAGTCGCAGGAGTGAGCTTTCCAATCCTAGCGATTACCTCCTCAGTAGTACTTTTTTCAAATATGTTTTTCATAAAGGTTTGTTTTATGTAAAAAAAGTGAAAAATCTGCTATTTTCCTATTTCTGTTGGCCTCCATCGAAAAGACTTGTTATCAATCGCCCGCATGGTGCATAAAATACCATCAAGATGGTCATGCTCATGCTGAAAAAGCTCTGACAGTTCATCCTTGAATATTGCAGATTTCTTCTCCCAATTTTCGTCCAAATATTCAATTTCAATTGCCTTATGTCTTAAAACTTTTACCAAAAGATTTGGAAAACACATGCAATCGTCCCACACCTCAAACATTTCTTCACTTTTTGATATGATTTTAGGATTAATGAAAACCACTGGTTTATCAATATTCATATAAATCAGTCGCTTCATATAGCCCAGTTGAGGTGCGGCTATCGCTCTTCCAAAATTATACTTTCTACGTATATCCTCCATTACTTCATGTAAATCCTGCACCCATTTTTTCGCTTCCGGCAGCTCTTCCTGAATAATTTCCTCTGAAACCTGATAGAGCATTGGATTACCTAGAAGCAATAAATCGGCTGTTGTTTTCATGTTTTATGGTTTTTAGTATAAATATAATAAAATGAAAGATTTTATTGACTTAATTTTGTGAAATGACCGACGAGTTCAAAACCCCTAAAGCACCCTCAGAAGGCCTTTTCAAAGACAAAGGCAGCAAGTTTTTTGGGTATATTTTCCCGATAAAAAATGAATCAGAGATAAAAGCTTATCTTGAAAACTTAAAATCACTCCACCCAAAGGCCCGTCATCATTGTTTTGCTTATAAACTGGGTATTGATGAAAACAATTTCAGATCCAATGACGACGGAGAACCCTCAGGATCAGCCGGAAAACCTATTTTGAACACCCTTCATTCTTTTGACATTACAGACACACTTGCGGTGGTGGTAAGATATTTTGGTGGAATCCTCCTTGGTGTACCCGGCTTAATCAATGCCTACAAAGAAGCCACGAAAGATGCTATTTTGGCTGCCGAAATCGAAACCAAGACTATCAACAGTCTGGTTAAAATCAGTCATGATTTTGACCAAACCAATGCCGTCATGAATATGTGCCGGAAACTTCAATTAAGCATAAAAGAACAAACCTACGACTCACGATGTGGACTCATTGTAGAAGTCAGAAATAGCTACATTGAGAAAATCAAAGAAGAGCTAAGTGATTTCTGGAATATTGAAATCGAAGTAATTTGATTTAATTATTTATTTTTCAAATACTTACATCTGTATTTTCCTCAATTCTAATCCTATACTATCATACTTTCATACAGAAAAGTGTAAATAAAAAAAATCGACTGACACAAAACTGCGTCAGTCGAAACAATTAACCTATGAAATTAAATATCTTATAATTGGCTACCATCCGCTTTCCCACGGGCAACAGCATAATCACCAATAACTTTTCCATGCTTCAGACCCATTTCACAGTCTATTCTGTAATGTATCAAACCATATACTCTGGAATTTGATGCCTCCTGAGCATATTTATTAAATTGCTCAGCCTTTTCCGGAAAAATATAAGAAAGAACTGTTGCACCTGCCGCAGAGAAAGTCGAATGTCCTGAAGTGTAAGATGGGAAATTAGGTAATCCAACAGACGTCTTCAATCCAAACTGTTGGGGTCTGGGCGTATAATAGTAATATTTTGTATCCCAACAAGCCACACCCGCATCCATGAGGGCTGTTCCAACTAAAGCGAGCGTTCTGGCCATTCTGATTTCACTATACTTTGCCTCAAAGCCTGAATTTGCAGCAAATCTGTGCCAATGACCCGGAGGAGTATAAGTACTCGGGCCATCTGCCCAATAGTTGGCAATGCGTGCCTGCTCACGGGTCTGATTTTTTTGTATTGATTTAAGCTCATCAATATCTTTTTCAAATTCCGTGGTGTTTTCAAGATATGGAAGTGCCGGTCTGATTTTCACCAAAGTGGCTTTATCAAAATTCCAGGTAGCTACAGAACCAAAATTGGGCAACATTGGAGGTCTTAAAGGTGTTTCCTGACTAATCCAGGGATTCTTTACCCCCATTTTCTTGGCATTTTCTATCATTCCTGCAGTTACTGACTGGTTATTAGAGGCCGACATCCCATCAGTTTTGGCTCTTGCCATTACTTTTGCAGCAACAGCTTTCCCTAAATCAACCCCCGCTTTTACATCGCTTTCTACATTCTTCCCAGCCAAAAAACCAACTTTCTGAGCCTCTGCAAGTTTCTGCTCCAGATAAGGCCCTTCTCCAGGAAACATTGCCAATAGTATGGTATAAGAAGCTGAGGCCACCACTGCTTCTTCTGATGGATAGGATGGCAAATTGGTTACAGGCAACAATGAAGAAATATTGGGGTCATTTTGTGATGCCGACTTACGATTATATTTAAACTTATAATGCCAGGCACTAACCAAAGCATCATATTGTGCAACGCTAAGATAGGATAAAGCTCGAGAAGTGTAAGGAGGGTTGGCAAATGGAAACTTAGGGTCAGCCAAAGGATTGGCTGCATCAGGTACCGGGTACTTTCCTTCCGCATTACTGGCAGGCGGTAAATTGTATTTTGCTGCCAACTCTCTTGCAATTTCATTCCAACGATAAACTGCACCTGCCCCCCAATATTTTACAGATTCTTTCTCAGAAGCAGAAAGGCTACCAGCTTTACTTTTAGTCGAAGCCAATTCTGCTTTGTATTCATTTGAGGTACTTGCCGTTGGTTCTGGCACAGTGACTTCGGAAGCCGATGAAAGAACATATGTCTTCCATGTTCCACCAAGTGCATCAATTGAAGGTGGCGAGTACGCCAGAACTTCGGGCTCTTCAATTTGGTTATCACATGAAACCAAAGTTAAAGCAGTGAATAAAATTAATCCGAAATATATATATAGCTTTTTCATAGTTACTCAATAATGTTATTTAGTTGATACAAAAGTCCAAGAGAATAAATAGTTGACTGACCCACGTTTTGGCCATTTAGCACTTTACTTATGCGGGCATTGAAACCAATGTTCTTGGGTTGAAATTTCACATAAGCACCAGCCATACTCATACTCATTTTATTGGTTGGATAAGGCATATCATTCCTTCTTATATAATCACCTGAAAGACAATTAAATGATTCATAGTTAAGCTCAGCCTGCCATTTTTTCTCTAGCCAGCCAATTCGAACGGCTGCATCCATGGCGTTAGGCACTACTACTTCATTGGTATTGTGTAACTGCCCGCTAGAAAAATAAGCATCTCTGTCAACGTTTACATTAGCTCTGGCTATATAGCTTGTTGAAGCTGTGGCATACAAACCCATTTTCGTTTTGTAATTGGCCAATATTCTTGCCGTTGCAGTTCTGCTCCCCATCCCGATAGAAAGAGGCAAAAAGTCAGGAACATAATTAGTGATTGGAGTGGATACCCCGCCAATAGCATGCAATGAGAATCCTGTTTTTGCAGGTATCAATTTATATTTTACCCACAGTGCTAAATCCTGAAAACCTGTTTGTCCCAATAAATTACCTGCACTTGCTTCCGTTTTTACATAGGGAACTCCTACAAGCACATTCAGTTTTTTAGTAATACCCACTGCTACCATAGGCATCACTGATCTTACAGTCAATGTACCAATATTTAGATTCTCTCTCTTAAGACTGTTTTCCCAATATTTGGTCCAGGAACTTTGCTCTCCCATGATGGCAATACATGCTGTATTTTTCCCCATGTAAATGGCATCATGTGGCATCTGACCGACGCTTACTCTAAGAACAGATAAAGTCAAAAAACAAAAAAGTAGTAATTTTCTTCTCATAGAATTTTTAAGGTTTTAAGAAAATGTATTTATCAAAGATAGTTTTGTAAAATTATAACAAATTTTTAAATTTTCAAAAAAATGGAAATTTTATTGTAAAAATCATAGAAAACGAATGATAAAAAGTATTAAATTCCAAATTTCTGGAATTAATATTTCTCAGTCTCCGGATAAAAAGTCCTCCAGCTGTGCCAAAATTCCTGATATGCATTGATTTTCTTAAGACTGGAAGTATTATTACTAGAAACTCCATTGAAATCATAAGCAGTTTTTTCAAGATATAGTGAATCGTTTTTGAGGGTATATTTTTGAAAAAATGCCTCCCTTTCAAAAGCCACGAAGCTTTTATTGTCAGAGGCCAAGACCAAAACAATGGGCTGATGACCCACTTTGTCATTGATAATCCTTTCTCTTTTGAGGCGATTCCAGTCAAAGGCCTTGGCGGCTTTTCCTGACTTCACCCCTACTACCCACGATTTATCTTTCCATGACAAAGAATCTGTTTTAGTAAGATCACTGGAACCTTTTCCAGAGTCATATTTTTCCAATTTTTCATAAGAAGCTTTAAAATTTGAGTCCGCCTGCAAAATTTTTGAATCTGGATAAAGAGCCAGCCATTTTGCCAGGGACATCTGCCGGCTGTCTATTTCAGGAAGCATTACTCCTTTGAGTTTACCTGCAAGAGCTTCACCATTGGCTTGCCTCCACCACGATTTTGTGGTTTTATCCTCAAACATTGCATTGAAATGATCCATACCGACCAACCTGAATGTTTCGTATTTCCCATTGACTTTAGGTTCAAAAACCCTGGCTGTGCGACACACTGTGCAATAAGTGACCATTACTGGTTTTCCGGCAATAGTATCCATCACCTGATGATGATAACCTATGAGTTGTATGGGATACGCCCGGGCTTCATTTCCAACTACAATCCCAACTATAAGCTTATCATTTTTTATTTTGTTAGATTTAGTATCTTTCATCAAAACCTGTGTGGGTTGATAAAACATGTGATCGGCCGCCATTTGAAAGTTAAACATATATATCACCCCGGCGACAACGGCCAAAATAGCCACTGCAAGCCATTTTTGGGCATGAAAAACATTCTGAAAACCCAACAACAAACCAAAACCAAAAACAACCCTGAAAATCCAGCGATAAGTGTACAGAAAATAGGCTACTTCGATGCTCCGCATCCGCTGGCTTCCGGGCATAGGCATTATAAAATAGACATTAGAAACTTCGAAGAGCATCAATAAAATAGCGGCGATGTAAAAGATTTTTTTCATGAGTTTAATTGGGTTTTGAGTTAGAATAGCCTGTTTCTTCGGCAATTTTTCGGGCTCTCATTTTATACATTTCGGCATCATCTGGGGCAAAAGTTCCCAGACCATCCACATAACGATTAAACATACAAAAAGCAGCAGCAATCAATACGGTATCGTGAATCTCCAGGTCTGTGGCTCCAGCATTTCTGGCTTCCTGAATTTGCATTTCCTGTACATATTTTCCTCCCATCTGAACCCTATGGGCAATATTCAACAACGCTTTGAGTTTATCAGAAATATCGGCTACTGAATGATCAGCCTTGACTTGTTTCACAAGATCCTCATCAAAATAATAAGCTGCCACAGCTCCATGTATATTTTGACAGAAAAAGCAATCATTCAAGGAGGATACATAGGTCGCAATCAACTCACGCTCACCTTTACTCAAGCCTTCGTCACTTCTCAAAAGAACCTCAGCAAGTGCGTTGAGGGGCTTAGCGGTTTGCGGCCGAAAAGCCATTAAGCCCCTGATTCCGGGTAAATTCTCTGTTAATATAATATGTGCCATAGTCTAAATTGATTAATGATATCCTTGCTCTGCCATGATTTTTGCTCTGGATTTCAAAGATTCAAGCGTATCATTTGACACGACTCCCAGGCCATCGATATATCGATTAAAAAAGCAGAACATTGCCGCAATTAAAACGGTGTCATGAATCTCCAGATCCGATACTCCCAAAGCTTTTGCAGCATCTATCTGTTCACTATCTACCCATTTCCCGCTCTTTTGTACGGTTCCGGCAATATTGAGAATTGATTTAAGTCGTTCAGAAATCGGTGCTGAAGAATAATCATTTTTGATTTGTTCCAAAAGATTGGGTCTATCCTCAAAAAAACACTGAGCAATTTCTCCATGGATATGGTGGCAATTGTAACAATCATTCAATGCCGAAACATAAGTGGCTATCATTTCCCGCTCACCTATACTTAAGCCTTCATTGCTTCTCATAACTACCTGCATGAGCTCCATAAGTGCTGGAGCGATTTCAGGCCTGAAAGCCAATAAAGCCCTCATTCCGGGAAGCCGGTCATCTAAAGGAATGTATGCCATTTATGTTGACTTTTGAGGTAAAACATACCCTAAAGTACCCATCCGCTCCCCCATAAGCTCATAAGCTTTTAGATTGGTTGGAGTAAAGGTAGCCAAGCCATCCACATATCTGTTAAACATACAAAATGTGGCCGCAATCAGGACAGTATCATGAATATCTCTATCAGTTGCCCCATTTTTACGTGCCATTTCTACGTCTTGAGCCGTCACGGTGCGGGCATCTGCCTGTACAAAACCCGCTATTTTCAAAAGACTTTTAAGCTTTTCTGAGATAGGTGCATTTTCGTAATCATTCAATACAAAATCTACCGTTTTAGATTCATCCTTGTATAAATACCTCGCTGCAGCGGCATGACTACAGGTACAGAATGTACAATCATTTCTGGAAGAAACAAATGCTGCAATCAATTCTCTTTCTGCCTGACTTAAGGGGGAATCCTCTCTTAAAAGAATCTGTGCTAACTCATACAATGGCTTCCCAGTGTCTGGCCTGTAAATAACAAGACTACGGATTCCCGGAACATCTTTTTCTAAATCTATATATGGCATATTATCAGCTTATTAACAAAAACTAAATATACAATTCACTATTTTTTAAAAAATTAAATCTTAAAAGCAACTTAACTTACGGTTCCGGCTGTTTATCTGATGAAAAAAATGTGGCGGCAATCGCAATCACAAAAAACATAGAAAACGACAGGAGAGCATTTCCAAAACCTCCAAAAAAAGCAACCATGGCTCCAACAAAAAACACTGCCGTGGCAGTAAACAACCTGCCGACATTAAAGCAAAAGCCCGTGGCTGTGGCTCTGATACCCGTTGGAAATAATTGTGGAATATAACTTGACAAGACCCCCTGACTAATCCCAAAAAACAGAGCAAGAGAGGCAATTTCCAGATAAACAATCTTTGTAAAATGATTATTTGTAAGAAACAATAGCCCCGAAATCAATATTAACCCGCCGAAAGTCAACATCAAGGATTTCCTGTTTCCAAGGCTTTTCACGATAAACCCGGAAAAAGAACCACCCACTATACCCCCCATTCCTAATAGCATCATGGTAAGTCCACGCTCATTTTGCCCATCTTGACCAGGAGGCAAAAGTGTCTGAACCCAGGTTGGCAGCCAGGAAAACAACCCCCAAAGGCCTATCAAAACTGCACCAAAAATCAGCGACCCTAAAACCAGGTTTTTTTTATATGCCAGCTGAAAAATGGCTTTAAAATCCACTTTCCCTTTGGTCGATGAATTTTTCCATTTTTCCGACTCTTCCAACAATATCCACATCAATACTGCATCGATGAGTGGAATTAAGGCTATCCAGAAAGCATGACGCCAGTTGGAAAACATGACGGTGATAGCTCCGGATGTCACAATTCCTACCGGAAAAGCTATAGCTAAAATCCCTACCATTATGGGTCTTGTTTTTTCCGGCCAAATCTCAGAAATATAAACGGTAGCCAGCAACAAAACACCACCTACGCCAAAGCCTGAGAAAAATCTCAGAAACAAAAGCAAATACCAATTGGAGACTACAATCAGAAGAATTGACGAAACCCCATAGAGTATAGTGGAAATTATCAATATTTTTTTTCTGCCGAATTTATCACCAAAAACACCCAGAAGTATGCCCCCCAGCATCCAGCCATAAAGAGAAATGGCGTTGATATAAGCCCCCAATTCACCGATATTTGTTTCAGAAACACTGCCACCTTCCAGCTCATTTATGACATCGGGCAGATAAGTGGACATCATGGTAGAAACCGTGCCACAGAATAAATAACTGATGGTACACAAGAAAAAAGCAAGCCAGGCTCCTTCTGGAGTTTTTGTCGTCATTATGGGTTTGTTTTTTTAATTATCTCAAAAACTCGTCAAAATTCAGGCTCAGATAATATAAACCACCCACTGCAGGCGAGCCATAGGCTTGTACAATGTACTGATTGGTAATGTTTGAACCACCCAGCTTTACGATGGTTTTCAAGGCCGGCAACTTATAGCTCACCTGAGCATCGAGCAGGCTGTAAGCCTTGATTCTTCCCGGAAGCGGAGTAGTAAAGGTGCCATACCAGTCAAATGCACTCTGCCAATGCCACGCCACGCTGAAACCCAGGTTTTCTTTCACTTTAGAATTACTAAATATCAGATTGGTTTTCCATTTAGGAGTATTAAACGCCGGAATATTATTAGGGTTGGCATCCATGATATTAAAATCAGACCAGGTTAAATTCCCATTCAGCCTATAACTTTTAGGCAAAATAACTCCCAAGCCTAATCCTACTCCCTGTATACTTACTTTATCCGAGGCATTGGTATATAGTTGATACAATTGCGTTTTTCCACCTAAAATATCCGCCGCTGCGTTGAAATTTGGTTTACCATCGGCCCCTAAAACATCACTGTTGGGTGCCATCACTACGGTATTTATCAGAAAATCTTTGTATTGGCTGTTGTAATAATTCAAATCAAGCGTCAGTATATCATTTAAAATACCTTTATAGCCAATCTCAAAACTCTTAACTTGCTCCGGTTTAATGTAAGCCACATTTGACTTTACGAGCTTATCTTTATTATTGGAAACTGCTTGTGGAAATGGCACACCACTGGCTACTTCTTTTCCAAAAGCCCCGCCAAAAGCACTCACTGAAGCAATGGTGTAGGAATTGGCATAAGCATTATTTTCTTTGGTATCTTTTGAATTCACCGGAGCTCCACCTAGAATAATTATCGGCCCCGCATTTAGTTTAATGTATTGGTCGCCTATTGTAGGGTTTCTGAAACCAGTTTGGTAACTAGCCCTGAAATTATGTTTTTCTTTTGGGCTAAATACTATCGATGCCCTTGGTGTAAATCTCCCATCAAAGTTTTCATTTTTATCATACCTTCCCGAAACCGTAAACTTTAATTTTTGATTTAAAACAGATTTTGATGCCTGAGCAAAAATCCCGTATTCTGAGTTGGTCAGGTTTTTATCCTTATCATCAAAAAGAGTTCCCTGAGTGTTTAGGTAATATTTTCTCAAATTGCCCCCCACCTGAAAATTGACCACTTTTAACAATGAACTAAAGTCATACATGCCTTCAAAGTGCTTAAGTCCGCATTTACTGAATATTCCCGCTCCGCTTAATCCTTGTGTTTCTATCAGTTTTTCTTTTGCACTATCAAAAGCCGCAGTGCCCGGCAGCAGCCTTCCTTCATCGGCAAAAGCCCGTGCGGTGGCGTCGGCGTTAGCAGCTACTCCAGGAATCTTACCTGTAAACGCTGCTGTATATCTCTGAAACCATGTAGCATCAGCCTGATTGGCAGGCACTACATTCCCATTCAGGTCTTTTACCCAGGTTTTATTAATTAATTGTCCTAATGAACGAATCTGATAGGAGCTTTTAGAATCTTCCTGACTTGAGTATGCTCTTACATAAAAATTATCATCTTTAAGTTCGAGTCTTTGTTGAATTAAAGTGAAGCCATTAATTCCAAAACGCTGGCTACCTGTATATTGAGCTACACCCTGATTATAGTTGAGTTGGTATATAGCCTCAAGATTGCCTTTGATTTTATAGTTCAAAGTACCTCCAGCTTTGGTACTTCGTACGTCATAATTTGCTAAAAATCTTTCTTCATAACCCGTACGGGATACTCTGCCTATACCTTCGATAGTCTGGGCGACTTCATCACCATAGATATTCAATTGATTTTTCCCCGGATTATTGGGTCCTCTGCTTGAAACAGCGGTATTAGCATCGATATCTGTGAGGTCGTTGGCATACCAGTCAGTACCACCCAGATGTGAGAGGTTAATTTTAAAGGCAAATTTATTATTAAATGCCCTGGCATATCTTAACGCAAAATCGCCCATGAGCTTGGCTCCAAGGCCGGTACCATCTGCGATATGATTCACACCGACCTTAGTCTGAACACTTAATCCCTGATAATCGAAAGCATTTTTGGTTCTGGTCGAAAGCAAACCGTTAAATGCCACCGGACCATATAATGCTGATGCAGCCCCGGGGATAAGTTCCACACTCTCCACATCTATATCATGAGGGCCAAACAAGTTGCCCATCGCAAATCCCAATCCAGCCGACTGGCTATCCATACCATCGACAGTTTGCAAAAACCTTCCATTGCCTGTAGTATTAAAACCTCTGGTATTTATAGATTTATAAGTAAGGCTACTCGTAACCATATCAAGGCCTTTAACATTTACCAATGCATCATAAAAATTTGCAGACGGAGTTTGTTGGATAGCTCTGATATCCATTTTTTCTATCGTAACGGGCGACTTCAAAATACTTTCTTCGATTCTGGAAGCTGAAACAACCACCTGATTAAGCATTTCCACATCAGAAACCAGGAAAATCGCAAGACTTTCTGCACCAGTCACCGTAAGAGGATACTTAACATAACCTACCATTGACACTAGAAGGTTGACCGGTGCCTGAACCTGTAATTTAAAACTTCCCTCTGCATCTGTTAGAGTGGCAATATTCTTATTTTTAATACTCACAGTGGCACCTGAAAGGGGTTTGCCGGTTTCAGCATCGAGAACTTTACCAGAAACTTCGCTTTTCTGAGCCTCTACTTTGAGGCCTATTAAAATAAAAAATAAAAAAAATAAAGCTTTTTTCATAAAATAAAAGATTGACAATTAATGTATAGTATTATTTTTCAAATGATCATACCCTTCTTTCAAACGACTGTAACCATGGGTTGTAATCCTTTCTCCTAAAGTCAAGTAGAATTTGGGATCTGTTGGTGTGGCACTTCCCATACCATCTACATATTTATTGTATAGGCAAAAAAGTGCAGCAATCAGTACAGTATCATGAATTTCACGGTCTGTTGCACCATTAGTTAGTGCCTCATTTATGCTTTCTTGAGTAACTGCCTTCCCACTTTTTTGAACCAATGTAGCAATGCGTAAAAGAGCCTTCATTTTAGGACTTACAGGTGCATTTTCAAGATCATTTTTAACCATCTCGCATGTTTCAGAGTCCCCTAATAAAATATCGGCTGCAGCTGTGTGTGCAGCGGCACAAAATTTACAGGCATTACCATGCGATACCACTGAGGCAATGAGCTCCCGCTCTCCTTCTGAAAGAGTGCTTTCGCCTCGTAACAAAATCTGTGTTAAATCTCTGATGGGCTTGGCCGAGTCAACCCGGTACTCTAATAGTCCGGTGATTCCGGGAAGATGATCAGGTAATGGAATATGGGGCATTTGGAATTGATTATTTTATTTTAAAAAAAATTAATATTTGAATACATCAAAGACATAAACCAATATGACAAACAATTAAACCTATGAAATTTATTCTACGAACAATTTTATTTTTGTCAATGTACTTAGTACAATTTGCTGCTACTTATTTTTGAATGTAAATTGTTACATTATTTCATGACAAAATTATAATCGAATTTAATATTTCCAAAAATATGGAAATTAACAATATTAAAAAATGTCAAAAAGTTATTTTGCAGAAAACTTACGCAACTTGAGAAAATACAAGAAAATAACTCTTGAAGAGCTCTCAAGTGCACTAAATGTCAGTAAAAGTGCTATTTCTGACTATGAAAATGAAAAATTTTCTCCTACTATTTTTATATGTAGAAAAATTTCCGACTACTTTAATGTTAGCATAGAATTAATGGAGTATTCCGAAATTCTGGATTTTTCAGAAATTTCAGATTCGAAACTTAAGGCTGGCGACACCATGCCAAAGCAACTTGCAGAGGCCTTGGAATACAATGAAGTGATGGAAAAACAAAAAAATGAATTACAATTGGAGATCAAACTATTAAAGCAAAAAGTTGAATCGTTACAGTTACAACTCAAGCTTCATGACCAACTAAAAACAAGTAAACTTTCCGAGATTGAACTCCTCAGAAGTCAAATACACCTACTGGAAGATAAAATAATGCTAATACAAAAAGATTAACGACCTTCGCCAATCGGGTTTTCAAACCCGCTGGCTATTTCAATCTTAGCGTTTTCAAAGAAATCTGAAACCTCCTTCTCAATTTCGCTTTTAGGTCGATCTGTCAAAATCGTCAAAATTTCAACCTGAGCATAAAGAAAAGTCTTCAGATAAGCCTGATTTTTTACTATTTTGGATTGATTATGGATTATCGAAGATTGATTATGGATTACTATCCCCAAATTTTCAATGATTCTATTCTGATTTGCGACTACAAGATCATGATTTTCAGCAACTTGAATCTGGTTTTGCATCAATATCTCATAGTTTTCAATCATATTGACCTGGTGAGAAGCAAACTCCGACATCTTCTGATTTAAAGCTTCCATTTGCTGGTTTAAACGATCCAAAACATCCACTGACTTTGCCATACTATCAAAAAATTTGAGAATAGTTCTTTTCTTATACCGCAAAAATAATATAATTTAAGAGAATGACTAATTCTAATAATTTCAAACAAAACTATATCTTTGTTTCTCTCTAACATATTTAATCAAATTGATAAAGCGACTACCAGTTTTATACATCCTTTTTTTTATTACGGTTCTCACTCTATGGGGATTTTATGTAAGTGATATTGATATTATAAGCCTATACAAAAAACATGTCTGGGCACTTCTCACTATGATATTTGGAGCATTCATTGCAGGCTCCAGCCCGGAGGGCAGTGCAGCCATTGCGTATCCGATTTTTACTTTAATCTTGAAAATTTCCCCTGCTGTGGCAAGAAACTTTGCTTTTGCCATTCAAAGTATCGGCATGACTTCGGCCTCCTTATTAATTTTAGGATTAAAAGTCAAAGTTGATTGGAAATATATAAAATATGTGACAATTGGAGGTGTTTTTGGATTAATAGCCGGCACTTATTGGGTTGTACCTTTGATTTCACCGCCTATTGCCAAGTTATTTTTTGTGTCCTTATGGTTAAGTTTTGGTATTATACTCTGGAACGAAAACCGTAAACCCAGCCGTCAGGTATTTGATGAAATCCGGAATTTTACCAATTCCGACGCCTTCAATCTCTTTTTCTTTGGAGTTATAGGGGGCATAATTTCTTCTATTTTTGGAACAGGCATCAATATTTTCACCTTCTGCCTCATGACGGTTTATTATGGAATTAATGAAAAAGTTGCGGTACCTTCTTCTATCATTATCATGACTCTGGAGACTATTCTTGGTTTTTTTCTGCATAAACAAGTTTTGGGTGATTTTCAGACTCAGGCATTTGAGATGTGGCTGGTCTGCATTCCTTTTGTAATTATTTTTGCTCCGCTTGGCTCATTTGTAATGTCGAAACTACCTAGAAAAGCCATTGCCACCTTTCTTTACCTTATCCTATTTGTTCAATATGTAGGAGCAATTTGGGTTATTAAGCCAAATTTTTATCAAAGTTTACTTTCCGGAGTTACTTTATTGGGAGGAATAATTCTTTTCTTTTTTCTTTCAAAAAGGAGAAAAGCCGACATTTAATGCTTATGCGGGTTTTTCTTTACCGGATCCCAGCCATGCCCACCCCAGGGATGGCATGAAGCCAGCCTTTTTAATCCCAGCCAGGTACCTTTTACAACTCCCCATTCTTTGATACTGTCAATCATGTATTGTGAGCATGTGGGTTGATACCGGCAAGAATCCGGGAAATAAGGGGATACACCTATCTGATAGATTCTAACAATTAAAATCAGAAACTTACTGATTATTTTTGAGATGAATTTCATAAAAAAACAGGCCTTTAAGCCTGTTTTGATAACGGCATAAAACTATTTTAAGTTCTTAATTGTCACGTAATTCCCTACGCAATATTTTACCTACATTGGTTTTGGGCAATTCTGTCCGGAATTCAACAAACTTAGGACATTTGTAAGCCGTGAGATTTTCTCTGCAAAACGCTCTCACTGCTTCTTCGGTCAAAGAGGCATCACTTTTCACAACAAAAATCTTAACAGCTTCGGTTGATTTTTCATCTGGTACACCGATACAGGCAACTTCCAAAACTCCCGGACACTGTGACACCACTTCTTCCACCTCGTTAGGAAATACATTGAATCCCGAAACCAAAATCATGTCTTTTTTACGATCCACTATTTTGAAATATCCATCTTCTTTCATCAAGCCTATATCTCCGGTTTTAAAAAACCTCCTTCCGATTTCATCCGTAACAAACACGTTTTCAGTCTCATCCGGCCGTTTATAATAGCCTTTCATCACCTGTGGGCCATGAGCACATATTTCTCCGACTTCTCCCGGAGGTGCCCAGGTGCCGTCGTCTTTCAAGATTCTCATCTCAGTCGAGGGGAATGGCACCCCAATAGTTCCCAATTGATGCGTGCCGTCAACTGGATTTACCGAAAGCACCGGGGCGGTTTCTGAAAGACCATATCCTTCAGTTACACTACATCCGGTCGCTTGCTGCCATGCTTCGGCCACCGATTTTTGTAAAGCCATACCTCCTGCTATAGTAATTTTCAGGTTAGAAAAGTCCAAAGCCAGAAAGTCAGGATTATGTAAAAGCGAATTAAACAAGGTGTTGAGACCCGGAAATATGAAAATCTTGTGCTTTACCATATCTTTAAGCATAGCTTTTTGATCCCTTGGATTGACAATCATGATATTATGAAAACCAAGCTTAAAGGTAGAAAATGCATTTACGGTCAAAGCAAAAATATGATAAAAAGGCAAGGCACCCAGAATAGTTCGGGGCAAATCATAATGCATCACAGGACTAAACCAGTGAAAAATCCCTTCGGTATTGGCTACCATATTGCGATGATTAAGTTCTGCTCCTTTCGACACCCCTGTGGTACCACCGGTATATTGGATAAATGCCAGATCATCGCCATTCATTTGAGGTCTCATATAATTCTGACCGCTACCAATCTGTAAAGCTTTGTAAAAAGTAACTCTGCCGGGCAAATGATAAGCAGGCACCATTTTTTTGATGTTCTTTACCACAAAATTTACTATAGGTCGCTTTGGGAAACCTAACATGTCACCTAGTTCGGTAACAATCACATGCTTAATCTGAGTTTCAAGAATGACTTTTTCAAGATTAAATGCAAAATTGGCAACTATAACAATAGCCTTAGCCCCGGAATCAACAAACTGATGTTTCATTTCGCGGGGAGTATACAATGGATTAGTATTTACCACTGTTAATCCTGCTCTCAATGCCCCATAAAGAGCAACGGGATATTGGCTGCAGTTTGGCATCTGGATGGCAATTTTATCACCTTTTTTTAAGCCAATTCCTTGTAAATAGGCAGCAAAATCTCTCGATTTCTTTTCAATTTGAGCATAAGAAAGATCTTTACCCATGAAATAATATGCTGGTTGATCCGAAAATTTTTCAAATCCTTCTTCCATCAATTCCAGCAATGAAGGATAGGCCTCAGGATTAAGTTCAGCCGGAATACCCTTTGGGTAGTGTTTTAACCAGGGAAAATCATTTGGGTTCTTAGACATATTATTTGTTTTAGGTTGAAAGTCTTATATTGCAAATATAAGTTTAAGTAAGGTTTTGAATAAGGAAAAATCCAACTTTTTTTTTAAATTATTATATAATTTAATGAAAATATAATAAGGAGTTCAAAAATAAACCTGATAACTCCAAATCATCAAAGATTTCGATTAAAACCTGTATTTGATAGAGAAAGTTTGAATTCTTTTCTATTTAAAAAGCGTTATAATTTTAAAGTTAAAAATTTTCACCGAATGAAAAACGACTCAGATGCTATAAATACGTTGATAAGCATACTAAGAGACACTAAAGATTTTTCATCTCTTAGCGAAAATTTTGCACAGACTTTCCCAGATACTCAAAAGGCTTCTCTTTCTAAGGAAATTTACGACTTTGCCATTTCAAAAAAATACGTTGGGCTACTTACTGAGTCAGGAATTGGTCATAATGAAGGATTCTTCAGCGAGTTTTTTAGTAAAATAGGAAAAAAAATACTTCCTGAAATAATTGAAAACGAAGAACTTACAAAAGTAGTAAATGATTATTTTTCTAATACCAAAGATTATATCTGGCTAAATAAAATTCCTGATAAAGATTTAGCAAAAATATTTCTATCATTAAAATTCCCGCAAACACCTGCAGGTCAGAGATATATCAAGAAAGAAATATTAAATGCAATTGTGGTACTTGCACAAAAAATCGCATCGATTGGGATTGAAAAAGAAGTAGTGTCTAAGATTTCTGAATTTGATGACCTCGAATCACCATTTATCGGCCTCAACAGAGACACCACCATCTTGGTCGAAAAAATGCTGAAAAATCCTGACATGAAAAAAAATGATTGGGATGGTGACTACCGACAGGTGATAGTAATGATGAAACAATGTGATTCTCAAATTAAATTACTTTATAGCCACAAAGAAAAATACGGGATATCCCTGAGAATGACTATTCTGATTAGGAAACTAGAAAAATATCTAAACAGACTTGAAAACTTATTGAGGTGGCTAGCGTCCGGGTCTGAGAACGAAAAAGCAGAAATCTCTGCGAAAATATTAAAAGAGCTGGTTCAAACCCAAAACACTAAATACAGTTTAAAAAAGCATTTTGCATCCAATCTTGAGTTTGTATCCTTCAAAATTGTCGAAAACACCTCAAAATCAGGCGAAAACTATATTGCCTCAACACCCAAAGAATACTGGAATTTGTTTGGAAAAGCTTTGGGGGGAGGCGTAATTGTAGCTTTTTTATGTTGGTATAAAACTTCCATCTACTTTTTCAAATTTCCTGCATTTTGGACTGCTTTTCTTTATAGCCTAAACTACGCAGGGGGTTTTGTCATGATACACTTATTGCGGCTAACCCTCGCTACCAAGCAACCTGCCATGACCGCCTCAACAATTGCAGAAAGCCTGAGTAATAATGGAAAAAACCCGGATTGGCTCAATAAGACCACCAAACTGCTTACCCGGCAAATCAGAAGTCAGTTTATATCATTGGTTGGAAATGCCATCATTGCCTTCCCTGTGGCGGTGGGTATCGGATGGGCCTATTTTTATTTGACCGGCACCCATATTGCAACCGTTGACAAAGCCAATACCCTCATCAACGAATTGAATATTTTAAAAAGCCCGGCAATTTTCCACGCAGCCATTGCTGGTGTTTATCTTATGCTTTCGGGCCTGGTTTCGGGTTATTATGAAAATCTTTGGGTTTACCACAATTTCCAGAAGAGATTATCCAGAAATCCAAACCTGGTGAAGATTTTCGGTACCGACCGAATGAAAAGTTTCACGGCTTATTTGGGTAGAAATATTGGAGGCATCACTGGAAACATATTTCTCGGAATAATGCTGGGGAGTACTTCCACTTTTGGAAAAGCCCTTGGATTTCCATTAGATATCCGTCATATAACTTTTGCTTCGGGAAACTTTGGAATCGCATTTGAAGCCCTAAATTATCAGGTTGAAAAAAGCATTATAATAAATTCGATCGCAGGAATAGCAATGATAGGCCTGATCAACGTGTTGGTTTCTTTTGGACTATCTATAACCATTGCCTTGCTTTCAAGAGGTACCAAATTTAATGAAATCAAACTATTGGTATCCAAACTCTTAAGGCAGTTTATATTTGAAGGCACTACTTTCTTTTATCCAAGCCAAAAAATATCAAAAAATGAAGAGCTGAAACCCCGGAAATAAAAAAAACGAACCGTCTCCGGTTCGTTAAGTCTAAGGTATAAGGTTATTTAAAAGATTTTTTTATGCATCTACATTAGCGTATTTTGCGTTACGCTCTATGAAATCTCTGCGAGGGGGCACTTCGTCACCCATCAACATTGAGAACAAGTGATCAGCCTCAGTCGCTGACTCAATAGTTACCTGCTTCAGAGTCCTGAACTCAGGATTCATCGTTGTCGTCCAAAGCTGTTCGGGGTTCATTTCACCCAAACCTTTATATCGCTGAACGCCCACACTATCTTCTTTTCCACCACCGGCGAGTCTTTTTACTGCTGCAGCCCTTTGATCCTCGGTCCAGCAATATTCCTCATCTTTCCCTTTTTTAATCAGATACAATGGAGGCATCGCAATATAGAGATAACCTTTCTCGATGATCTCTTTCATAAAACGATAGAAGAAAGTAAGAATCAGGGTACGAATATGGCTACCATCAATATCGGCATCGGTCATGATGATAATTTTATGATAACGCAATTTGTCAAGATTCAAAGCCCGCTCATCACCGTCTTTACCCATCTGAACACCCAGAGCAGTAAAAATATTTTTAATCTCATCGTTTTCATAAATCCTGTATTCCTGTGCTTTTTCTACGTTCAGGATTTTACCCCTCAAAGGCAAAATTGCCTGAAAGTTACGATCACGGCCTTGCTTGGCAGAGCCCCCCGCTGAGTCACCCTCAACCAGATACACTTCACAAAGGGCAGGATCTGACTCAGAACAGTCTGCCAGTTTTCCCGGAAGACCCGAACCAATCAATACGTTTTTACGCTGCACCATTTCCCGGGCTTTTTTAGCCGCAATACGTGCTTTGGCAGCAAGAATTACCTTATCTACAATGGTTTTGGCATCTTTCGGATTTTCTTCCAGGTAGTTTTCAAGCATTTCCTGCACACAGCTACTCACTGCAGAGGTCACCTCAGAGTTACCTAACTTTGATTTGGTTTGGCCTTCAAACTGCGGTTCCTGCACTTTTACAGATATGACTGCAGTTAAACCTTCCCTGAAGTCATCACCCGAAATCTCCACTTTCTCCTTGGCCAGCATACCTGACTTATCAGCATATGATTTCAAAGTACGGGTGAGTGCCATCCTGAAACCTGAGACGTGGGTACCGCCTTCGGGAGTATTAATATTATTTACAAATGATGACACATTTTCGGAATAAGAGGAATTGTAAATCATTGATACCTCTACCGGCACGCCATCTTTTTCTCCTTCCATCCACATGGGTGCAGGAATCAGACGCTCACGGCTTTGATCAAGGTATTCTACGAATTCTATCAGACCACCTTCAGAATGAAATTCTTCATATTTTGGTTTACCTTCATCATCCAGGTCTCTCATGTCTGTCAAAGTCAATTTGATGCCTTTGTTGAGAAAAGAGAGTTCCCTTATGCGGTTGGCCACAGTTTCATATTTAAACTCGGTCACCTGAAAAATGGTATCATCGGGTTTAAATGTAACTTCAGTACCCGAATGGTCCGTAGTACCTATTTCTCTTACAGGATATTGTGGCTTACCAATTTTATATTCCTGCTCATATAGTTTACCGTCTCTGCTATGAACTACAACTCTAAGGTCAGTAGAAAGGGCATTAACACAGGAAACTCCAACACCGTGTAATCCGCCAGAAACTTTGTAGGTATCTTTATCAAATTTTCCACCTGCATGTAGCACGGTCATAACCACCTCCAAAGCAGATTTTTGTTCTTTTTCGTGCCATCCGGTGGGAATGCCTCTACCGTTGTCCTTAACAGTTACAGAATTGTCGGCATTTATAATAGTATGAATGGTGTCGCAATAACCTGCCATCGCTTCGTCGATGGAGTTATCTACAACTTCCCAAATCAAATGATGTAAACCTTTAAAACCAATATCGCCAATATACATGGCGGGGCGTTTTCTCACAGCCTCCAGGCCTTCAAGTACTTGTATATTATTTGCGGAGTAATCTTGCTTATTTTGCTGATCTGCCATAAATTCTTTTACTATAGTATAAGATTCTGTTTTTTGATTGAAAAATCAAAGGATTTTTTATCAATAATTAATTTACAAAAATAGGTAAAAAACTTTAGATTTTCTAATTTTTCTGTGAGTGAATTACATAGAAAAAAGGCCTCACTTTTTTTTAGTGGGCTAAGGGACAAAAAGCTTAAAAGACTTGAAAATCAAGGAATTATACAATAAATAAAATTTATACTGTCGATAATTTTTCCAAAATTTCTTTAAGCTGATCCTGATTCGAAAATTTGATTGAAACACTGCCTTTATTCATGTCCTGTACCTGAATTTTAAAAGGCACTATGGTCTTGCCTTTAAGCGTAATTTCCTCGATTCTCAGGTCTTCCCGATATAGATCCAGTTCGTTAGCCTCGGCCTCAAAAGTATTACCCTTTTTGGCGAGTGCTTCTATTTCTCTGGCACTGAGACCCTGCTCTAAAATTCGTTGGTAAATATCCAGCTGCAGACTTTTGTCTTCAATTGTTATTAGTGGCTTTGCCTGACCCATGGTAATTACTCCCAAAACAAGTCCCGATTGAATATCTGAGGGCAAATTGAGCAACCTGAGATAGTTTGTTACCGAAGAACGACTTTTCCCAACCCTTTTACCGAGATCCTCCTGCTTCAGTTCACACTCCTGAATCATTCTTTGATAGGAAAGAGCAATTTCAATTGGATTGAGATTTTCACGCTGGATGTTCTCAATCAATGCCATCTGGAGTGAACGTTGGTCGTCCACATCCCGAATAAATGCAGGAATAGTCTCCAGACCGGCTTTGATAGAAGCTCTGAAACGTCTTTCTCCCGATATTATCTCAAACTTCCCTTCTGGTAACTCCCTGACCGTTATAGGCTGTATCAATCCATGAATCCGAATCGATTCGGCGAGTTCTTCAAGAGCCTCCTCATCAAAATGTGAACGAGGCTGCTGAGTACCTACCTCCAATTTTGAAATTTCAACTTCTTTAACTCCCCTGAAAGCGGCTACTTTCCTGCTTACAACCAGATCAGAATCTGACAATAGTGAGTTAAGACCTTTTCCTTTATTTTCCATCTGCATCTTTTATCTCAGGCAGGCTGTTGCGTTTTAAAAGCTCTTTTGCTAAATCAATATAGCTGATAGCTCCTTTGTTTTCTAAAAATTTAATATCAAATTCCCCTTCTTTCTCTCCCGAAAACATCAAAAGGGCAGGTACACCGTAACTTGGAGCTTCGGCGAGCTTTACGTTCCGTGGAACAATGGTTTCGAAACATTGCTCTCCAAAATACTTTTTCACATCATCAACTACCATTTTGGAAAGGTTGGTACGACCATCAAACATGGTAAGCACATAACCCTCCATTATCAATCCGGGGTTTAGTCGTTTTTTAATAATATCAACTGTATTCTGAAGTTTAGCGATACCTTCAAGAGCAAAGTACTCACACTGTACAGGGATCAATACCGAATCAGATGCCACTATTGAATTGATAACCATCAGGCCGAGTGAAGGTGAGCAATCAATAAATATAAAGTCGTAATCGTCTTTTAGTCCATCAATAGTTTCTTTCAAAATATATTCACGAGCGACCTGATTAACTATTTCAAGCTCAAAGCCCGCAAGATCGATATGACTCGGAATAAGGTCAAGATTGGGTATTTGAGTGGGTACAATACAGTCTCTGATATTGGATTGACCAACGAGTGCCGAATATATATTGTGTTCCTGCTCTTTACTATCGATACCGATTCCCGAGCCGGCGTTGGCTTGAGGATCGGTGTCTATGATCAAAATTTTATAATCCAAAACCGCCAATGATGCAGATAAATTGATGGCGGTGGTGGTTTTACCTACACCACCTTTTTGGTTTACTATTGAAACTACTTTACCCATTTTTTTTGTGTTAAAAATAACCCTGCAAAGATAACCCTTTTTTATTTACTATCTTTCTAACCTTCCCGAATGTAGATAAATAGGATATTTGTGGAAAAGTTTTTCAAAAAAAGGGGTCTCATATTCTGAAACCCCTTCATGTTGCAGGAATTAGAAAAAATTAAGCAATTTTAAATTCTTTTTCGCCATAAACAACAAAATATAGCGTGATCCCCGAAGCCAGAATTACGAGATTTTTAATTATATATTGACCGACGAGACTTGGAGTAAATATTTGATTCCAGGCTACATCAGGCAGAAAAACCGTAGGTAAAAAAGTGGTAATAAGATGAAAAATCATCATCCAAAAAGCGATTTTAGTGTATTTTGGAAATAACCATAATAAACCGAGGATTACCTCAAAATAACCAAAAAAGACAATAAACTGATCTGCATTCAGAAAAGGTAAAGTAACGTGTGCAAGATCGCCGACCAGACCGGTAGCGGGTGACACCCCGATTGTTTTCAAGATACCAAACCAAAAATAGACAACAAAAAGAGCCACCCTGTTGCTCCAGGATACAACATTTAAATTCATTTCAATAAGTTTAATTTTTAGAGTCAAATAATAAAAAAATGGAAGAACTTGCCGAAAACAGAATCCGGAAATCCTTTCATCTCAAAAACTTTTCTATGGTAAGAAAAAAAATATTTAAAAATTAAACGTTTGGCGGTGGATTGGGGACGTCGGTTTGAAAAGAACAAAAATCGGTGGATAGTATTTTTAAACTATGATGATGCGGCTCATTCCAGAAATACACCATGTAGCTGTATTCCGGGCTATAAAAGTTTTTTGAAAAATTTTTGATTAGTTTATTCAATGCCCTGAAAGGATTATTGTGTGTTTCTTTTTCTACCTGACTGGCTACTATCCCCAGCATTTCAAACATATTCTGACGTGTCAAAACCTCGAGACGATAGGTGGTGGTAAGGGTGTCATTCAAGGCCACTTTGCTTTCTGCCCTATAAAACTGCCCCTCATGCACAAGTATATCTTCAGGCAAAATATCAAAATCAAAAACATTGTTGTAAGGAATCACAAAAGGCACTTTGACAATCAGCTTGTCCTGTACTTTTGAAATATCGAATGTGATACCAGTTTGATTTTCAGACAAAAAGCTATAATAATCGAGCAGGTGATTTCCGAAAAGGAAAATCACCAGAAAAAATCCGGTTAATATTTTGAGCAGCCTTTTTATCTTTAACAATTATTATAATTACAAATATTATAAAAAAAACAATATTCCGAAAAGCCGACTGATACAATTTTTACAAAATATGATGACAATCAATAAAATTGGTACCAAGAGGAGGTAATGATTATTGATATTTTCCGAAAAGGACAAATTACCCTGTCAAAATCTTACTTTTCATAGGTTTTTTGGATAATTTTACCGCATGATTCCTCAGGAAACCGTACAAAGAATAATCGAATCAGCCGACATCGTAGAGGTGGTGGGCGAGTTTGTTAGCCTCAAAAAACGTGGGGCCAGCATGATAGCCTGTTGCCCGTTTCACAACGAAAAAACCCCTTCTTTTAACGTTTCCCCCAGTAAAGGTATTTACAAATGCTTTGGTTGTGGGAAAGGTGGAGATTCGGTAAAGTTTGTAATGGAGCTGGAAGGTTTGAGCTACCCTGATGCCTTAAGATGGCTTGCCAAAAAATATGGCATCGAAATCAAAGAGAGGGAATTCACCGATGAAGACTTAAAAAATCAAAACGAAAAGGAAAGTCTTTTTATCGCTCTCGAATACGCTCAAAAATACTTTACGGAGACACTTTTTGAATCAGAAGAGGGCCAAAGTGTAGGCCAGAGCTATTTCAAAGAAAGAGGCTTTTCTGATCTAACGATTCAGAAATTTAATCTGGGCTATGCTCTGCAATCAAGAGAGGCATTTTTCAAAAAAGCTGAGAAAGCGGGATTTTCGATGGAAATTCTGAGCAAAGGTGGACTAATATCAGGCCTCGAGGAAAATAACATCAAAGATCGTTTTAGAGGTAGGGTAATATTCCCAATACATAATGTGGCGGGCAAACCCATCGCCTTTGGTGCCAGAATCTTAAAACCAGACCCTAAAGCACCCAAATACATCAATTCACCTGAAACGGAGATTTATGTAAAAAGTAATATTGTATATGGTATATCTCAGGCAAAAAATGCGATCCGAAATCTTGATAATTGCTTTTTGGTAGAAGGCTATACTGATGTAATCTCGCTTCATCAGGCGGGTATCGAAAACGTGGTAGCTTCATCTGGCACTTCGCTGACGCCATATCAGGTGAGGCTCATTCGTCGGTTTAGCTCCAATATTACGGTACTTTATGATGGCGATGCAGCAGGTATCAAGGCCAGCATTAGAGGTTTTGATATCATTCTGGAAGAAGACATGGACGTAAAAGCCGTGGTTTTTCCCGATGGTGACGACCCGGACTCTTACATCAGAAAAGTAGGTGGGGCGGCATTTTCGGAATATATCAAAAACAACCAGAAAGACTTTATCAGGTTTAAAACCGAACTGGCACTTGAGGACATTGAAAATGACCCTATCAAAAAGGCCAATCTCATTACTGATTTGGTGGCTACGATCGTAAAAATCCCAAATCCTATCAAGCGATCAGTGTTTTTTCAGGAAGTGAGCCAGATCCTGGATATTGATGAGCAAATACTTATCATTGAGGCCAACAAACTTTTAAAAGTAAAAACCACAGAGACCAAAAAAGGAGACGGAGGGGTGATATCTCCACAACCGCCGGTAAGAAACCTAGAGCTGGAGCTGGCGGAAAGACTTTATGTAAACAATGCTCAGGAAGAGGCTCTGATTAAAGATTTGGTACTATACGGTCATGTGGTCATAGAATGGGATGAAGACACAAAAGAAGCTTTTACGCTAGCCGACTATTTAATTGGCGAAACCAGCGATTTGAATATCGAATCCCCGGTTTTCAGGAAAATATATGACCTCTACAAGTTCCATTTCATCAACCAAAAGCAAGTTCCTTCTTCAACAATTTTCACAAGCAATGTTGATGAAGAGATTCAGAAAACTACCATTAACTGGCTTAGCCCAAAACATGAACTGAGTGACAAGTGGAGCAATTTTGAGATTTTTATCCCTAAGTATGAGGAGATTCTGGATGAAGTTTCCTACAAAATGGTATTGAGAATAAGAATCGAAAAGCTAAAAAAAGAAGTGGCCGCCAATATTCTTGAAATTGATGACAGCTCTGAAGAAAACACCGATATCCTTTTAGACCAAATAAACAAAAAACAATCTACCATAAAACTTCTTTCTGAGGAACTTGGGGCTATTATCTAGTGTTTTATTATCCTATTTTCTTGTACCTTTGTAAACTTTTTCAATAAAAAACATAATTGATGCATTTTTCCAACGAATTTATATTCTTTTCGCTTTTCACGCTATTTACGATTCTGGTTACACTTTTTGACCTCGGAATATTCAGCAGCAAAAAAGCCAAAATCGTGAGTTTTAAAGAAGCCGCATTTTGGAGTTTGGTATGGGTTTGTCTTTCGATTGCCTTTTTCTTTTTCCTCCGGCATTATGGCTATCTGATACATGACATCAGCGATGAAGCACATTTATACAGGATCAGAGACACCTATTACAGCAATTTGAAATTAGGCACTGATCATGTTGAAAACCTTAAGATTTTCCAGAAAAATATGTCTCTGGAATACATCACGGGTTACCTTGTAGAGTATTCACTTTCTGTGGACAATATTTTTGTTTTCATTCTTATATTCAACTCATTTGGGGTTCCCAAAAAGAATTACAAAAAAGTTTTGGTTTGGGGTATCCTCGGATCGGTGATTTTGAGGTTTATTTTCATTTTTCTAGGAGCTACCCTTATACAAAAATTCAGCTGGGTACTATATATTTTTGGGGCATTTTTGGTTTTTACCGGTTTAAAAATATTATTTACAAAAGATGAAGACGAGCAGGAAATAGACACCAAAAATCACATTGCGGTGCGTCTGACCTCAACATTTTTTAATGTTTACGAGAAATTCGTAGCTGACAGATTTTTTATCCGACACAGATACAGAAGCAATAAAATATTCGTAACCCCACTGTTTCTGGTGATTGTGGTAATTGCTTTTACAGATGTGATTTTTGCGGTAGATTCTATACCTGCGATTTTTTCCATAACGAAAGACCCTTACATAGTTTTCTTTTCCAATGTATTTGCGATAATGGGTCTCAGATCAATGTTTTTCTTTTTAGTAAATATCATTGATAAGTTTCAGCATCTGAAATACGGACTGGGGGTACTACTAACATTTGTGGGAGCAAAGATGCTGGCACATACCTGGCTGGAAAAAATCGGCTTTACCAATGTACATTCCTTACTAATTATAATCGGTATATTGTTGGTAAGTGTGGTCAGCTCTCTCATTTTTGCTCCAAAAACGGAAACCAATTAATTAAAGGGAGAACAAAAAAATACTCCAAATTTTTAAATAAAACCAGGGCATTTAACCGGAATTATAAGATAAAATTTGGAGTATTTTTATTTAAGAAGCAATATAGCTTTCCAGAAAATTAATATGCAGTTTTTGTTCCTGAAGCATTTCATTCACGATATCGCCCACACTGAGCACACCTATCACTTTACCGTTTTCGACCACAGGCAAATGCCTGAACCGCCCTACGCTCATCAGTTCCATACACTCTTTGGTGGTAAGTTTTGATTCTACTGTGAATACATTTGGAGTCATCACCTCGGTCATTGTAGTAGATTTGGCTTTTCTACCTTTGATGATCCCTTTTCTGGCATAATCTCTCTCCGAAAAAATCCCCACCAATTCTTCATCAACCATCACTAATAAGGCACCAACATTATATTGAGCCATTACCTCAAGTGCTTCATATACAGTTGTTTCCGGACTTACTGACAATACATTTTTAATATTCTTATTTTCAAGTAGTTTTTTAATAGAAGTAGGCATATCGGTCTTAGGTTTGTATTACAGCCTTCAATTTAAAAAGGCAAAAGTCATTTTCAAAAAAAATATGAAAATAATTTAAAAAAATTGAATATTTCATTGGCCAATCACTACTTAGCCATTTTATTTTTTTCCAGTAGCTACCATTTTAGCTCAAAGTGTTAACCACAGGCATCATTGGCAAGATTTTTGTAATTTAAGTAAGGAAAATATGCATCTGTATTGAGGATTATTAATAAAATATTGTTAATTGGACTTTCAGGCTTATCATTTTTTTCCTGTAAAAAAGACAAGGAAGTTGTTAATCCTGTGGCTCAGAAAAGCCTCTCAGCACCGACCTCAAACTATGAGAGTGTGGTTGCATCTGACTGGCTTGACATGCATCTTTTATTGATTAAAGCAACTCCCGGATTTACCCCGCCTGTGGCCGCAAGAGCATTGGGATATCATTCATTGGCCTTGTATGAGAGTGTGGTTTATGGTATGAAAGATTACAATACCTTAAACGGCAAACTCAATGGACTTTCCGGTCTTCCCGCTGCCGATACAGTAGGCAAAGAATACAACTGGCCTCTGGTAGCCAGTACTGCTCAATATACGGTACTTAAAGAAATTTACATCACCGCCAGTGATAGAAATAAAGCCAAAATTGATTCCCTCAAAACGGTCTATGAAAACAAACTGAAAGTGGGAATAACCAACGTCGTAATTGATAATTCGGTAAAGTTAGGTGCCTCTATTGCTTCAGGTATTCTTGATTACGCCAAAAAAGACGGTGGTGCAAACGGTCATCTTACCAACTACCCTGCCGGATACACAGTTGCAACAGGAATCGGATATTGGAAACCAACCAGTACCCAAAAAATCCCGCTACTGCCCAATTGGGGACAAAACCGGCCAATGGTTAAAGAAAACACCAATAATTACCTCGACCAGCCAATTTCATTTTCTTTTGAGAAATCCTCGGATTTTTTCAAAGAAGCAAAAAGTTTATATGAGAATTCTCAAAAACTAACTGCCGAGCAAAAAGCCATAGCACAGTATTTTGAAGACGGAACGGGCACAGTTACCCCACCCGGGCATCATTTCAATGTGGTGAAAAATATTTTGAAGAGCAAAAAAGCTAAGCTTGACGAAGTAGCTTTGGTATATCTTAAGACGGGGCTTTCGCTCAATGATGCTTTTATTGCTTGTTGGAAAGGAAAATACACGTATAACCTTATGCGACCTGTTACTTACATCAATGAGTCGCTTGACAAAAACTGGAGACCATTGCTTAATACCCCTCCTTTTCCTGAGTATGCTTCAGGCCACTCGACAGCTGCCGGTGCAGTAGTGGCGATTTTAGAAGATGCTTTTGGGAAAAAATATGCTTTTGACGATATCACTTATTTTGGAACCATGCCCAACCGTAAGTATGCCGACTTTGAAAGCTACGGACAAGAGACCTCCAATTCCAGAGTTTATGGAGGCATTCATTATAAGTTTTCCTGCGATAACGGCTACAAAAACGGCAAAAAAATCGCTGAGAACGTATTGAAACTTAAGATAAAAAAATAAACCTGCCGTGATTTAAACTGCCGGGTTTAACCTCTCTCTCAAAATCTTTTCGAGTTCGCGGGCCATCGGCACCAACACATGATCTTCAATGATGGCATGTTTTCTTAGTTCCATTTCAAAAATTTCAACCTGATTTAAAAAAACGCGATAAGGCAATGGAGTTTCCTGATTTTTTGAATAATCCTGAATAATCACCGAAACATTTTTTAAATCATCTTCAATGGGACCATGATTGTCAGTATAATCTTCCAAAGAGCTGCTTTTCATCAAATCCATAGTTTGCTCTGTCGTCAACTCTCCTTTCTCAGCTGCAATTAGTTTTTTTATAAAAGGAAAAAAATCTTTTTCTTCAGACCTTATGTGTTCTATCAGCCGATTTTTATAATCATTAAAAAAAACAGTAAGCGTAGTCAACAGTGCATGCGTTTGTCCGTATTTATTAAAAATATGCACCATTGTTTGTTCTATCTCGGGAAGTTTTTTGGAGAGATATAACTTATGGGAAGCCTGCAGGTAAGCCAGAACCTGCTCAGGTGAAAATTTATGTAGTTTTTGGGATGCTATATGGTCATCTTCCTGATTATAAAAATCGAGAATCAACTCCATAAGCTCTGCTTCCATGTTAAATCTGGCATAGAGGTTCTGGGCATCCGGATCAACCACTTCCAACCTTTCAGTCACCAGCTGATACATTTTGTTGGTTTCAATCAGATCTTCAAATGTTTTGCTTTCCATATCAATTAGTTTTTAAAAATGGGTCTCACAAATCTCACTTATCAAAGATAATTTAAATATGACATAAATCATAGCCATCATCGCAGGAGAAAAACGTTTATTTTGCGAAATTTGGGATATTATTTCAGATTTTAAGAAATACTTGTCACATAAAGTGTCAATCCTAATTTTTAAAATTGAACTTATTATTTTGAATTGGTAAATTTTTGGGTATTATTACCTGAAAATTCAACCCTGAACATGAAAAATAAAAAAAATAGAAGAGAATTATTAAAATCGATTGGTTTAGCGTCGGCGGCTACATTGGTAGGTGTTCCTGAAAGTTTTTCACAAAAACAAAGCCATCTCAAAAATAACATTAAACACTCTGTATGCAGGTGGTGCTATGGCTCCATTCCTTTTGAAGAGCTATGCCAGGGTGTTAAAGACATAGGTATGGCATCGATAGAGCTTACCGGGCCAAAAGAATGGCCCATTTTGAAAAACTACGGACTTACAGCCGCCATTGGATGGGGTGAATGGCCCAGTGGAATGGGATTGCATAATTTTTTCAATAATCCAAAAAACCATGATGCCCTGGTAGCACTTTATGAAAATTTAATACCTGAAGCTGCCTCCAACGGAATTTATAATTTAATCTGTTTTTCCGGCAACAGAAATGGCATGAGTGATTATGTTGGAATGATAAATTGTGCCAAAGTGATAAAAAGATTGATTCCCACTTGTGATAAGCATGGAGTAACACTCACTATGGAACTATTGAGCTCACGTGACTCTCATCCTGACTATCAATGTGATCATATAGAATGGGGCGTCTCGTTGTGTGAGATGGTTGGTTCGGAAAAATTCAAACTTCTGTATGATATTTTCCATATGCAAAGTATGCATGGTGATCATATCAGAAATATTAGAAAATACGGAAAATATATCAGTCATTACCACACAGGAGGTATGCCGGGAAGAAATGAAATTGATCACACCCAGGAGATTTATTACCCGGCGGTGGTGAAGGCAATCATTGATTCCGGTTACAAAGGATATTTAGGCCAGGAGTTTGTGCCTACCCCAAAAGATAAGGCAGGAATGCTGGCTTCTTTAAAAAGGTGCGTTGAAATTTGTGATATTTAAAATTAATAAAACTGAAATTATGATTCCCGTTTTGATTGTTTCTCTGATATTGATGGTAATGGCATTCTTTATGTTTAGTCTGAGGGTGCTTTTTGTAAAAGAGGGGGAGTTTAGAGGAACTTGCTCAAGTAATAATGGACTTTATGAAAAAGAAGGCCTTGCATGCTCTTGTGGAAAAGACCCCAATGAACCATGCGAAAACCGAAATAAAAAGCACCATCATCATCATTAATGAAAACTTAAGGTATTTTGGAGATTTTCTTTAAAATACCTTATTCTGCTATTACCTCTTTAAACCCCTTGGTAAAATAGAATTCGTTTTTACCATGGTTATCATAAATAGCAAAAAAATCGATGTTCTTTTTTTCGGCAAATTTCTTTGCCTTTTCCAGACCCATTACGAGCAGAGCAGTAGCATAAGCATCGGCATCGGTGCAATTTTCGGCCAAAACGGAGATACTAAGCAGATTATGCTGAACAGGGTAACCCGTGTGAGGATCAACTGCGTGCGAAAACTTTTTGCCCTCTTTTACGAAAAATTTACGATAACTACCGGAAGTGGCAAGAGCCTTATTATTTAAATTTATAACCGAAGCAATCCCTTCTCTTTCTTCTTCAGGCTTTTCAATCCCTACTTTCCAGGGTTTTCCTTCCCGGTTTTTACCTTTACCATAAACCTCGCCTCCTATCTCCACCAAATAATTCTTTATTCCTTTAGATTCTAAGAAGTCTGCAACTACGTCCACGGTATAACCTTGAGCTATAGCATTAAAATCAATTTGAGAATTAGGCTTTTCTTCAAAAAACCTTCCTGTTTCATCAATTCCTACTTTCCCAATTAATGACCGAAGACTATCCACTTGTGAAGAAGAAGGAGCAGGCTGATTTTTTTTTGTGACAAAACCCCAGGCTTTTACTAGAGGTCCAACAGTGACATTGAAATATCCTTCAGTTTCCTTTTCTACCTTTAATGAAGATTTCAAAACATTTTTAAAATGCAAATCTACGGGTTGGCTAAAATCATTTTTATTGATTCTGCATATCAGCGAAGTAGAATCCCACAATGACATACTTTTATCAATAAATTTGAAGAGGCTATCAACCTCAGCTGAATAGTCAGCCTCGTCGATAGCCTCATATGTGATTGCGAACGTGGTGCCCTGTGCCTGTCCGCCCAGGCTAACATATTCGCCTGATGGTTTGCATCCGAACAAAACAGCACCCAGAACTCCAAAAATCAGGAAATTTCTCATCCACCAAAATCATCAAAGAATACACTCTCCTTAGGAATACCCCAATCATCGCACATTTTAATGACGGACTGGTTCATCATTGGAGGTCCGCAGAAATACACTTCAAGATCCTCGGGGCTTTTATGTTTTTTCAGGAATTCATCAATAACCACGTTGTGAACAAATCCCTTAAACCCATCTCCATTTGGATCGTCAATATCTTTTTTCAAGGTCCAGTTATCTTCAGGAAGCGGGCCATCCAAAGCTACGACAAATCTGAAATTAGGGAATTGTTTTTCGATTTCTCTGAATTCTTCGATAAAGAAAAGCTCTTTTTTGGTACGACCACCGTAGAAGAAGGTTACTTTTCTGTTGGTCTTAAGGGTATGAAACAAGTGGAATAAATGCGAACGCATTGGAGCCATACCGGCACCTCCACCCACATAAAGCATCTCTTTTTCGGTATTTTTGATAAAGAATTCACCAAATGGACCCGAAATCGTAACTTTATCGCCAGGTTTCCTGCTAAAAATATAGCTGGAACATATACCGGGGTTTACATCCATCCAGCCGCCTTTGGCTCTGTCAAATGGCGGTGTGGCAATTCTGATGGTAAGTTTGACGATATTACCTTCAGCTGGGTGATTGGCCATTGAGTAAGCCCTGAACACAGGCTCCTCATTAACCATTTTCAAATCCCAAAGCTTAAACTGATCCCAGTCACTTTTGAATTTATCAGGAGAATCATGATAAGTCGGATGTGCTGTAATATCAATGTTTTTATAGTCAACTTTAATTTCAGGAACATCAATCTGAATGTAACCTCCGGCCTGAAAATCAAGCGTTTCTCCTTCCGGGAGTTTCACTTCAAACTCTTTGATAAAAGTGGCTACGTTGTAATTGGAAGTAACCTCACATTCCCATTTTTTCACACCAAACACTTCGTGCGGAATCTCAATCTCCATATCTTCTTTCACCTTTACCTGGCAGGCCAATCTCATATGCTCGGCAACTTGCTTACGGTTTAGGTGATTGGTTTCTGTTGGCAGCACATCTCCACCTCCTGACAGCACATTACACTTACACATGGCACAAGTACCACCGCCACCACAGGCTGAAGGCAAAAACAAGTTTTTAGAGGCCAAAGTCGAAAGCAATGAGTCACCTTGACCTACAATCAAAGGATTTTCAGTTTGACCATTTATTATGATTTTTACGTCTTTTTGAGGTAGTAATTTTTCTTTTGCCTGAATAATCAGGAATACAAATAGTAATACTACTAAAATAAATACTACTATACTACTGGCTAAAATAGGGATCATCTCTGTCAAATATTAAAGTTTGATGCCGGAAAAACTTAAAAATGCCATGGCCATCAGCCCGGTGATTATCATTGCGATACCCAATCCTTGTAATGGCTCGGGGATTTTTGAATACCTCAATCGTTCTCTTATGGCTGCTAACAAAACAATAGACAAGAAAAAGCCAATACCGGTACCTGTAGAAAACACAAGTGTTTCTGAAAAGTTATATTCTCTTTCCTGCATAAAAAGTGAAGCTCCTAAAATAGAGCAGTTTACAGTAATCAGAGGTAAAAATATACCTAAAGAGCTGTACAGTGCAGGTGAAAATTTCTCCACAATCATCTCTACCAACTGAACCGCACCGGCGATAGTACTGATAAACAATATGAAAGCCAAAAAGGTAAGGTCAACAGTGGCTAGTGAAGGATGTATCCAGGCCAAAGCACCTTCTTTGAGCATATATGTCAATATCAAGTAATTAAGCGGGGTGGTCAGTACCATTACAAATATAACTGCTACACCTAATCCTGCCGCTGTTTTTATTTTTTTTGAAACCGCCAGATAAGAGCACATTCCGAGGAAAAATGCAAAAATGGCATTCTCAATAAAAATCGATTTTATAAACATTCCAAGTAAATGTTCCATATCTAATTTTATGAAATATTGGTTAATTTTTTATTTCTTGACCTATGGAACCAGATAATGATTCCAATTAAAAACAAGGCTGAAGGAGGGAGCATCATCATACCATTGTTTACATACCCGTGGTCATAAGCCCATTGTGGAACTACCTGTGTGCCGAATATTTTACCACTTCCCAAAAGCTCACGAATAAAAGCAACTGTGATCAAGATCAAACCATAGCCAATGCCATTGCCAATTCCATCCAGAAATGAAGGCCATGGTTTTTGTGAAAAAGCAAAAGCCTCCAAACGCCCCATTACGATACAATTGGTGATTATAAGTCCGACAAAAACAGAAAGTTTTTTACTGACATCAAACATATAAGCTTTTAGCAGCTGATCAACGATTGTTACCAAAGTCGCAACCACAATCAGCTGTACAATCATTCTTACTCTGTTAGGAATACTATTTCTAATCAAAGAAATTATAAGATTGGAAAATGCAGTTACCAAAGTTACACCAAGTGCCATTATTATTGCCGGCTTAATCTGTACTGTAACCGCCAATGCCGAACAAACACCTAATATTTGTACGGTAATCGGGTTGGAGCCATCAAGCGGATCTTTGATTACCTCCCGGTTTTTCTTTGAAAAAAGCCCTTCTTTTTTCTTTTTTTCTATAGTTTCTTCCATTTGAATTATTCTTTGATTTTTTCAAAATATTTTAAATACCCTTCCACACTATTCTTAATCATGTTGTTGGTACCATCAGAAGTAAGTGTACCGCCAGAAATAGCGTCCACTCTATGCTCAGGAGCAAGGGGAGATTTAATAGTGGTTTTGAGTACGTTTACAGAAACAAAATTATTTTTTTCATCTTTTATTTTCTTGCCAATAAACTGGCTTTGAAATGGCTTCTCGGCAATTTCAGCACCCAGACCAGGAGTTTCACCTTTATGATCAAAATAGGCCCCTTTTACAGTATTTAGGTCTTTCTCAAATGAAAGAAATCCCCAAACAGGACCCCATAAACCAACCCCATAGAGTGGGACTACGTAATTTTTGGAACCATCAGAATTTTTGAAGATATATACTGGTAGTTTTCTGTCTTTTACGGGTTTCGCTACTTCTTCTTTCATAACTAAACCGGAGGGTTTTTCTCCATTCACTATCTCCCCTTCACCATTTACCACGATTTCTTCAATCTGAGAAGAATATATTTTTTCTACTTCCTGAGCAGATTTATCGTAGATTAGAAGTGATTTCAGAATATTGGTTTTCTGATCAAGTGCAAGATTAAACTCTTGCTGGGGCTTTAAGATTTCAGAAGTAAAAACCAACACTATTGCTGTCAGAATTGACAGTCCAATAGAGTACATGAAGGTATATTTATTACTATGCATTTTTTAGTCTCGATTTAATGTGTTGCTCAACTACTAAATGGTCAATAAGTGGTGCGAAAACGTTCATTAGCAATATGGTAAGCATAACTGCTTCTGGATATGCCGGATTGAACACTCTAAGAATTACAATAAAGAAGCCAATGAAAAAGCCATAAATCCATTTGCCTTTAGTGGTCTGGGCAGCAGTAACTGGATCCGTAGCCATAAATACCACCCCGAAAGCAAAACTTCCCATAAACCAGTGAAGGTAAGGGGCAAGATGCATGGAATGCTCAGGATTGGAAGCAGGAGCTATCAGATTTAACAAATAACCTGTAACTAATGCACCTATAAACGCTGAGAGCATTATCCTCCAACTACCCACACCGGTAAAGATTAAAATTGCGGCACCAATCATGATTGCTATAAATGAAGTTTCACCTATAGAACCCTGTTCGATACCTGAAATCATAGTCCAGAGTGAAGGAAGTTGCGATATACTCTTATCAAAGGTAACCAGGCTGGTTGCTCCTGAGAAAGCGTCAATCACCTGATGACCGGCTTCAGGAGAAAGGTCAGTCCAGATATCCCCACTTAAATAGGCAGGAAAAGCAAAAAACAAAAAAGCTCTTGCCAATAATGCCGGATTCATGAAGTTCATCCCGGTACCACCAAAAACCTCTTTACCTAATAGTGTACAAAATATTGCACCTAAAGCCACCATCCAAAGGGGAACAGTAACCGGCAAAGTCAAAGGTATCAATAAGCCAGTCACGAGATAACCCTCACTGATGGAGTGTCCTTTAAAATAGGCATAAATAAACTCTACTCCTAAACCTACGGCGTAGGAAACCACAATGATGGGAAGTGTTTTTTGAAGGCCGAAGAGGAAATTTTCAAAAAGGGTGCTATCCATTCCAAAAGCCTTATAATGCTGGAATCCGGCATTCCACATTCCAAACAAAGTAGCTGGTAGTAAAGCTAATATCACTACCGTCATGGTTCGTTTCAAATCCATGGCATCTCTTACATGTACTCCGGTACCGTTAGTAGGAGTCTCAGGCACAAAGAGAAAAGTCTCAAATGCGGTGAAGAGATGATGGAATTTTTCGTATTTACCGCCGTGCGAAAAGTTCGGCTTTACGGAATCTACAAATTTTCTTAAAAAACTCACTTTTATTTTCTTTTAAGATTACTCAATTTATTAATTATCCTTCTTTTCTGAGAAGGTCGAGTCCTTGCTTTATGATATTTTGAACATCTATCTTGGACGTACATACAAATTCACATAAAGCAAAGTCTTCTTCTGAAACCTCATGAATACCCAGATTCTCCATTCGCTCAATATCACCTGCCAGAATTGACTTCAACAAAAATACCGGCATGATATTCATAGGAAGCACTTTTTCGTATTCTCCTGTTACTACAAAAGCTCTTTCCTCGCCATTTATTCTGGTATCAAGGTTATATACTTTTTTAGGCATTAACCATGATGGGAACGAATGATTGAGACTGAGCTTCCCAAAACCCGGCAAAGCCCAACCAAACAATTCCGGCTCAACACTTTCTTTGATGACCGTAATCTGATTGGTATAATATGACAAAAAGTTATCCTTTGTAGTTTGCTCCCCATGAAGGACATTTCCCTGAATTATTCTTTGGGGAGCATCAGTAGTTTTACCTGATACAATACTTTCAATTGACTGACCTGAAACGACCGTGTAATATTGAGGTGACTGTACTTCACTTCCAACTAAAGCTATTTTTCTTTGAGCCTGATATTTTCCGGAATTAAAAACCCTGCCAATAATCACAACATCCTGTGGAGCAACGTACCAAACTACCTGACCGGGTCTGATCGGATCAACATGATGAATTTGAATTCCTACATTTCCTGCAGGATGAGGCCCATCAAAAGTATTTACTGTGGCATCGACGCCCTGATATAAAGATGCTTCAGTGGCAAGGGATACCCCAATGTTTAATTTTCCTCCTGAGAGCACTCCGAGAACTTCCAGTCCTTTTTTGAGATCAGCCAAATCATCTTTTAGCAAATAATTATAATCAGGAGCTAAAGGCGAAGAATCGAATAATGAAACAAAAATGGACTTCGGTTCAGAATCTGTGTCCGGTATTGAATCAAATGGCCTCTGCCTTAGGTATGACCATGTCCCCGAACCTATAAGGGTTTCTTTTACTGATTCCTTGCTAAGGCTTGAAGGAACATCAAAAGATTTAAATTTTGTATCCTTGTCGGCAAGGATTCTCACGTGCGTGACACGTCTTTTTTCAGCTCTTACTATTTCGACAACTTCGCCGCTTACAGGCGAAGGAATAAAAATTTCAGGCCTTTCCTTATCAAAAATAATACTTTGACCTGCCACTACTTCGTCTCCTTCGGCTACGGATAATTTGTAGCTAAAATTGCGAAAATCAGAAGGTTTAATTGAGAATACTTTGGAAGGCTGTAGATGGCCGATTTGTTTTTGGGGAGCACCCGGAATTTTTATGTCAAAACCTTTTTTTAGTTTTATCTGTTTACCCATTGAATTAGTTATTAGGGTTTATCCGAAAACAATTCTTATGCTTTCTAATTCTACAAATCTATGGTATAGCAATTAAAAACCAAATAAAAAATTGTTTTTTTTGAACCTTTTTTAAGGCCTGACATTCAATGGGGAAACCGAGGTTTTGTTTTTAAAAAAAATATTAGGTATAACAAACTATGTTTCAACACTTAATACAAAAATATAACCAAAGTCATTGTTTTTTAAATGATGATTTTTTCATGTATTTTATAAAAAATCTCTTATAAAAGCTCGTCCGAATCCTTGGGTTTAAGCTCTTGATTTTGTAAAGCCGGAGCCTCAGATGCAGGGAAGCCTTCGTTTGGACTAAAGACACAATCTCCACTTATTCTCACTCCTTCAGGCACAATAAATTTTGTCTTTTTGTATTCCACTTTTTGATCAGCATATACTTTCTGCATAAACATCCCCCAGGCTGGCATTGCCACTCTTGCACCTTGCCCCAGTTCTATATTTCGAAAGTGAACAGCACGGTCTTCACCTCCTACCCAAACACCTGCAATCAGATTTTGTGTAAGGCCCATAAACCAACCGTCAGAGAAGTTGGATGTGGTACCGGTTTTGGCAGCTACCTCATTACCGTCCAATACACCATATCTGCTTAGGCCAATGGCAGTACCACCTGGCAGTGTAGCTCCCCGCATCAGGTGAATCATTTTAAAGGCCGATTCTTTACTCAGCACTTCTTTCTGCTCGGGAAAAAATTCTTTTAGAACTTCACCATTCTTATCCTCAATTCTTAGCAAAACCTGAGGCTCGGAATAAGTGCCCTGATTGGCAAAAACAGCGTAGCCGGCAAGTAATTCATAAAGTGAGACTTCACCTACACCCAAACATAAGGATGGCCGGTCGGGCAGCTCACTTTTTATCCCCAGCTGATGTGCTTTTTCTATTACTTTTGAAGGCTTAAATTCCTTGATTAATCGGGCACTTACAGTATTAACCGATTGTCCCAAAGCCTGCCTTAATGTCAGCGATTGATAAGAATACTTACCATCAGAATTTTTAGGAGTGTATATGCTGCCATAAACTCCGTCTTCAACTCCGAAAGAAACCGGCTCATCAATTACCCGCTCGCAAGTTGAAAAACCGTTATCAATAGCGGTAACATACACAAATGGCTTAAAGGTCGAGCCAGGTTGCCTTTTACTCTGAAATACGTTATCAAATTTGAAATATTTGTAATTGATCCCTCCTACCCAGGCCTTGATATGGCCATTACGGGGATCCATGGCAAGCATCCCTATATTGAGGAATTTTTTATAATATTTGATAGAGTCCAGATGTGACATGACAGTGTCTCGCTCGCCGTTCCAGGTAAAAATACGCATTGGTATTTTTTTGCTCATTTCGGCAAAAATCTTTTCTTCATCATTACCCAATTCTTCTTTGAGTGAGTGGTATATATCCGTTCTTTTTGCAGTGTTTTTAATAAAATCCTTATCTTCTATGTATTTATCATCTTTGAGTTTTACCCAGGGATTTCTGCCTTTCCAGTGCAGGTTGAATTTAGACTGCTGGTCCTTCATGTGTACCTTGACTACCTCTTCGGCATAGGACTGCATTTTAGAATCAATGGTAGTATAAATCTTAAAACCTTTGGTGTAGAGGTCGCTTTCATCATACCCTAGCTTCTTTAATTCTTTCTTGACGATTTCCTGCAAATATTGCCTGAAGTACCTGGCTGTGCCATAATTGTGACTTTCGGGTGAATAGTTTAAAACTATCGGCATTTCTGAAAGCTCTTTGCCTTCTTCGGCAGATATTTTATTGTATTTCACCATCTGTGACAATACAATATTCCTTCTGGCAAGCGAATTTTTCGGAAAAAACTTAGGGTTAAATTTCGAAGGATTTTGAATCATCCCTACCAAAAGTGCCGACTCCACGAGCTCGAGGTCTTTTGGAAGCTTTCTGAAATAGGTCTTTGAAGCAGATTTCAAACCGTAAGCGTTGCTACTAAACTCAATGGTGTTGAGATACATCGTCATAATTTCGCTCTTAGTATATCTTCGCTCCAGTTTAATGGCCGTAATCCATTCTTTGGCCTTAATAGTAAAAGTGCGTAATACCGGTATTTTATAGAAAAACCCTTCGTAAGACTCATCCTGACGAAGTTTAAAGAGGTTTTTAGCCAATTGCTGTGAAATAGTGCTACCTCCACCTTTTTTGTTTAGGGTTACGATACCACCCAATGCACGCAACATACTACGGGCATCAATGCCAGAGTGCTTGGTATATCTTACATCTTCAGTCGCGATGAGAGCGTCAATAAAACTTTGCGGAATCTCCTCAAAGGTCATATTGCTCCGATTTTCATACAGGAAAAACTTAGCTAAAACCACCCCATCCGAAGATATTACTTCCGACGCAATTTCGCTTTTGGGGTTATCAAGATCATCGACACCGGGTGATTTTCCGAAAAGCCAAAGGAAATTGAAATTTATAGCTATAATCAAAACCAAAAAACTGACGATTCCAAAATAGAACAGCCTGTAAATAAACTTAATAAGTGATTTATAAGTACCTGTGGTTAAATTATTTATGACCGGAAGCTTCATAGTTTTTTGGAAAGATTTTCAGAAAAGATTCTCAAATTTAAAAGTTTTCAGGATAAACAACGCCACCCAACCTCAATTATTGATTATTTGGCAATAAATTATAGCGAAAACCGGGGCATTGGACTTACTTTTTGGTTAGCGAACTTTCCTTCTAAAAACATAAAATGTGCAGCCATGGCGATCATTCCGGCGTTGTCGGTGCAATATTGGAATTCCGGTATAAACAACTCCCACCGTTGTTTTTCCGCCATTTCTGAAAGTGCCTTTCTGAGACCTTTGTTGGCAGCAACCCCTCCCGCAATAGCGATTTGATTAATTTTGTGCAACTTCGAAGCTTTTTTTAGTTTCCTGATTAAAGTTAAGATCAGGGTGTATTGGTAAGAGGCACAAATATCTGCCATATTATTTTTGACAAATTCTTCTCCATGTTTTTGTATAAAATAAAGCAGGGAAGTCTTTACGCCGCTAAATGAAAAGGTTAGATCCGGCATTTCAGAAATAGGAAAAGGGAATGCCTCCGGATTTCCTTCTGCCGCCAAAGCGTCGATTCTCGGACCTCCTGGATAGCCAAGCCCAAGCATTTTTGCGGCTTTGTCAAAGGCCTCTCCCACTGCATCGTCGGCAGTTTCTCCCAAAACCTCCATTTCTAAAGCATTCTTTACCAAAACTATCTGTGTGTGACCACCGCTCACTGTCAGGCACAAAAAAGGAAATTTTGGTCGGGGGGCTTCTATAAAATGTGCCAGTACATGGGCTTGCATATGGTTCACATCAATAAGCGGAATGCATAATCCTAATGCCATAGATTTGGCGAAAGAAGTACCTACCAGTAAGGAGCCCAGCAAACCCGGCCCCCTGGTAAAGGCAATTGCAGAGAGTTCCGCTTTAATAATACCTGAATCAGATAATGCCTCTGCCACAACCCTGACGATATCTTTTTGATGAGCTCGGGAAGCCAGCTCCGGTACCACTCCGCCATGAACTTCGTGAATTAACTGTGAAGCCACAATGTTGGTTAGCATTTTACCGTTTTTTATGACTGCTGCAGAAGTCTCATCGCAGGAGGACTCAATTGCCAAAATCGTTATATTTTCGGTATTAAAAGGCATTAAGTTTTTATTTTCGTTATTTTTTGAGAAATTTTGCAGTCATATTTTTTATAAAAAGTCTTTTTACTGAAAAACACTCTCTGATATACATATTCTTTAGCAAAATTACGGATTAGATTTGAAGCGAATAGCCAATATATTACTAAAATTTCTGGGAGTGCTGGCACTCCTGGTTTTTTGTTTGGGTGTATTGGCTTATTATTCCTTACAGTTGCCCGAAGTTCAGACCTCCATTACACAAAAAGGCACGGCCTGGCTAAGTCAAAAATTAGGTGGAAATGTGACCGTATCTCAGGTAAGAATATCCTGGCTTGATGAAATCACTTTTGAGGATGTCAATATCAAAGATCTCAAAGGCAGGGATATGATTTTTGTGCGTGAGATATATGTAAATTGTAAAACCAACTTCAGTTTTGATCCTAAAAAAATTATAAAATTTGACAATAACCTTGACTACGTGCTTCTAAAAAATCCGGAAGTAAAAATCGTAAAGGAGAAAAACGGTGCCTTGAATATTGATCATTGGTTAGCCAAAATACAAGACATCAGCAGAGATCCCAATAAGCCCAGAATTGCTGACCACAACCTTCCTTTCACGATTGATAATGCATACATAAAAAATGGGATGGTTAGCCTCGAGGACAACCGAAAGCCATTAATGCCCGATGAGCTTTTCGATTATTACAATTTCAGGTTTGACAATATCAACGGTAATCTGGAAAATGTGCTGATTTTGGGAGACACGGTTTCGTTTAAAACCAAAAGCGTAAATGCCATAGACAAACGCAGTAAGTTAAATATAAAAGATATAAAGACTGATTTTTTATATTGCAAAACCGCCATGACACTCGACAGGCTTTCAGCCTATATCAATGATTCTTATGTGGGTGATAGGCTTCATTTTTATTATGATCGCCCTTCGGCATTCAATGATTTTTTTAATAAGGTGCGAATGGATGCCAATATCAAAAATGCTGTATTGAGTGCCAAAGATCTGGGGAGATTTTCGACAATTATGTATCAGTTTGATGAAAGATATTTGCTGGATGCCCGCATGAAAGGTAAATATGTTGACCTTACCTTTGAAGACTTTAAACTCAAATGGGGGAAGACATCGAATCTGAATGGAACCGCAAACTTCAAAGGTTTCCCGGATTTGAAAAAAACATATACCAGACTCGACCTCAAACCTTCCCATATGTCCTGGCAGGATGTGAGCCAATACAGCCCGAATGCTGATTTTCAAAAATATATAAAAAAAACTGATCAGTTGACACTTTCGGGCACATTTGACGGACTTTATAATGATTTCAAATCAAAGCCGGTTTTGGTATCAAATCAGTTGGGTAAAATCGCCGGTGAAGTAAATGTAAAACTAACCAACACTAGTGAGCAATCGACCTATTTTGGTGATTTGGATGTAAATTCGTTTGATCTTGGAAAGCTTTTTGATCAGGACATAGTTCAAAAGTTATCATTTAAAGGAAAAATAAAAGGCTCAGGACTAAAAATTGATGATGCTTCTTTGGAATTGGACGGACTAGTTTCGGAAATTGGGTACAACAACTATAATTATAAAAATATTACGGTAGATGGTAAACTGGGACAGTCAATTTTTGATGGCTATGTTGACATAAAAGACCCCAACCTAATAGCAGAAGTAGAAGGGAAAGTTGACTTCAACAAAGAACTCAATACCTTCAAAATCAAAGGACTACTAGATAATGCAAATCTTAAACCTCTGGGCTTTACTGCAGATGATTACCGTGTACAATCTACCATTAACTTTGATTTCATTGGTAATAAACTCGACGATTGGATAGGAAGAGCCAGGTTTCTGGATACAAAAATTCAGAAAGACAACAAAGAGTTTGCGGTTGATTCCATGTATTTCAATTCCGGAATCTTTGAAAACCAAAGGAGGTTTTCGATGGTCACTGAGTTTTTCAATTTTTATGTAAACGGAAATTTTGTGCCGTCAACTTTGATCAATGATGTTAATACCCTTGTAAAGGAATATCTCCTGTATTTCAATGAAAATGAAACAGTTAGAAAAAATTATTATCTTACCAAAAATCTAAAATCTGACAAAGGAAATTACGACGCAGCATACAAACTGTATTTTAAAGATACCAAACGTTTTTTTGGATTTTTCTATCCCGACATTTACGTTTCACCGGGCTCAGTGCTAAACGGACTCCTCACTGCAAGGGCAACAGCCGAAATGTCGCTTGAAGGTCAGGTTGATACATTGATTTACAAAAAAAATGAATTTTACAACAACCAAATTGATTTTTCTACCTCAAAATTTACTTCTTCACCTAAAGTTCTGACTTCCTACATCCTTAGGTCAGAAAGTCAAAAAATGGCCAATGGTCTTAAAACTCAGAATCTTGAGGCCAACGCCTACTGGGGTGAAGCCAATGACATCGATTTTGACATTTCGATAGAGCAGGCTGAGAACCGAAGTTATGCAGAAATATTTGGTAATGTGACATTTACCCCGCAAGGATTTGACATCAGGCTAAATCCAAAAAATAGCAAGGTAGTACTCATTGACAATAAATGGACGCTTTCTGAAAAAAATCAGATACAGGTTTTTAAAGACAAAATAACGATTTCGGATCTTAGATTTTCGAATAAAAACCAAATGATAAGTGCCAACGGGATTTTGGCCAAAGACCCTGACCTTGAATCTATTTTTGTGCTGCGAGATTTTGATTTGCTTACCTTAAAGCCTTTTACCAATGTAGAGCTGAGAGGAAAGGCCAATGGAGAATTGCGACTTAAAGATTTTTACAAAAACACTTATTTTACAAGTAACCTACACATTGAGGATCTGGAATACCGGAAAAGTAAATTGGGCACTATCACCACAGAGGCTGTTTGGGATGCACTCGACGACAAACTCAAAATAAACGGAAATGTATTCAGAGATTTAAATGAGGTGGTCAGAATAAGCGGGCAGTATGACCCTAAAGAAAGAATCAATCCACTGAAGTTGAAAGGAAGAGTTAGAAATCTGAATTTGACCGTGTTTGAAGGGATGGTAGAAGGGATTTTTAACAAAATCGGTGGAATGGCCGAAGGTGACCTGGAGATTACTGGCTCGCCGCTTGATCCGGTTTTTAAAGGTGCAATTAGTATAAAAAATGGCTCCATGAATGTGGTGGCTTCGGGCACTACCCTTTATTTTGATGATACTATTATTCTTAATGAGGAAGGTTTTGTGGCCGGACCAGAAGGAATTACCGTACGCGACGCACCTGTGGGTGGCAATACCGCCACCCTCGAAGGGGGTGTTTTTAATGGTGGCTCAGGTGAGTTTATGGTAGGTTTACATGCATACATAAAAGGCTCTTCAGGGTTTAAAGTTCTGAATCTTAAACCTTACGAAAACAATGTAATGTATGGTACGGCATTTGCGACAGGAGATGTACATCTTTCAGGAGACTTTGATAATGTAAATATTACAGGAAATCTGGTTTCAAACAAAGGCACTAAAATTACGATTCCGATGGATGGTGGTAAGGTGATTGATACCAAACAGGAAGGAATACCGTTTGTCAAAAGAAATCTCGTGGCGGATACTGTTTCGAGTAAACTCAATAAAAAACCTAAAATTAAGACAGGAGGAATAAATATGGCCTTCAATTTGAGTTTTACACCTGATGCTGAATGCGAAATTATATTTGACAGGATCAATAACGACATTTTGGATGTATTTGGAGAAGGCCGGTTAAGCATTCTTTATGATACGAGGGGTGATTTTACGATAAATGGACCCTACAAAGTTAGAAGCGGAAAGTACAACTTTAGTTTTCAAAACCTCGCCTCCTTGAGAAGGTTTAATATCGTTGAGGGAAGCACAATCACCTGGTCGGGTGATCCCTATGAGGCCAATCTTGATATGCGAGCCAACTATACAGCCAATATTCCCATTCCATCGAGTATTTCCCCTGAGCTAGCCAATACTTCAACCCGATACCCAGTTAACGTAAGCGTGCTGCTGACCAACCGGCTGTTGACTCCAACCATCAAATACGATGTGAATTTTGATTTTAAACAGATTCCTCTGATTGGGCAAAGTCAAACCCAGCTTTTGGGATTTGAACAAAAACTCAGAAATGACGAGCAACTTCTAAGCCGGAATGTTTCCAGTATATTGGTATTCAATGAAGTCTTTCCCGACAACCTCACGGATGCCATCTCGCAGCAGTTTTTGATTGATAATGTGAGCAATATGCTTTCCAATCAGATTGGTAACCTGGCCAATAAACTCAATCCTAATCTGGAATTAGGGGTTCAGTTTGGGAATTTCAGGGAAAATATACTGAATAATATGCAGTTTAATTTTAGTTACAGATTTTTAGATAACAGAATAAAACTTTCAGGTAAAAGTGCTTTTATCAATAGCCTCGAGAGTAGCATAAATGCCGCAAATACAGGTCAGCTTTCGGTTGGGGGTGAGCTGGAATACTTGCTGTCAGCAGATGGCGAATATAAGTTTCGCTTATTTTCAAGGAGTGTTCCGGCCAATTTTTACACCTTTAACTCAGCCGGGAATGTGGTGGTTTCGGGTGGAAGTCTGATAATTTCCCGAAATTTTAATTCCATTTTTTCTACCAAAAAACCCAAGCCATTTCCTCTTGGAGTAGGGAAAAAAGAGGATTTGTCGTTTAATTTGGAAAAAAAATCTGATTCAACATTGTCAAGATGAAACAACAAAGGAGGAGATTACCCGAAAATCCAAAGCGGAATCCCGAACAAGTTTTCGATTTCCAGCAAGCCAGCCATATCGTAGAGCTGGAAGCCATGGTATTAGGCGGTGTAATCAAAGAACGCGATGCTCTTACTTCAGTGATTGACGTGTTGAAATCTGATAGTTTCATTTCAGAAAGACATCAGGCCATATATCAGGCTATTCTTTCACTTTTTGGAAAATCAGAACCTGTTGATTTACTTACAGTCACCAACCAATTGCGTCAAACTGGTGAACTGGAATTTATAGGAGGAGCAACCTATCTGGCCAAAATAACCTCAAAAGGTACTTCAACCCATATCGAACAAGACGCCCGCATCATCGTGCAATACGCCATGCGGCGAAGTATAATAAAAATTATGGATGAAGTGGTGGCCAAAGCCTATGAGGACACCACTGACGTTTATAATTTGCTTGATAGTACCGAGCAAGGGTTGAGAGAAATCCAGGAGGGAAACCTCAATAAAAATATCCCCGAACTGAGTTCGGTGGTACAAAAAACCATACAGGAACTACGGAATAAATCGGAACAAGATGCAGGCGTTGCCAGTGTGCCTTCGGGTTTTCCTTCATTGGACAGGGTAACCGGAGGCTGGCACAATACCGAATTGATCATAATAGCTGCCCGACCTGGTATGGGAAAAACGGCCTTTGTGGTTTCGGCTCTGAGAAATGCTGCCATTGATTTCAAAATGCCCGTGGCATTGTTTTCATTAGAGATGTCGAGTCAGCAGGTGATGCTCAGATTAATATCGGCAGAGGCAGAAATAGATTCTCAAAAATTAAGAAAAGGCGAGCTGGAAAATGAAGACTGGCAGGCACTGCATTCCAAACTCAATGATTTGGCGATATCACCTATTTATATTGATGATACCCCTGCCCTATCAGTACTCGAACTAAGAACCAAAGCCCGGAGGCTCAAAGCTTTTCATAATATCAAACTGCTGATAGTGGATTACCTGCAACTGATGACTGCCGGAAATGGAAAAATGGGGATGAACCGTGAGCAGGAAATAGCGGCAATCTCAAGGTCTTTAAAAACCATCGCAAAAGAACTGAACATTCCGGTGATTGCACTTTCGCAGTTGAGTCGTTCGGTTGAAACCCGTGCCGGTGACAAGCGTCCGCAGCTTTCTGACTTGCGGGAGTCGGGATCAATTGAGCAGGATGCCGACGTGGTTATGTTTTTGTATCGGCCTGAATACTACAACATTACAGAATCAGAAACCGGCGAAAGCACCAAAGGCACAGCCGAAGTTATCATTGCCAAAAACCGAAGCGGATCTGTTGATACGGTCAATCTGAGATTCGTTGGAAAATACACCCGTTTCTCAGAATTTGACGGATTCAGTCTTTCAAAAGAAAAGTATGAAGAAATAAGTGGCACAAAAGTATTTGGCAGCAAGGCTAATGATATTTAAAACAAGTGCCGGGTTGCGAGTGATAGATTTTTCTGAGAAATTCTGAATTTTCTGTGAGAAAAAAAGTGCCGGGTTGCGAGTTGCGAGTTGCGAGTGTGGGGCAGTGAGTGCTGGGTTAAGAGTTTTCTGTGAGACTTTAAAAAGTTTAGAAATAGTTTAGAAATAGTTTTTATCCCAAATATTTATTCAATTTCCAAAGAAAATTATTAATGAAAAAAGTGTTATTGTTGCTATTGCTAAGTTCTTCAATATTTGCTCAAAATCAATCTCTGGAGCAACAAATTTCAGATTTTCTGAAAGATAAAAAGGCGACAGTTGGTGTGGCTGTAAATTTTGAAAATGGAAAAGAGGAAGTCTACATTAATCCTGATAAGCGTTTGCCTATGCAAAGTACTTTTAAGTTTATGATTGGGCTAAAGGTGATGGAACAGGTTGAAAAAGGCAAACTTTCACTAAGCCAAATTATAAATATTCCGAAAACAACCATGCAAACAGACCTTTACAGCCCCATTAAAGACAAATATCCAAATGGTGCCAGCCTGAAATTATCGGAGATACTGAAATACACCGTGGCGTCAAGCGACAATGTAGGCTGCGATCTTTTGCTTGATTTAATAGGTGGCCCAATGGAAGTTGAGCGGTTTGTCAAAAAAATGGGAATAAGTGATATTGCGATTGTGCACAACGAAAAAGTAATGCAAAGCAACTGGGAGAATCAATTTCAAAACTGGAGTACAGCCAGAGCTATGAACCAGATTTTCATCAATACATTTGACAAAAAGAGTAAACCAGTTTTGAGTAAAAAAAGCCTGGACTATTTATATGAAATCATGGTAAAAACTGAAACCGGCCAAAAAAGGATAAAAGGTCTCTTGCCCAAAAATATAGTTGTATCACATAAAACAGGCACTTCAGGCACACAAAATGGCATTTCGGCTGCCACCAATGACTTCGGAATAATCGTGTTACCCAGTGGCAAAAGAATTTATATCACGGTGATGGTTTCAGACTCAAAAGAGAATACTGAAACCAATGAATTAATCATCGCAAAAATCGCCAGAATGGCATTTGACCATTTCAATAAATAATCTTTGCTGACATAGGGTTGTCATTTAGGTGTTTTATTTTTGGAAAAATATCCCATTTATTCAAATTCCTTTTGCAAAAAAAATGAAAACTCATACTACCAATTACTTCGATACTTTCATCGAAATAGCGGAAGATACCAAAGCCGCTTGTGGTGAAAAGCCCAAAAGCAAAGGCGATTCAAGAACTGTGGCAGAAATGCAGTATGAAATGATTTCCCGAAACCCGTACCGATTCACTTCTGATGAGGTTTTGTTTGAAATTTTTGCTAAAAGAAATGATGTTCCTGAAACCGAAAAAGAAAATGCCAGAAATGCGTATTTTTCAAAAGGACAGGCCTGTTTCCGGGCGTCTCCACTCACCAAAACTTATGGATTTGGAGTGCATTTTGATGCCGAAGGCAAAATGGCCATCTATCCTATGGAATCAGAACAATATGAAAAATTTATAAATGATAACGCAATAAAAAAGTTGAAAGCGATGAGGAGTTCGAAGAAATGAAATTTGTTGATTTTATTTATCTCCAAAAATTAATTCGGCTTTGGTAAACCATGAAACTGCAAATGCTTCTAAAGCCACAACCTCCATCCAAAAAACCAGGTTGATTTTGTCGGCATAAGTTTCTTTAATCACCAAGCCATCATAACTCAGACCTGCAGTAATCATAGCTAAAACCATAGTTAAAGCACACAACCTGTAAATGACATTTCTGATTTTTTTCTTATCGCTCATACGACCATTTTCATGAGTTTTTGTAAACAAAAACATTGACATATAAGCCAATAATCCCAGAAAAACTGCAGCTGAAATATAATGCAGCTTAATCCGCCACGTGAATTCTGGCAAAGAAGTAATAGAGCAATTTCGGCACAATAGATTAGCATCAGAATTGATATTACCAGTTGGAAAAAATACCACTACCAATGCAGCCAATCCGGCAGCGGAAGAAACCCAAAAATCAGTCGGTTCGTAATCTTTATAGATAATGAGAAAAAAGGCTAACAGACCCAAAACCAACACAAAAACACTACCCGCCCTTGTATAAAAATAATGACTTATTGAATCCAATGGCTCAAAAACACCTTTATCAATCCAAAGCACGGCACCCAAAATTACAGGCAACAAGGCACCCAGAATCCCTACCGTAAACTTAAAAGTGTCTCTTTCAAAAGAAAATTTATCTTTTTCATCAGGAAGTACAAAATCTTTGGCTTCAAGCAATTCCATAGTCTATGACCGTTGATTATTTTTTAAAATTATAATAATCAATCGATTATACTTCAATAATAGGATCTTTTTTATTAAGTGGGGAAAATCACCGGGTCTATCAACCTTCCAAAACCTGCCAGCGGTTGGTGCCTTCAATTCTTTCCCATTCTGAGCCTACAGGCTTTTTGAGAATAGGAATTATCGCCCGGTCGTAGTTGGCTACCACATTGAGATCTACCATCATCATATTTTCGGGGTCGTCCATGTAATCGTCGTCTTCAGTGCCGGAGAGAAACCTCCAACCAGAATCATCCTCGTCGTCGGGCTCTTCACGATACATAAATCCCACTTTCATACCTTCGACGGTAATTTTGTTGGTAACCAAACAGGTTTTCCCTGTTTCAATTATATCTTCGAATTCAGTAATTTTGAAGTTTTTCATGGTTTAAAATTAAACAAAAGAAGATAAAGCTACAAACGCTGCAGCACTTGCCTTTTCAGAATAAAAAAAAAGACCTGCCCGGTCTTTTTGAAACTCAGGCAGGCTCGCTACTTTTTTTGAATACTCAATTTCGACCACGGCCTTTTCTTCCACCAGATTTTTGGCAACAACCCTCACAACCTCTGCCATGTTTTCCACTAGCTTTTTGATTCATTTGAGGTCTTTGTCCGTGAAAATTTTTCATTCTACCTTTCATTTGGTCTTTTCTGAAATTTTGATTGGCCTCAAATTTTTCAATTTGCTCTTTGGTCAGCACTTTTCCTAAATCTGATTTAAAATTGTCATTTTGTTTTTTAAATGCTTCCCGGTGAGCCATTATTAAATCCTGACGCTCTTTGGCATGGCGGGTATTTAGTGCAAGCACTTGTTTGTACTGTTCTTCTGAAAGCCCCAGATTTTCTTTCATTCTATCCGCACGTACTTTAGCCCGGGTTTCAGGGTCTAATTGTTTCGGACCGCTTTGTTGGGCAAAGGTAAAAGTAGAAACAGCAACTAAAACACTAAACAGAACAACTAACTTTTTCATAATTTTTTATATTTAAAATTTTAACAAATGATCGAATTTCTTTTGCGTTTCGTTCAATAAATAGACTTCTTACAGAGCGAATGGTTTATTAAAAAACCTCTCAAAATGTACCCTCAGGCTGCATATTTCGATAATCCCCTACATTTTCTCGACAAATGGGTAAGGGAAAAATTATGTCTTTTTTAGTTTTGGCAGAAAACTATGAACTATTGAGCCCAAATTTTGATTTCACATTTAACATAAATATGAATTTTTGAAAAAATACATGATCTATATAATTGTTTTGATCTTGGTTTTGGCGGGAATTACTGTCTGGTTTATTAATCTGCCGAAATTTGGCAAACTGCCTTCCGGTAAAAGACTTGAAAAAGTAAAAGCTTCAAAAAACTATAGGGATGGTGCTTTTCAGAACAAAGAAATCACACCAGATCTGGCAGAAGACGCCAACTATTTTAAAGTTTTTAAAGAATTTATTTTTTCTGATAAAAATAATAAGCCTTCAACCAAAATACCATCGGTCAAAACCGATCTGAAGGCTTTAAGACCAGATGAAGACATATTGGTGTGGTTTGGTCACAGTTCGTATTTTATGCAAACTGATGGAAAAAAATTCCTTGTTGACCCTGTATTTAGTGGCCATGCGTCACCTATGTCTTTTAGCATCAAGGCTTTTGATGGCTCCGACGTGTATTCAGTTGAAGACATGCCTGAAATTGATTTTCTGATTATTACACATGACCACTGGGATCACCTTGATTATGAAACTTTAATAAAATTAAAACCCAAAATAAGTAAAGTAATCTGTGGACTGGGTGTAGGCGAGCATCTTGAATTGTGGGGATTTATTTCTGAAAAAATCATAGAAAAAGATTGGGATAAATTTGAGGATCTGGAAAATGGTTTTGAAATAAATACAGTAACAGCCAGACATTTCTCGGGGAGAGGTCTTAAACGAAATCAGTCACTCTGGATGGCATACGTTTTGAAGACTCCGACAAAAAGGATATTTATTGGAGGTGACAGTGGCTATGGAAAGCATTTTGCTGAAATTGGAGAAAAATATGGACCCTTTGATGTGGCAATTTTAGAAAACGGCCAATACAATAAGGCCTGGCCATATATTCATATTTTACCCGAGCAATTTATTAAAAGTGCCATCGAATTAAAAGCCGGAAGGGTTTTACCGGTACATTCGTCAAAGTTTGCCCTTGCCAATCACAGCTGGACTGAGCCGTTGGAGCTATTGACCCAAAACAACCAAAAGGAACTTATTAATATTGCAACTCCCAAAATTGGAGAGCCACTTATGTTGAATGATAAGACCCAAAAGTTTGAAAAATGGTGGAGATCATTAAAATAAAATGTTAGTTTGAAATCAAAGTAATTCCAATAATTCTATGATTTATCTGAAATCATTTTTTGTTGATTAAATCAGGATTTCTTCAACATTCTTTTTGATGTTAGAAGCAATTTTTTCGATTGGGAGATCATCAGAATCTATGCCGAAAGGTTCCTCAATTGACTCAGCGATAAGCTCAAGTGAGGCCAAAACATAAAATACAAAAGGCACGGCTACCACCACGAAGTACCCTATGGAGAAAACATAACCAACTGGCAATGTAGCCACATAAACCACTATAAACTTTTTAATAAATGAACTATATGACTGTGGTATTGGCGTATTTTTGATACGTTCACATGCTCCGCATACGTCTGTTAAAGCACTGATTTCGTTGTCCAACACTCTGAATTCTTCCGGCGAAATTATTTTTTCCTTATGTAGTTGCAACACGGTCCTAAAAATGAGCGATGCTACCTGGTTGGGTCCATGTTTTTTATGATCCATGTCGAGCTCGGGATGGGGCAATTCATCCAGCATATAAGTAGTGTAATCAGACCTCAAATGCTTAAAAAGAACGGTAGCGTAAAAAGGAATAGCTTTACGGAAAAGTGCCCTTTTGTTTTTCTCTTTTTCCGGAAGCATCCCATTTAGTTTAATGGCCAGATTTCGGCTTACGTTTACAAGGGTTCCCCATTGACGGCGTGCTTCCCACCAGCGATCATACCCGGTATTGGTTCTGAAAACCAGTAATAAAGACAGGGCAAAACCCAACAATCCATGAACGACGTTTACGTTTTTTACCCAACTTTTTTCTGAAATTCTGAAATATTCAAGCTCAAGATAGGCCACAAACCAGGAGAAAACCGCCATTAATATAAGATAGGGCAACAATTTTCTAACGGTATCGGATTTATGAAGATAAAATACTGCTTTAAGCCATTCTTTTGAATTATATATTTTCATTTTTTTCCAAATCAATCATATTTTCCAAAAATAAGGCTAATTTATGACACTTCAAGAGTTAAATATGAATATCATCTTTTGCTTATAAAACCGGTCTGACCTGCGTGCAGACCTAATTTCCAACATTTCAGACCTGCGGTGCTGACCCGATCCAGGTTAAAACTCCATTTTCAATAAATGAGGTCTTTCTTTTTCGATTTTCAGGATCAATTCTCCAAACAGCGTGTTGGCCCAGGCAAACCATTTCCTTGAAAATTTCGACGCATCGTCTTTATCAAATGATTCATGCATAAAGCCTGTACCCGCATGTGTTTCTTTCAAAAATCTCAATTGCTGAATTATTTCTGCATCCGAAACCGAGGTCATGGCCCTCATTATAATTGCAATTGGCCATATTTGGTTTACCAGGGTATGTGGGCTGCCAATACCTTCTGCGGCCTTTCCTTTGAAAAAATAAGGATTGGAATCGCTTAAAACAAATTTACGGGTTCTGACATACAAGGGATCATTCCGATCAATGGTTCCCAGATAGGGCATCGCCAGTAAATTGGGGACGTTGGCATCATCTTGCAATAAATGATTGCCAAATCCATCGACTTCCATCGGGATTATTTTACCAAATTCAGGATGTGAATATTGGGCAAATTTGTCTAATGCGGCTTTAATTTGACCAGCCATTTTGATACAATCGGCCGCAAAGGCTTCATTGCGGTAAATTGTTTTTGATATCTCAGCCATTTGTTTCAATGAAACCATTGCAAAATAATTGGCCGGAATAAGAAAAGGGTATAAGGTGGCATCATCAGATGGTCTGAAAGTGCTATGAATCAAGCCGTTGGGCTTAGTATTGTTACCATATCCATTGCCAGGAACTGTATCGGTTGACCAACTGGTTGTGCGTCCAAATCGGTAAGGACCCGGACCACCAAAGCGTTGTTGTTCTTTAAATGTCTTATAAATAGTTTGGGCGGTTAAAAACCAATTTTCCGAAAATGCTTTTTTGTCGCCTGTTTTTTTCCAGAAATGATAGGCCAGTCTCACCGGATAACATAAAGAGTCAATCTCCCATTTACGTTCATGAAGCTCTTCTTTCATAGCGGTATGGTCTGAAAACCAGTCTCCTCTATGCGGATGATGATTGAAGGCATTGGCGTAGGGGTCAATCTGAATACATTTTGACTGACGGTTAATTACTCCCAAAATCAATTTTTTGATTCCATCAGATTTCACAGCAAGTTCAAGATATGGCCACACTTGGGCAGTACTGTCGCGAAGCCACATCGCATCAATATCCCCCGTAATCACAAAAGTATCCGGCATCCCGTCTTTTTCTTCGTAGCTTACGGTGGTATCAAGGGTATTGGGAAAGCAGTTTTCAAAAAGCCAGGCAAGCTCTTTATCTTTGCATTTGTTCTTTATTCTTTCAATAGTTGCTTCCACTGCATCATCCTTAAACTTTCTCTTTTGAGACTCCATCCTAACGACAGGAAAATCAGAAGCGTTAAGGTAAAGCGTTTTTGGATTTCTAAAGGAAATAAATGGAAAAGAGGCCACTGAAAGTAAGCTCATTTCCGAAAACTTTCTTCTGGAGATTTTAGTCATTTTTGAAAATATTTTGTGCAATAAATGCATTCAAACCAAATAAACGGGCGGAATTACCCAGCTGTGTTACCTCAATTTTTAAATGATTCTTAAAATCTGGCAGACAGAATTTATTTATGGAGTGCTCTATTGGGTTAACGATAAATTTACCAGCACGGGAAAGAACACCATCTATTATAATAATCTGAGGATTAAACAGATGGACGGCTATTGACAGTCCCTTTCCGATTTCGATTCCAATATTATATAATAAATCAATCGCAAACTCGTCCCCATTTTGGACAGCTTCAATAATCATTTCCAGGTTTATAGATTCGAGATCATCACGATATTTTGATAGCAAGGATACTTTACCATCTTTCAGGCCTTTTTTTATGCTCTTTATCAATGAGTTTGCAGATGTAATAGTGTCAAGGCAACCCACTTTCCCACAACTACACAATTCACCATCAGGAGCAACCTGAATGTGCCCCAACTCACCGGCAAATCCATTCGCACCAGTAAATATGTTTCCTCCTGTAAAGACCGCAAGTCCAATACCCCAATCGAGATTAATACTCAATACATGTAAAAGGTTTGCCCCCAATCCAAACAACGCTTCGCCATTAACAGTGGCTTTAGAGTCATTGAGTTCAAAGCAAGGAATTCCAAATTTTTTGGAAATAGATTTACATGGTCCTCTTGTACCATGCTTTATATTTGGGTACGTATAGTTAAGGTTATTTTCTGAATCAACAAGCCCTGGCATCGAAATTCCAGCAGAAACTATTTCATACCGCCCACTATCAATACTCTTAACAAAATTATCAATATGTTTTAGAAGCCCTTCCAGGTAAGCAGGTGAATCTTCAAGAGCATACACAACATTTTTATCTGCTAAAATTTCATTTCGAAAATTTACCAAATATAAACCAACTCCATATACTGAAATATCCACCAGGAGGTTGGTTTTCCTACTTGGATTAATGGAGTAAAATGTTGGCCTGCGACCCTGTTTTTTGTTGTCAACTTCCTCTCCCACCAGCCAACCATCAATCAATAAATCTTCGACATGCTGGGCAAGTGTTGGAATACTTATAAATAGAATTTCTGATAACTCGGCGATAGTATAAGTTTTATCGGCAAAAAGAGCCTTTAAAATATCTTTCTTCTGTCTGCCTTTTTTTATTTCTACGGCTGATTCTTTTGACGACCCGAAAGAATCAGACAAAGTGATTTCCTGAGTTTTCAATGTTTTGATAGTATTGAAATTGCAAATAACAATTTATGGGGTTACATCACAAAAAAACGAAAAAATCTGGACAATAAAAACTGAATGAAAAAAGAGGAGTAATAACTCCCCCTTTTCCTATATTTAACAATTTAACCTAAGTTCATTTCGAATCCCAGAAAATCCTGGTACTCAGGTTATCTTTGGCTTTTACTGAATTATAATTGACAACATTATAAGTTGTTTCATTGCCTGGATATTGCCATCTTAATGGTACGGTTTTTTGAGTACCGGCATTGTCGGTCCAAAAACTTAGTGAAGGCAAGTCGGTTCTACGTAGTTCAGCCCAGCTTTCTGAAGGTTGTACTACATTAAAGTGAATCCACCTTTGACCAGCTATAAGTGCTAATTTGGCAGCAGGAGTATTGGCCTTACTCCAACTTTCCGGACTATCGTTCAATAATTTGTCCGATGATCCAACTGTCGCAGATGGTGTAGTATTATCATTACTTATTTCACGCATTTTTTTGTAGAAAGTAATAGAATTTTTGATACCATTTTCATATGATTCTTTAGCTGCAGCATCATTTCCATTGTTCAGATAATATTCTGCTTTCAAAAAGTCCACTTCAGAGGCTGTAATCAATATACCGGGAAAATATTCATTCCTACTAAGCGTTGATCGGTTGTATCGTGATACTTTTCCATCAGTTATTAATACCTGCTGATTGGAAGGTAAGCCCAAAGGATCAAGCCCTGAATGCTCAGTAGCTGCCTGCCCTTTTTCAAAAATAATATCAAGCCTTGGGTCAGAGCTTCCGACCATTTTGTCAATCATTACTTTCCCCGCTACATTACCATCCCAGTCTTCAAGACCAGTTCTAAATCCTTTGGCGTTAATTTGAGAACCTAAATTGTAGATATCAATCTGAATGTTCTCCTCATATTTTGAAACCACAGGATATTTATTTCCATCAGCCAAAATAGCCCCAATTTCTGTTTTTGCTCTTGCACCCAGTGAACTGCTTCCACTCACTCTTGTTAATAACCTTAATCTCAAAGAGTTCACATATTTTTTCCATAACATTAAATCACCATTATTGATAATGTCCTGGGTTTTAAACCCGGCCATGATTCCCGGAATTACGGTCATTGTGTTCAGCTCATCACTATAAGTTTTGAGATCATCGAGCATTTTGGTATAAATTGCCTCGGCAGTATCATACTTGGGGTTTGCATTCAGGTAATCTCCACCTTTTGCACTAAGCATTCCAGCCTCTGAAAACGGAATGTCACCATGAATATCCACAACCTTATGTAGTTGATCATAAAGAAAAGTCGTGGCAGCGATGATGTATATTCTGCGATCTTTCTTTTCTACATCTGATAGACCCGCATATATTTTTTCGATTTCCCTAAATTGAGCCAGACTCTTGTAGAAATTTGTCCAGCGATCTCCCACAGCAGCCGACCCCGGAACATACTGATTTTCAGCATTTACCCAACCTACAACCTGACTGTATCGGTTAAAAGTGATTCTGTTAATTACAAAATAGTTCCAATAGGAAGGTACAACAGCGTCACGTGTAGTGTATATGAATCCGGCAAACTGCTTCTCTACGGTTGACTGAGAAATTTTGGCAGGATCAGTATAAGCATCTTCAAAGTCTGACTTCTGACAAGAAGTAACTGTGAGTCCAAAGCTAATTGTTGCTATTATTAAAAGTTTTTTCATTTTCAAAATTTGGTTTAGAATGATGATCTTAACATGATACCAACAGTACGCGAAGCGGGGTTTGTACCGGCATTATTAATGGTTTGAGTCCATCTTGTACCTGCAGTAAGTACCTCAGGATCAATATCTTTAAGCTTTCTGTATAAAAAGAAAAGGTTTCGTCCAAAAACTGAAACAGTAACTCTTTTAGCCCCAATTTTCTTGGTTAAATTAGCTGGTAAAGTATAACCCAAAGTCAATTCACGCATCTTCACATAAGTAGCTTTATCCATGTAAAGCTCATATCTGGCACTGCTATATTGAGGTCCTCCCCAGTTATATACATTCCAGTAATAGTAAGCCTGAGAAATAACATTCGTATTTTTTTGACCTTCTGAAGTTACACCTTCGAGGAGCATACCATCGTGGTAAACTGTCTCACCGTTAGGACCGGTGGCAGAAGTGGTTTGAATTCCCTTTCCGTCTTTCACATAATAGGAAAGGCCGCCACTTTCAGCATCCATATATTTGATGGATTCTTCGGTTAAACCTCTTGATGTCATCCAGTTTACACCTGTAGGCATCACGTAACCACCCAATCTGTAATCAATGGCGGCATTAAGACTAAAACCTTTAAAAGTAAAAGTATTGAAAATACCTCCCACCCCTACAGGTTGTGTATTACCAATTTTTTTCCAGTTGGCATCCAGCTTATACAAACCATCGCTTTGAACTATGTAATTCCCGCTTGCATCAGTAGCAATACCATGTGCAAATAAGTCTCCCATCGGCTGACCGACAATAGATCTTAACTGAGCGGCATTTCCATCATAATCAGCATGAAGTATCTCACTTGAATTATCGGTGAGTTTCTCAACCTTATTGCGGTTCCAGGCATAATTAACACTCAATTCCCAGTTAAAATTGCTTCTTTTCACAGGAGTTGTATTCAAACCCACCTCGATACCTTTATTTCGAAGTGTTCCGGTATTTGCCAAAATCTCACCCGCTCCTGTTGTGGCGGCCAGGGTAGTCCTCAAAATTTGATTTCTGATCTGAGCATTATAATGCGTAATATCTAATCCTATTTTGTTTTTGAATAGCCTGGTTTCCAATCCTATTTCATATTCATATTTTCTTTCAGGGGCAATTTTATCATTTCCAAATGACCAGGGAAGTTCGGTATAAAGTACTGAACTACCGCCATTTACCTGACTACCCAAAGTACCTTGTGAATACGAAATTGGAGCGTCATAAATGCCGGGATAATTACCTACAATTCCCCAGGAGGCTCTCAATTTTCCATAATCCAGGAATGAAGGCATGGTCCATTTTTGTGAAAATACAAGGCTGGAATTAATAGAAGGATATAAAAAGCTATTATTATCGGGGTGCATGGTAGAAGTACGGTCTCTACGAATGGTTCCTTCAAGATAAGCAAAATTATCGTAATCCAAATTCACTACCCCTACAAGGGCGTCAATTATACGATTCTGACGACGTGTGTCACTATTTGCTTTATTTACAGAAGCAGCAACATCAAAAAAGTTTTCTGAACTTAATCCACCGTCAGTCGACCTGCTGGTCAAGTTAAAAGAGCTATTGGTTGCGTTGTAGCCACCTCTTACTGTAAGTTCCAATTTATCCGTTAATTTATTGATATAGGTAGCAAGAAATTCGCCATAAAGCACACTATATAACTCATTGGTTGAGATATATTCTCCTGAATAACCAAATGCAAGCGGTTTTTCTGTTGCTCTCCTGTCGTCGCTGTTTTGCGAAGTAAAGTCATTTGAGAATCTTGCTCTCAGGCTGAAGTTTGGAGTTACATTAAAAGTATTTGTAATGTTGGCAATGACCCGATTACTTTTCTCATCTACATTGTGGCGGTAAACTCTCCACATATAGTCAAGAATATCAGCCCGATACCCATTGTAAATGATATTTTCGGATGGAGTAACCGATTGTCCGGTAGCCCCTATCACTGCTTTATAACCCTGACTTGATTGATACTTATTTTTATACCAGTCACCATTATCAAATCTACCCAGCATACCTGCAAAGTTGTTGATCATTCGGTCAGTAGAATACGGACGGTTCATTGTATTTTGGTTAATATAATTCACCATCACATCTGTTTTAAATTTCTTTGAGAAATTAAACGTGGTATTCAAATTAGCTATATTTCTCTGGTTTTTAGCATTTAAGCTCACTCCTTCATTGTCCTGACGAGTAAATGAAAGTCTGGACGTTACCATACTATTAGACTGCATTACAGCTACATTGACCTGAGAGTTTTGTGCATCCTGAAATAAATTTTTGTATCCATCTGGTTGAGCAGAATATGGACGTACCACACCATCCCATGACATGATTGGCTGACCGTCAAATTTAGGTCCAAAGTTTATGGAATACTGCAATAAACCTCTGGTATCTTTGGTACCATCACCATTGGTATCATACCAGACGAAACCATTCGCATCCTGGCCACCATTGCTTACATTTAAAGGAGCACCTGCACCTCTTACATTCTGAAAACGAGGCAAATACGCTACTTTATCCACTGAATAATTAGTATTAAAGTCCACCGAAAACCCTTTACCGGTACCCTTTTTGGTGGTAATCAAAACCACACCGTTCACCGCTTCTGAGCCATAAAGAGCCGCAGCCGATGCACCTTTTAGAATCGATAAGCTTTCAATGTCCTCAGGGTTGATATCATTAAGACCATTACCTCTCTGACGTTGGTCACCCCAATAGTTATCATTGCTCACGGCACCATTTCTGATAGGAACACCATCCAGAATAATAATTGGCTGAGTTTGAAGAGAGAGTGAATTTCCACCCCTAACTGTAATATTTACCGGACTTGTGGCACCACCAGGTCCACTAGCGATTCTCACACCCGGAGCTTTACCATACAATGAAGACGCAACGTTGGTATTTGCAACCTTGATGAGCTCTTTGGACTGGATTTGAGTTGTGGCATAACCCAATGATTTTTGATCTTTGGCAATACCTAAAGCGGTGACCACTACTTCATTCAAGTTAAGTGCCCCTTCTTCCAGGGCGATACTCAGGCTACTTTTGCCTGCAACTGGCACCTCCAGAGTATTGTACCCAATATAAGATACCACCAAAACTGCCTTGCTGTAGAGTGAAGCAGGGATATTTATGGCAAACTTTCCCTCTCCGTCTGTTGCAGTTCCCATCGTGCTTCCTTTCAATGCTACAGATACGCCGGGTAATCTGTCACCTTTGGTATCTGAAACGGTACCTGTCACACTCTGAGCCATTGATTTGAAGCTCATAAGTATGAAAAAGACCACCAAAAAACGTAGCTTTCTTACCATATTCATATTTGTTTAAAAAAATGTTATAAAATTTTCTCAAAGTTTAATAAATTATTTTATTAAAAAAATATTTTTTAAAATTTTTTTATTTAAACATTGAATAACATTAATTTTTTTTATTTTTTCGACAATCGTTATTATTTGACCATAAATACTTTAGATCAGAAATGTCCTCTTTTGATAGATTAAGAAATTTCCTCTGAAAGATTTATTCAAAATATTTTGACGAAGATTATATGGACACTCTCACTGAGGAGAACTTTTTGAGGAAAATATATGGGGAGGAGCAATTCTTCTGTTTAGTTGATGATTTCAGAAGAATGGCTGACTAATATAACCTAACCTTTTGCCACTTGAGCTGTTTTTGCAAATTAGAAAGTTGCTTGTCAAATACGATGGTAATATCTGCTCCGGCTTTATTAATCATTACCGCTTCTTTGCATTTTCCTGAAGTTAAGCCGCCGGGTTCCCACAGGTTGTTGGCCCCAATTTCAGTACCGTCAGGGATTTGAAATTTATAATTTTGATGATCAATATAAAAAACATATAATTCGTCTTCCAGAGACTTTAAGGTGCCGGGTGCATATCCAAGGGCATTTTCAATAACCGATACATCATGACTCTTTCTATATTCTTTCAATAAGTGGTTCATATCTGACTTTAACATGCAGTATTTTCTTGGGGGAAATTTTTCAAAAGGGCCACTCTCAAGCCAGCTTTTTACTACTATAAAAGCAGCACCCCGGTGATAAAATTGCCTGCCATGCTGTCTGATATATTTTTTTCTAAGGTATTTTTCTACCGGAGGCCTGGTATTTTTGGGTATTGCAATAATTTTTTCTTCCGAATATCCTCCCTTAAAAGATCGTATCAATTTTCTATTCCTGAATCGGGCTTTTAGTTTTCCGGGATAAGCTTTCTCAAAATCAAGGCCTGAGGTCTCAGCATCAATATGAGCATAGGTGCTGATTGTCAGGAAAAAATTGACAATTAAAGCCAAAAAGAAAATTTTTGATTTTTTTTTAAAAAACGTCATTAGTTTATCAAGGCTATTTTGAAACTCACTGTTTTCAAAAAATATCTATTTGAATAATTATTTGATTTAATTAAAAATCAGAATGTATTTATACAGAAAAAAAAATGCCTGTTCTCAATGAAATTCAAGCTTTTACCTTTTTTAAATTGTACTTTTCCAAAAACTCTAAAATAAGTCTGTCATAAGCTTTAGCTCCTTCGGAATATATTTTTCGGTCAAGAATTACAGGAATCTGTTTTGCGGTGGAATCAATAAAAGCACCATCACGCGGGATAAAAGTATCAAATATCTGCTCTCCGAAGTTTTCATGCATAAGCTGCAAAATCTGATTGGAAAGCTGATTACCTTCCTCATACATGGTCAGAAGAATACCCTCCACGTATAGCTCGGGCTTAAGTCTTTTTTGAATGATTTTTAAGGTACCCAATATCAATTCCAGACCTTCAATACCAAAAAACTCACATTGAAGAGGAATAATAATTGAATCGCTGGCCATCAGACTATTGACCGGAACGATTCCCAGTGATGGGGGACAATCGATAAAAATGAAATCATACAGCGGCCTGATTGGCTCCAATATTTCAGTGAGGATGTATTCCCGCTCAGTAAAATTAACGAGTTCGATTTCGGCACCGACCAAATGCGGCGTTGAAGGAATAATGTCGAGATTGGGGTATCCGGAACGTAAAATGCAGTCCTGAATGGGACTCAAACCTACAAGAGCAGAATAAATGCTTCGGTTGTCAAATTCAGTTTTCAAACCAAAAGCAACTGTACAACTAGCCTGATGGTCGGTATCAATCAGCAGTACCTTGTACCCGCGGGCAGAAAGGCCCGCAGACAGATTGACTGCAGTGGTGGTTTTTCCAACTCCACCTTTTTGATTAGTAATTGCAATGACCTTAGGAAGCATCTCTGAAAATATTGAACATGCAAATTAAAATTAATTTGAGGCCTTTCTATATAATTTTGGATAAAATAATTTTTGCACACTCCTAAAACAAAAAAGGGCTGAATGCTCAACCCTGTTTTTTTATTTTATCTCTATGTTTTTTTCAACGGCTTCAAGCGAATAATTTTCGCCATAATCGAGCACACCCAATATGGAATATTTACCAGGTTTGAGGTCAGCGGGGAGTTCGAAAGGAACTATACGTGTACCACCTGGAAATATCGGAAAAGTCTTTACCGGCAAAACCGTTTCGGCTGAAGTTGCAAGGTTTGTAATTTCCAAATGAAAATTACCAGAAATCATCACCTTTCCAGTATTTTTTACTTCAAAATCATATACTTTGGGCTGTTTGGCGTTCTGAGTTAAAGCAATGGCACTTGCCGATGCTTCGGTGAGTGAGGCGGGAGTCTGGTATATATGAACGCCCACTCTGATTATTTCCTGAATTGAAGCCTTGGCTTCGTTTGGACCATTTGTAACAGGTTTTTTCAGGTTGGCACTTTGTACAAAGAGCATCGCCCATTTCATCACTTCCAGCTCTTCCGGATTAGTAGGTGCCTGCATTGAAATCAGCACTTCACCTGCTTTACCGGGTTCAATTTCTATAAACGTTTTATCCAATTTTATCCAGTCGGCACACGAATAAGGCATTGTGTTAGGTTTAAAATATTCATGAGAGCCATCATTTTTCCTGTTCCAGTCACCCAAACTCAATTCAAATGACTGCTTTGTACTTGAATTGTTGGTAATCACCACCGCCTGAGACTCAGATGAGCCAACATTGCTGATGTGAAAATCAATAAGGGAGGGATTGATATTGATCTGCTGGGCAGAAAGCTGGTTTAATGAGAAAATTAAGAAAAAACCTGCAAAAAGACGTTTCATTTATAATTTTAGTTTACTTTTAATTTTTAAATCATTTTCAAAACGAAATGCTCAGGTTAAGACACTTCGTACTTATAATAAGTTTGCTTTTTTTGTTTGACAAAGTTAATGCACAAACATTCTCCTACGTGTTACAGACTTCTACATTAACATTTGATTATACCAGTAGTTCTAATTTTAATAGCCAAAGGATAATTCCAAATGCGTTTACTTTAAGTATTAATAACTCTAACAGAGGTCGTTATAATATTTACTGCAAAATCGTGCCAATTAATTCTCTTTCAACGATCATTGACCCCTCGACTTTTTTTTCAATTAAATATAATAGCTCAAATTTCACCATGTCAAGTGCTTATCAACAGACTTTTAATATTGGTATAAATGATCAATTGGTAGCCAATGTAACAGGCCGAGCCCGAAAAAGTGACACCATAAACTATAATCTCATTCTCAACCCAATAGATTTGAGCAACCCTTCCAATATTTATAATTACACCATTGCGTTTACTGTGTCTGAATATTAAAATGATTTTTAGTAAAAAAACATATTTTAAAATACTCTGGGTAGTTTTGTTCCCTCTATTTTCAATGGCACAAAGTACCATTACCCGAAATGCCTTAATAAATGTAAGGGTAAACCCATATACCCAGTTAGACATCTCATTTAACGGCAGCTCAAACATAAGATTTAACAGTAGTCAGGAGCTCAATGATGGCATAATCATAAATAACCGGTTTAATGTCAGAGTGAATACCAACCAAAACTGGGTATTAAATGCTTCGAGCCTTACTTCCAATTTCCTTACTATCGGCCCCAACACTGCCACGCAAATGCCTGCATCAGTTTTAAGCATTAAAAAAGATTCTGACAACACATTCATTCCATTTTCTCTCAATCCATCACCAGTAGCCTCTGGCTCAAGAGGTAGTCAGAACGCACAGGGTAATAATTTCAAACTCGACCTTAAAGCTTCTCCAGGCCTTGATTACGAAGGAGGTAGCTTTGCAATCGTGGTCGTTTTAACGCTTACTGCTCAATAAGATTGCGGTATTAATTCTTCTTTATATTGATTTGCCTTTTCTTCTGGGTTACTTTAAATATCACTTCAGGTACCTCAGATTGGGTAAGATCTACAGCAATAATTGATTTGGAAACACTAATACCCTCCCCAAAAATATTGGTTGGAATCTGAATGTTATAAGTATCCTTATTGAGGTTAAAAAAGAACTCCCCATTGCTGTTGGTGGCAGTTTTGACCACTTCTCCACTTTTATTTATGGCAAAAATCAATATCCCGCCTACACTTTCTTTGCTTTGGTTTCTCAAATTTTCACTTTCAAAAACAACTCTTCCCGAAACCATCTGACTCTGTCTGAATGGCACTCCTATCGCCACATTTTGATTCATATTTAAAGTATCGGTAGAGCCTCCTTTTATAACCCAACCTTTGAGGTTCTGTATTTTGCGAAAGTCAACCACATAATCACCTTTCTCTACATTTTTAAGGAAAACCATCCCTTTCTTATTGGTTTGCAGGGTAGTGCCATTAATCTGAATATTTACATCAGAAACCGGCTCTTCCCCTTTATCAAACAGGTCATTGTTATTTTTATCTTTAAACAAAAATATGCTTGCCGAATGATACCTGGTTTTAAATACCATAGGTATTCCCAATGCTTTTTTAAATGAAATATTTAATGAAGGAGCTAATCTTGCATTTAAGAGATTGATATTGGAATACACATTAAATGAGGCCCTTACTCTTGGGATTTCTATAAAAAATTCGTTGGCATAATTCAGAGATCGGTCACTAATGCCTGAATTTTTCACCAAAGACACAAAACTACGATTATAGAATGTTCGGGCCTTGTTATTTAAGGTATAAGAAAGCGAAAGGTTATAAGAACTCGGTTTGGTATCAGAATTTGCAAAATTGAGATAATCAAAATAATAAACTGCACCATCGTTATAATTCCCGTTTAAGCCAAACTCCTTATATTTTAGCTGATAAAACACACTAAAAGTCTCTCCCAGGTTTTTATTTGTTGATCCTGTAATAGTTGATTTTACATAATTTAGCATCAGAGATTGATTAAACTTGATCCTATTTGTAGAAAAATTAAATCCTAGCTTTTGGCCGGCCATCTTGCCTAATTCGGTGTTTTTCTGGTATTGATTCAAAATCGAATAACTAAAAGTAGCATGATTTACATTATTATTGAATCTCAGCCTTGCTCCATGCTCATTGATACTGGAGTTTTGAAAAACTGAAACCACCTCATTGGGTTCTGTAAATGGATTCCGGAAGGTAGATTCAGAAAAAAAGTACAGCCCCTTCCCTTTACTTCCTACTGACAATTCGTGACTTCCATATTTCAGCCCTTTAAATAGACCCGGAAAGCGGTCAGAATAATACTGATATGAAGACTGCAATTTTGCCCGCCCTTTCTTCCATTCTACCCGATATCCTCCCATGAGGCCTTTGTTGTTTTCATTTTTCACAACATTGAATTCATTGCTGTATCCACCGGTAAACATTAATTGTCTGGTAGTTGAAAATTTTAAGTCAAATTTATGAATTCCAAAAAACAAATTTTCATGCTTTTGGTTGTCCTTTACATATAATAAATTGGTAGAAAAAGACTTCCGGTTATCGGCATTATATTCTTGCTTAAATCCTAAAATATCCGAATCTGAAAGTCTGCTTTTCACAGCAAAACTCTGAATATCATTCTTATTATTAATCTTATAGCCAATTTTCAACCCATCACCATTGATTTGATAGTTTACAAAACTCACCATATTACCTGCAAAAACATTCAATTTTTTACCCTGGTAATTTAAAAATAAGGAACTGGTATTGAATTGATCTTCATTTGAAAATGAGTTGGTTCTGTATCTGAATGTGAAATTGTTGTTAGCATTGAGCTGAAATTCACCGTCAATATTGAAATAAAAATATCCTTGCCTGGGCATAAGAGCATTTACTCCCATATATTCCAGATTAAACGGCAGGATACCGTACCTTTTTTTGTGACCTACCAAAGTCTCCTGAGCAAAATAGACGGTACCGGTGATCATTTGGGTTTCAGCTTTGGCTTTTACATAAAAAACAACCGAACTGGTATTAGAATTTTTGAAGTTATTGGAGATATAAACCGTCAGGGTGGTATCTTTTCCCGGTGCAAGAAATGCCTGAGTGCCGATTGACGGCAGGCTTATTCTGAGATCAGTTTTTACCTCGATATCAAAAAGCTCTCTTTTGTTACCTGAATTTTTAATTTTTAATTGAAACCTCGGCAGGCTATCTATTTTAGAAATCACAATTGATGACGAAAGTAAACTAGCCGACCAGACTGTATTTTGTTTGATTTTTACTACAAAACTTTTTATTTTTTCTTTTCCCGTTAATGTGTTTTTCAAAATTATCGAAACAGGATAATTGTAATCCCCTAATGAATTTCTTGAAGGTGAAATCCTGAATGGAACAGTAATAAACTCTCCTCTTTTGATTTCAAATGATGGTGTAGGGTTTGTGACAAAACTCCAACCTGATGGCAGGTTGTATTGCACATTGAAATGTTGTGATTGACTTGAATTGTTATTTACAGTAAAGGAATTAAACGCAAACTGACCATTTTTCACAATAATCGTGTCATTGAGCATCTGCACGCCAAAAGTCTCATGATCATCATAGTCCTGTGCAAGTGTGAAAAAATTCACTCCCAAAACACTGAGAACCGTTAATAATATTTTAGAAACTTTCAACATTTAAGGTAAATGAGATCAGGAACAAGAATTTTTTTTAGGGTGCTGTCACGGTAAAAGTTACATTGAGAGTATAAGTAGCCGGAGCGATATAGCCCGGATTGGCGATATAGTCAATTTTAAAGGTATTGGCTCCAAAGCCCCCTTTGCTGCCGTTGGCCAAAGGTTGGTCGGTAGTAGTTAACCCAAAGCTATTGGTGGTGCCATTTTTCCTTATACTAAGTGATCCAGCACTTACATTGGCGTCTCCGCCGGCTGTAGCAGCGAAATTGGCAGAATTAGCCTTTACATTTACAATCCAGTTTTTATTGGATCTGACTCTAAAGCCAGCCGCTGAATTATTCGTTATTCCGGATTCAAAATCTGTGGCATTTGCAAATGTAAATCCAAGATTTTGTGTCGTATTGTCAAAATCCAGCTCCAGAATATTACTTATGGTGAGGGTGATAGTCTGAGACATAGAGGTGCTTTGGGCCCTCAAATCCATTACTATCACTGACAATACTATCGCCAGTAAAAACTTCTTCTTCATTTTTTAAGCACGTAAAGTTTCTAAGCCAAGTCTTGAAATCAGGGAGCTGTAACCGTATAAACTACTGGCAAGGTATAGGTAGCCGGAGCAATATAACCGGGGTTAGCAAAATAATCAATCTGGAAAGTATTGGTACCAAATCCCCCTTTTGAACCTGTTGAAAGCGTTTGGTCAGTAGTTCCCAGGGCAATCCAGGTGGTTGTACCCGATTTTCTTACTGATAATTTATTTGCTGTTACGTTGGTTTCGCCACCTGCAGTAGCTGTAAAATTGGCAGCATTGGCCTTTACACTTACAGTCCAGGGCTTATTTGACCTCACCCTAAAACCTCCCGCTGTAGCATTTGTTTTTCCTGACTCAAAATCAGTGGCAGAGGCAAAAGTAAAGCCAAGATTCTGTGCTGTATTGTCAAAGTCTAGTTCGAGTACGGTGTTTACAGTGTAGGTTACGGTATGCGACCTTGTGATAGTTTGGGAAAATCCAAAAACAGGAAGTAGCACTCCCAGTATAAGAATAATTTTCTTCATATTATTAAAAAAGCAATTGTTAATTATGGGTGTCAATAAAATTTCAGTTCATTTTATTGATAAGCACATTTTAATACTCTTTCAATAATTCAAAATTTGTGCCAAAACAAACAATTAGGTAGCATTTACTATCTAATTGACTATATTTCAGTATTTTAAATTTTTAAAATATTTAATAATTAGCAATGGAGAATTTAGATTTTCAAAATCATCCTCAGCCGGATAATTGATTACAAAATAGTCCTTCCACTCAAGAATTATCTTTTCGGGATCATTAAAATGAATTTTGATTTAATGAAAAATCAAGGAGCAGTAAGCGTGTAGGTGAGTTGTATTGAATAGCTATCAGGACTGATAAAACCTGGATTGGCCTTGAAATCAAGGGATATTTTATTTTTATCAAAATCACCCGCTGAACCATTGGTGATTGCCTGATCGGCTGAAGAAATTGCAAAATCATCAGCTGTGCCTGATTTCCTGATAGTTAAAACAGAAGAACTGATAGATGTAGCCTGATTATCAGTAGTGATGAAATTTTCAGAACCAGATTTAACATTTAAAACCCAGTTTCGGTTTGCCCTGATTTTCAGAGATGCTGCCTGTAACTTTTCGATTCCTCCCTCATAATCAGCCAAAGTATTAAAATTAAACTCAGGAGTTACTCCAGGATTTTCAAGTTGTAGTTCCAAAATTGGCTTGGCAATAATCCTAACAGTGTGGGTTGCTGTGGTTTGAGAGTATCCCAAAAACACAAACACGCACAAAAACAGGCTAGTTAGAGCGTATTTTTTCATTTTTCCTATAGTTTATCCTGACAAATCGATAGAAATATTACAAATTTCTACCTTCCAATCGCAACAAACATAGGAAAGTTTTTTTCTTAAACCAAGTCAATTCTTGAAATCTTATCCAACGGATATGCCAAAAAGGGTGATGCTATTGTAACATCACCCTGATCAATATTAATTATTGTAAAATATTATGGCTGTGAAACGGTGTATCTTACACCTAAAGAGTAGTTGTCTGCTGCAATAAATCCTGGTTTTAATTGGTAATCAACATAAAATGTATTTCCTGAAACAGAGTTAGCACCTCTGGCTCCGGTAGCTACTGTTCCCTGAGTAGTTGAAAGAGCAGCATAAGTTCCACCACTTTTTCTTACTTCAAGCTTAGAAGCTGATACTTCAGTATCGTTAGCCGCAACATCGGCATCAAAGTTAGCTGTAAGTGCCTCGACAGCCAAAGACCATGGCTTGTTAGACTGAACTTTTAATTGAGCCGCATTAGTTTGTTCAATACCATCCGTATAATTTGCAACAGTGGTAAAGTTAAATGTAACATCAGCTGTACTTGTCATCTGTACATCAAGTACTGATCCAGCCGTAATTTTTACATTGTGCTGGGCGGTAGTTGAGAAAGATTGGGCGTACGCACCAAATCCAAGAATCGTTAAAACAATCGTAGTCAAAATTGACTTTTTCATGATAAATAAATGGTTAATTTTGGGAATGTGCTTTTACTAGTTTCCTGACTAATAATCCGTTTTTAACACGCTTCCACGTTGAACAAAAATTTTAATTTGGGAATGTTACCGCTCAATATTTTTATTAGAAACACTCTGGTTTTTTATACTCAAAATTTATGCCATAAATACCATTGGAAAACTGTACATTTTTTGGAATTTTTTTTTAATTATGGAAAAAAAATAAAAACCACTTATATACAAAAGACTATAATACAATTAGTTACATATTTATTCCATTAAAAATAAAAATGGCATTCTTGTGATTTTTATATACTAAAGGTAATAAAAAAGAAGCTAGCAGATGTATGAAAAAAAAATGGCACAGCATTATTCAGTCCTGATGCCAATCTTCGATACTTTCAGAAAGCGTTTTATAAACCCTAACAAGGTCTTCGTCATCTGAAATGTAATCCAGATGAGCTTTTAGCGTTTGTAAATCGTTTCTTTTTGCCGGACCGGTTTGGACTTCTGCCGGGTGCCGAGAGGATAGAGCTTTTTTGAAAGTTTCCGAAATTATGGGTTTTAATATTTCGAAATCCAGCTCTTCGGCATCCAAAATCGCTTTGGAAAGAGCAAGGAGATGGTTTGTGAAATTGTTGGCAAAAACCGCAGCAACATGCAATGCAAGCCTTTCTTCAGAATTAAGTATATAAACCTCATCAGAAATGACTTTCGCCAGTTTTATTAGGGTTTGCCTGGTGTTTTCATCTTTTGACTCAATGCAAACCGGAATTTTCGTAAAGTCGACTGATTTGCCTTTTTTAAATGTCATCACCGGATAAAATACCCCTGTTTTCACTTCCAAATCATGATAAATCTTTAAAGTTCTGTCTAAAATATCGATGTTTTTTGCACCTGAGGTATGCACCAGGATGGAATTTTCGGGTAAGACTATCCTGGCACAAACTTGTTCAATAGCATCATCTGAGACACAAATTATGAAAATTTCGGCCTTACTTTCTGAAAAATCAAGCTGATCTGTAGGTGTCGATTGATACAAGTCGTCGGTTAGAAGAATAGCTTTGCTTAGCTCTCTGCCATAAATTTCGGAGATTTCGATGTTATTTTTTTCGAAAACACGTGCCAGATGCCAGGCCAGATTGCCTGTTCCTATGATACTTACAGTCATCGGGGGTTATAATATAAAAGCAAAATAAGCACAAAAAGGCAATCTAGCTGATTTTTGCTAAATATTTAAGAATATCGTCGGTTGCTCCTGCTCCCGATTCAATATATTGGTCAGCTAATTTTTTAATATCCGCCTTTTTCCAGAGGTTATCCTGAAAATATTGGATTTTATTAATCATTTCTGGGCCATCGCTCAAAGAAAAAGCCACACCAATTTCTTCTAAATCAACCGCTTCCTGAAATTTTTTGTAATTTTTATTTCCAAAAAAAACAGGAACACCAAACACAGCTGCCTCCAGAATATTGTGAAGGCCTTTCCCAAATGCCCCACCCACATAAGCATAGTCGGCATATTGATAAATGGCTGACAAATAGCCGACTGCGTCAACTATTAGAACTTGTTTTTCAGTATTTATTTCCTCCGAAAACAAAACCGCACCCAGCGAATTTTTCCATTCATTTATTTCTTCCGGATGAATATCATGCGGCACAAGAATAATTTTCATTTCGGGAAAAGCTTTGAAAACCGGCTTCAATACTTCCAAATCCCTAGGCCAAACACTTCCAGCGACCAGAACGGTATTTTCCTGAACAAAATTTTTGATTTTATCTATTGGGGAAACATGCATTGCATTTTGTTTAACACGGTCAAAACGCGTGTCACCTGAAACCGTGAACTCTTCAAATGATAAATCTTTTAATAGATTTCCTGAGGTTTGATTTTGGATAAAAAAATGATCGAACTTACTGAGAACACCACGAAAATATGCACCATACCATTTAAAATAAATCTGTTTTGGCCGGAAAATCACCGAAATGCCTATCAATTTTGCCTCCGAATTTTTGATTGCATTTACAAAATTTGGCCAAAATTCATATTTTACAAAAATTACTACTTTCGGCCTAAAAATCTTTAAAAACCTTGCAGCATTTTTTTGGGTATCAACAGGCAAATACATAACCTTATCGACCTGATTATAGCTTTTTCTAACTTCATAACCCGAAGGCGAAAAGAAAGTCAGCAAAATAAAATAATGAGGATATTGTGCTCTGAATGCCTCTATGACGGGCCGTCCTTGTTCAAATTCCCCCAAAGAAGCACAATGAAACCAGACCACAGGTTTTTGGACAGTATTTAATTCGTAATATTCCAATACACCTTCACTTTCGAGCCTTCCTTGGTAAAACGCTTTCAATCCGGGGCTAAATATTGCCAAAACCGGCAGTACAAACGAAAAGGCGTTTATCAAAATCTGATAGAAAAAAGAGGTAATGTTGGCTATCAGATTCATTGATTTTGGAGGATTTTGGGTAAGGAAATATTAAATATCACGGCCAGCAATCTTATCAAGATAATAAAACCTATTACCAGATTTTGAATAAGTCCGGTTTGCAAGCCAAAATATTGTAGCACAAAATAAAATAAACAGCCAAAAATAACCGCGGTAGCATAAATTTCTTTGTGAAAAATAGCAGGGATTTCATTCAAAATAATATCTCTGACCACCCCTCCAAAACTGGCAGTGACAGTAGCCAAAATAATACATGCAATTTTTCCTAATCCTATAGCCAACCCAGCCTCGAGGCCTTTAACCGTAAAAAATGCCAAACCGATGGTGTCAAACAGTAAAAGTGTTTTGTCGAGTTTGATGATGTATTTCCTAAAAAAAACTGTAATAACCGACACCACCACTATCAACAATAATATCTGACTATCAAAAAGCCACCGGATGGGAAACTTGCCCAACAGAATATCTCTCAATGTACCTCCGCCAATAGAAGTCACGAAGGCTACCACAGTTACACCGAATATATCCAACCCTTTCCTGATTCCGGCTAAAGCACCCGAAGCAGCAAATGCGATGGTTCCCCCAATAGTTACGTAAGAGATTAACTCCAATTTGGTTTTGTTTTTTTTGCAAAAATACGCTCAATTCAGGTTTTTTGATTAAAAAAAATAGTAATTCAAGCCACGCCAGCACCTCGATTTTTTAATTTTTACATTCAAAATTCGTAACTTGCGGACTTATTTTAGATTACAAAAGAATATTTTATCTTGATAATGAGATACCCCGAGTACAAGTCTGTGAATTATGCCGAGCTGGCGGATGAAATTTTAGATTTTTGGCAAAAAAACGACATCTTTCAAAAATCCATCGAAGTAAGAGAAGGAAGCCCAAGTTTTACATTTTATGAAGGTCCGCCTTCAGCCAACGGCACACCTGGCATTCACCACGTGATGGCTCGTACCATAAAGGATATTTTCTGCAGATACAAAACACTCAGGGGTTTTCAGGTAAAACGGAAGGCCGGTTGGGACACGCATGGCTTGCCTGTTGAGCTACAGGTTGAAAAAGAACTGGGTATCACGAAAGAGGACATCGGGAAGAAAATAACTGTAGCCGAATACAACCAAAAATGCCGTGAAGCTGTGATGAGATTCACTGACCTCTGGCAGGATATGACCGACAAAATGGGCTACTGGGTGGACATGGAAGACCCATATATTACCTATAAAAACGAATATATAGAGTCGATTTGGTATCTTTTGAAAGAGCTTTATAAAAAAGGCATGCTTTACAAGGGCTATACCATTCAGCCCTATTCACCTGCCGCCGGTACGGGTCTGAGCTCACACGAGCTGAACCAACCCGGTTGTTATCGTGATGTAAAAGACACCTCGCTCACAGCACAGTTTAAGCTGATTAAAAATCATAAATCAGAGTTTTTGTTTGATGCTGCTAAAGGAGAAGTGTATGTGTTAGCATGGACTACCACTCCATGGACGCTGCCATCGAATTCGGCACTGACTGTTGGAAAAAACATTGAATATGTGTTGGTAAAAACCTTCAATCCTTACACTTACATACCTGTAAATGTGATTATTGCTAAAGATTTGGTGAGCAAATATTTTACTGAAAAAGGAAAAGAAGGAGATTTTGAAGGTTTTGAAAATTCGGATAAAAAAGTAATTCCATGGACTATCATTGCAGAGTTAAAAGGCAGTCAATTAGATGGCATGGAATATGAGCAACTGATGCCCTATGTGCAGCCAAAAAGTCCTGCATTCAGAATCATCATCGGGGATTTTGTGACAACCGAAGACGGTACAGGTGTTGTGCATACTGCTCCAACTTTCGGTGCAGATGACTTCAGGGTGGCTCAGCAACATGGCATCCCTGCTATAATGGTTGAGGATGAGTCTGGAAAAGAAATGCCGCTTGTGGATCGCAAAGGTCGTTTTGTGAAAGAAGTGACTGATTACGCTTTGGAGTATGTAAAGGAAGCCTATTATTCGGCAGAAGAAATAGAAGAAGAAAAGAAAAAACAGGTTCGCGACAAATACCTTTCGGTAGATGAAAGGATTGCTATCAAGCTAAAAACTGAAAACAAGGCCTTCAATGTTCAGAAATTTGACCACCCCTACCCCCATTGCTGGAGAACCGACAAACCGGTGCTATACTATCCATTAGACAGCTGGTTTATCAGAACAACCGCAGCCAAGGAGAAACTGGTAGAACTCAACAAAACCATAAACTGGCAGCCTGAAAGTACCGGTTCGGGAAGGTTTGGCAATTGGCTGGAAAACCTCGTTGACTGGAACCTGAGCCGTAGCCGATATTGGGGTACTCCGTTACCTATCTGGAGGAGTGAAGACGGTGAAGAAGTATGTATAGGATCTGTAAAAGAACTGATTGATGCAGTGAGCTCAGCTTTGGATTCAGGGAAATTAAATAATGAACAGACTGAGAAGAATCGGGAGTTTCTGGAGAGGTATGAGGCTAGTAAACCTCACCCTAAATCCCTCTCCACAGGAGAGGGACTTGATATTAATCCTAAATCCCTCTCCGTAGGAGAGATATCTGATGCGGATTCCGAAAAGTTAGAATGGGAGAATTTTGTTTATCAGACAGACCCTCAAGGTTGGCATATTTTGAAAAATTTTGCCAGAAATAATAGAAAAAATCAAACAGAATGTGAGGATTTGGTTTGGAATGAAGTTAGGAATTCCAAACTTGGAGTGAAGTTTAGAAGGCAGCATGCTTTCGGAGGATACATAGCTGATTTTGCTTCGATACCTGCAAAATTAATTGTTGAGATCGACGGTGAAATTCACAGCAATCAAATCGAATATGATAATTTAAGGACTAAATTTTTAAACCAATTTGGTTTTGAAGTTATTAGGTTTTCAAATGAGGAAGTAAAAAATAATCTACATGATGTAATCAAAACAATTACTTTAAAAATAACCGAAAAACTTGAGAACTCCAAAGGAGATACTCCCCTCTCCTGTGGAGAGGGGCAGGGGGTGAGGTCTATTAACCAATTATTCGACCTCCACCGCCCCCATGTGGATGAAATCTATCTATTATCACCATCAGGAAAAGTAATGTACCGCGAGCCTGACCTCATAGATGTTTGGTTTGACTCCGGAGCCATGCCTTATGCTCAGTGGCACTATCCGTTTGAAAATCAGGATATATTTGATAAATCATATCCTGCAGATTTTATATCCGAAGGGGTAGATCAGACCCGCGGATGGTTTTTTACATTGCATGCCATTGCCGGGATGTTGTTTGACTCCGTGGCATTCAAAAATGTGATTTCAACAGGTTTGGTGCTTGACAAAAACGGTAACAAAATGTCAAAACGATTGGGCAATGCCATCGATCCTTTTGATACGCTCAAAAAATACGGTGCTGACCCAACCCGCTGGTACATGATCACCAACGCAGAGCCTTGGGACAACCTCCGCTTTAACCTCGAGGGAGTGCAGGAAACACAAAGGAAGTTTTTTGGAACACTGACCAACACTTATAATTTCTTTGCCCTTTACGCCAATCTCGATGGCTATCAGATAGAACAGTTTAACAAGGTTCCTAAAGAAAAATTGACTGAACTTGACCGCTGGATTATCTCCAAAGTAAATACGCTGGTTAAGAAAGTTTCTGAAGAATTTGACAATTATAACCCTACCAAAGCCGGCCGTCTAATCCAAGATTTTGTCAACGACGACCTTTCCAACTGGTATGTGAGACTCAACAGGAGGCGTTTCTGGCAAGGTGAATTGACCGATGACAAACGCGGGGCCTATCAGACCCTGCAGCACTGTCTGGCAGCTGTAGCCCAGCTGATGTCGCCGATAGCACCTTTCTACGCTGAGTGGCTCTATAAAAACCTTACCGACGGTATCAGGAAGGAATCAGTAGAAAAAAACACGCCATTCAAATACGAATCGGTGCATTTTACGGAATGGGCTCCCTACGAAGCCGACTGGGTAGATGCCGATCTGGAAGAATCCATGACGCTCGCTCAGAACATCTGCTCTATGGTACATGCTCTGCGTAAAAAATCAGGCCTGAAAGTGAGACAACCACTTCAAAAGATACTCTTGCCGGTATTTTCTGAGAAAGTCAAAAAGCAGATTGAGCACGTGATTCCGATTATCAAATCTGAGGTGAACATAAAATCGGTTGAATTCCTGGATGATGAAAGCGGTGTATTGAAGAAAAAAGTGAAGCCTAATTTCAAAACACTAGGGCCAAAATACGGCAAAGACATGAAGGCAGTGGCCGATGCTATCTCAGGAATGGATGCAGCGACTTTGAAAAATCTTGAAAATGATGGAAAAATAAGTCTGAATGGTTTTGATATAGAATTGACTGACGTAGAAATCCTAACTGAGGATATTCCGGGTTGGTTGGTAACCGTAGAAGGTGGCCTTACGGTAGCCCTTGACATCCATCTTGATGAGGTTCTTAAGCAGGAAGGTATCGCCCGAGATTTTGTGAACCGTATCCAAAATCTAAGAAAAGACAGTGGTTTTGAAGTGACAGATAAGATTGCAATCAAACTCAAAAACAACAATCAGGAACTTGCGGATGCAGTAGATGCCTTCAAGGATTATATCAGTACCGAAGTACAGGCCCTGTCGATTGAAATCGGAAACGATTTTGAAAACCTTTCTGAGATAGAAATGGACGAATACATGCTGTTGGTAAATATTTCTGTAATTTCTTAAAATTTTAAGTAATTCATAATTAGAAAATTAAGTATACCAACCCAAAAAACTTAAGATTTTTTTTAAAAGAGGGTATTGACAAGTAAAATTAAGATGCTATCTTTGCACCACGTTTTAAAAAACGGCAAAGTTCTTAAGTAAAAGGTCCGGTAGTTCAGTTGGTTAGAATACATGCCTGTCACGCATGGGGTCGCGGGTTCGAGCCCCGTCCGGACCGCTCAAAAGCCTCAGAGAAATCTGGGGCTTTCTTGTTATTATTCATATGTTAATTTAGAAAATATGTCGCGGGTTCGAGTCCCGCTGGGATGCCGTACCACCGGACCGCTCAAAAGCTCTCAGAAATGAGAGCTTTTTTGTTTTTATAAACTTCTGCAAAACAAATTCTTTCAATTGTAATTAAATTTGAGTTTGTCTCCGGCAAAAAGCCGGATTACATTGGTACGAAACAACATGTTTCGGATAGATGAGTAAATAGCAAAATAATGAATTATGAATTCTAAATTATCCCTCCCCTCTCCGAATCTTTTGCTTCCTAGATGTGTAAAGCGGGAATGGAATTATAAAAAATAACATGAAATACTATCAAGTTAGAAAAATATTACTTGATTTATATGAGAATTATTCTAAACTCACAAACAATGAAGTAATAGAAATTTATTCTAGTTATTTAAAAAATTTAAGAAGACTAGCATATAAAAATAATGCTAATGCACAATATGATTTAGCTGGTCATTATGAAAATATTGGATTTTGGGGTATTCCGAATCCATATTTTAATTCAAAAAAAAGGTTTTATTGGTACTCGAGATCAGCTTCAAACAATTTTCCTGAAGCTCTTAATAATTTAGCCCAATTATATGAAAAAGGGGAACCTGTTGCCAAAAGTTTGGAGAAAGCTCTTGAGCTATATAAAAAAGGAGCAGAATTAGGGTCTGAAAATTGTAAGAAAAATTTTAAAATTTTAAAAAAAAATAAACAACAATAGATTTTAGTCAATCTGCAAGTCTGCGTTGCTAGGGATATTCCCTTCGCAGGTAGATAATAGCGAATTGTACCCACACTTCAAGCAAAGCATTAGATTTATAAATCCCACCCCATAAAAAACCACAGAGCCTCATCAGACCCTGTGGCAATTAGAAAAACTTCGAACAATTACTTCACCACAAAATCCTTCTTATCGGGTCCTGCACCTTTGATGGTCAATGACTTCCAGTGTTTGGGTAGCTTGGTTTTGAGCTGAACAATACCGGCATCGGTGATGTCGAGGCCTGCAAAGCCGTTGACCAGTGTCTGCAAATATCCGCCCGCTCCCGTCGCAAAATATGGATTTGTACCTCCTGCTGTTTCGGCCAAAACACCAAATGGCGGTACCTCGTTGGGTTTGTAGCTGTCCATATATTGGCTGTACGCTTTGTCGGTATTGCCCAATCTGGCATTCAAAATACTGAATATCGCCTGTGCCATCGCCGGACTTTGCCCCTTCCTGCCCGGATTATTGTCGGCAAGGGCTTTCCAATAATAGTCAAGGTCTTTCTCAATCGAGGCCTTGTCGGTGATTTGCTTCAGAGGATATGAAAGCAAATTCACATCTGTCTGCTTGATCAGTTGGCCGGCATAACCGGCATATTCCTGCGTGGTGCCGTCAGTGAATTTCAGAATGACGATATCTTCCGACACCTTTTTCCATTCCTGATTTTCAGGATAACCCAATTCTTTGGCAGCCTGATTGGCGTACATCAACACTTCTTTGGCGATTCCGTTGGTAAAGGCATTGTCGTCCACATTTTCGGCCCACTCATCGGCACACACTACATTGATGATGTGATATTTACCATCCTTACCCAACTCAGCCCGGCTCACCCAAAAATCAGCCACTTCTTTCAGCAAAGGATATCCCCTAGTAGCCAACCAGGACTTGTCTTTGGTCACCTGATAATATTTCCAGAAAGCAAAACCCACACAGCCCGTTACATGATGCTGAAAAGGCCCCGTGAGTGCCCACACCGGACAAGACTCCTGACCGTCGTTGTCAGACTCCCACGGAAACATCGCTCCTTGATAGCCATGATTTTTGGCGTTTTCTTTGGCTGCTCCGAGTCTCTGGAAACGGTATTCGAGCAAAGATTTGGCGATTTCGGGATGCAAAACCAACAATGGAGGATACATCCAAAGTTCGGTATCCCAGAAAACGTGTCCGTTATAACCCAAGCCCGACAAACCCATCGGAGAGAGACTGTAGGCCTGCCCTTCACGGCAAAAACTGTAAAGGTTGTACAATGAAAAATGGGCAGCCCGCTGTGCTTCGGGGTCGCCTTCCACCTGGATGTCAGACGTCCAGAGCTTTGCCCAGGCGGCTTCGTGCTTTTGTTTAAGTCTGTCAGTACCCTCCAGAGCCGCAAATATCGTCAGTCGCTCCGACTCATTGTGGGCATCGGAGATATGGGCAGAGGAAATCACGGTGCCTACCACGGCAAACTTATAAGTTTCACCAGCCGCCAGCTGCTTCGTAAATTTGAGTTTGTGCATGCCGTAGTCCCATTCTTCATGCACGAGCGAAGGCTCAAGACCACGTTTTTCATTAAAAATTATGGAATTAGAAGCCGAAATCGTGTATTTTCCTGTCGGGCTTTTGGCCACCGAAGTAAGCAATGGCGTAAGCGAGTGCGGTCTGTCGATAAGATGATAGTAATTCTCAACGTCACGCAACACCTCCGGAGCCTGAATAAAACTCGTTGGAGTGATCTCACAGGCAGTTTTTGCGGTGATTTCGACTTCAATCAGGGCCGAATGTGGCAGATGCCTCAGGGCCATCATGTTGGTTTTTACCTTTATTTTTTCATGCTCAAAGGTCGTCAGCAATTCGGCATTTTTCAGGTCGATCACCTGGGCGTAATCTTTGATATTGCTTTTGTTGATGCGTTGGCCGTTGACATCGATATCCATGTTGGCAAACTCAAAAACTTTCAGAATGTTGGCCACTCGGCCTCTTCCATAGGTATCAAAGGCACCGTTGAGCACTATTTCTTTGACTTTCAAAGGCTCGGCTGAGGAGGTAATGCCAATCATGCCGTTGGCCACGGTAACCCCGTAATAATGGTTGGGGTCGATATTTTGGGCGGTAATCTTCCAGGGATCCTGAGCAAATGCAGCAACGCCAATGCAGAGCATGGCAGCCATTAGTTTAAGTTTCATCTTTATCAAAGGTTTCAATATTGGGGTACAAGTTAGCAAAAAATATGAATCAGAGCCGAAATGAATTGAGCCAAATATTTGAATCCATAATCCTGATAAGCCAAGGCATTAATTATGAGGGGGAAGTGTTTTTTTTAGTTTTGAGCCTAAAACTTAGCTCGATTAAAACAAGGTGTATTTTTTCAATGTTTATAAGAACCCAAAACCACAAAAAAACAGTCAATATTTCCCAAATTCACTGATTGTATTTATCTTAGATTTTAAATATTTCCTTTCAAAATCAAAAACTAATCCGGCAATATGGGTGTAAGAATATTCCAAAAATATATTTGCTCTTGCACTGGGGCGGCCACAGAGTGCCTTGCGGAGAGGCTACGGGGTGAAAATAGAAAAGTAGAAAGCGAATAACTAAAAAACGAAATCATGTTCAAGATAATAGATTTTATGTTTGTCACATTTAATAAGCTTTATGAAAAAGTGACGCTCTTTAGAAATACAACCAGAGGGGCAGGCTTTATTGGGTTCACTTTTTATCTGAACATAATAGCTCTACTGAAATATTTCAAAGTTAAAATACCTACTCTGGGCTTAATGCTTATACTATTTATTTTCCTTCTCCCCTTCCATGTTTTGTATAGCAATGAGGAAAGAAAAATTCGTTTGTATAAGTGGTATGAGTCTCTGCAATTTCAAAGAAAACTTGTCGGCATTACAGTAGTTCTATCGTACTTCATTTTGTCTTTTTTTATTTTCATTTATTCAATGAAGAATTGGAAATGAGGTAATGTGTGTTTCAAAACGCACCTATATTTTTCATTCATTCAAACTCTCCGCTAGGAACTCAGATAGTACGCTTCCTCCCACTCTTTCAAACTTGAGAACCCAAAAAAACCAGTCAATATTTCCCAAATTCGCCGATTGTATTTATCTTAGATTTCAATATTTCCTTTCAATATCAAAAACTAATCGGGCAATATGGCTGTAAGAGTATTAATAAAATATATTCTTCTGCAAAGAAGCAATCGCAGAGGCACTGGTGGAGACTTGTGGGAATGAAATAAAAATAAATCAATTATTAATTAAAACTTAAATTCTCAATGAAACTTAAATTCTTTGTAAATCTATTATTTATTATTTCATTTAATTCTCTTGTTTCTTGTAAAAAATCAAATCTGAATCCAGAGATTGCTGAATTGTGTCCTCAGGATGGTAATACAATTGGAATTATAATTGATGACGATGAAAAGCACTGCTTAGATTGGAGTGAAGCAACAAGAATTGAGGATGGTAACCTACGAATTTTTCAAATTAAATATGGAAAAACTTGGGAGGAAACTGTCAGACTGTCATTAGTAGCTAATCGATTTAAAGGAAAAGGAAAGTATAATGTAATTGTTAAAGAATTTACGAATGGGTGGAATGGAAAAAATGAGAATTTTACTAATAATGAATCAATTCCAAATGGTACTCTGGAAATTTCGAAATGTGAAGAGTTAAAAGATCAAAATTACTATCTATTAGATGGTGGATTTAACTTAAAAATTAAATTTACCAACGGGAGTATAAGGACTATTAATTCTTATTTTAAGTCATTAAAAGTCCAAAAATAAAAATATAAATCATATGTTCAATGTCTCCGCCAGGAGCTCTGAACAATGGAAAAATCTATCCTGAAAAGCTCTGTGGGAACTCATTGAATTTCAAGATTCAGAATCAAGGTTTAATAATCCAAGTCACGGTTTTTAGCCTCTCTTTTATCTTTATCAATGTTTCAAATATTACCGTCTCTTTCGGTAGTTCACCATAAATCAGGTTTTTAAATTGACCATTATAAGTCGCTTTCAACTCAGGCCATATTTTATCTGCATTTATGAATATCAATGCATCAGAAGGATGATTTTTAAGCCAGGCATTGTTGTTTTTAAAACTAACAATATCATCATTTGCTACTTTTAGGAGCATTCTATCAAAATCTTGAGAGTCTAAAAATTGAGCAAATTCATCCTGACTCAGCAATTGATTCAAATCATACAAATGCCTTATTTTATTTTTTAAATCTGCTACAGGATCATTGGAGTAAGAAAAACGAACCAAGCTCATTATCTTCTCGCATATTGTACGAACTGGCTCCAATACCCTTATTTCAAATGGCATTAATCCGTTAACCTCTGCAATGGTGCTTTGCCCGGTGCTTAGCATCATTTCACCCACAAATGAATTTAACAATTTCTTGGTAAATGGCTCGTGATACCCCAATAAAGTAGCTTCCACAACCAGAAAATCCCGCACCTGACCAAGATTGCCTATAAACTCCCTGGTGTAGCTGTGAGCCGTCTTACGGTTCATTCCCATTTTTTGTGTCAGACCTGATACTTGGATTTCAGGAAGCACCTCAGATACCACTTTGCTTATTTTTTTGATTTTATTCGTTAGCTGAGTATTGGTTTCTCCATCTCGCATAAGCATCACAAGATCTATATCTTCTGAAAATCTTTCTATCAAATTAAAGCATTTTGACAAGGCCGTTCCACCTTTAAACACCGTATCTGTACCTATTTCGTTACTGAAAATAGTAAATAAAGCGTAAGTCACCCAGTAGTCTTTTTCGACATAAACAGGTGGAATTTTTAAAAGATCGGCTGTATATTGTATCGACTGCCGATATAGTGTTTTGTTTTCGTGTAGGTTCATATTATATTCCATTTTTCTGCAGTGAGTAGTGCAGCCTGAACACCACCCAGCTTATATTTTGTAATGGAGTTTAAAGATTTCATTAAGTCTTTGGCTAAATTCACTTCGGTGAGTTCATCAAACATAGCACCCAATAATGCCCTTGTAGCTGGTGGATATTTCAAGGCAAGCCGAACCAGTGTTTCCCTTTCTTTAGGCTTTAGAGTTTGCAAAATACCAAGAAATCTTCTGCAAGAAGCTTCAATTTTGGCATCGGGAATATTTTTGATGTATCGAATAGCATCTAGTATCTGTAGTAAAGGGATATTTTCTTTGGTTATGGTATTTTTTTGTTTTATAAACGAAATACTGTACCTCTCTCTTTTAAATGCTGATCGTATTTCATTTTTTCCGATTTGTATGGTATTACTCACCTGAGTAGTCAACCCCAGCTGATTATAGATACTATATCCTGTAAGATACCCCAATATTTTCCCATTTTCTTCTAATAGATCTTTTACGATTTGAGCCTGGCTGGGTTGCAGTTTACCAAAAGGGGTATTTTCGGGCTTATAATATTTCCCCTTTGACAGCTTTGCTATTTTACCTGAAGCTGCCATTCTGTTTAGTGCTTTGATGATAGCTTCTTTTTTATTCACCTCATCTATAAAATCTTCATAGGTGAACACATATCCTTTTGGAAGCCTGCCTATCTTAAATATAATATAATCAGATACTTTCATAAAAAATTTATCATTCGCAAATATAGCACTTTGTCCAGTTTATTGTAAAAAAAACTGGACAAATTTTAAATAATATTTTACAAAAAAATGCAGGTTACCGGGAAATCCTGATAAGAAAAATATGCTTTAAGCTTCCAAAACCACAAAAAAACCAGCCAATATTTCCCAAATTCGCCGATTGTATTTATCTTAGATTTCAATATTTCCTTTAAACATCAAAAAACTAATCCGGCAATATGGGTGTAAGAATATTCCAAAAATATATTTGTTCTTGCACTGGGGCGGCCACAGAGGCACTAGAGGAGACTCTTCGGGGACGAAAAATTAGTATATTGCAACACGTCATAAATTAACATTAAAAAAATAGGCCAATTTCCGGGGGGATAAACCAGGGAAGCCTCTTAGTCCTTGCAATAACAAGTTATTAGTTAGGTGGAAATTATGATTTACTTCCCTAGTCTTTTATTCTTATATCAATTTTTTCAACAGGAATTTCTTTTGGATAACTTGAGATAATCGGTTTAAATTTTATTAAAGTTTTTCCATTTTTTTTTATTGAAAAAGTTATCCTTTCGTCAATAAAGAATTGTTGGGGATTATAAATATCTGTTTGAAGTATGAATTGATTAATATTTTTTGGGTGTTTAAAATCAAAAATTCCCTCCGAACGTCGACTGTAATCTATTACCTCAATTTCCTTATAATGGGTCAGGCTATCTCCTGTTTTTTTGTTTTCATAATAAATTTTAAAGGTTGGAAAATCAGTAATGAAAACATTATTTCCTTGTGCCGCATCATAAATATATTTGTCGAATTCTATTGTGCTCCAAATATAATCATTCTCAATTTTGGGTATTTTTATGCTATTTAATCCATTGATATCACGAACTTGTAGTAATTGTCTTTTGGTTAAAATGTCACCGTTATTTTTATCTAACAGAAAATAATTTGTGGTCTGAGAATTTTTAGATTTTTCTGCAAGGATTATGTTATCCCCATTCATTACTAAATTTACAATTTCATTTTTACCAATTGGCTGAGAATAAACAATTTTATTGGTTAATAATTCTATTTTATTGAGGGTTACATTATTACTATTATTAGTTCGGCCAATAGCATAAATATAATTTTTATCTAAAACAATGTGATCAATATTGAAAGGAAGTGATATACTTTTCAAAAGCCTACCACTAGATAAATCAACTATATCTATTCCGTTTTGGTTATTCAAGTACAAACGATTCTTGTAACTACAAATTTGTAAAAATTCGAACTCTTCTTATACGTCATAGCTTTGAAAATAATTACTTTTGCAATTCCAAATTATTTTTCCATTTGATTTATTTATTGCGTAGATAATATTTCCAGAGGCTATTATTATCATATCATCATTGTTCGTTACAATATGATTTCTTCTATCAGAACTAATTTCGGTTTTCCATTCTAAAGAATCTTTTTTCAGACTATATTTAAATAGATTAGTATTATTTAAAAAAAACAGATTGTCATTGAAAATTTTAAAATCGTTGTACAAATCAGTGTCATATTTCATTAATTTCTTTTGGGAATCATTCACCAGAATACCACTTTCATCAATTTTATAGGAATATATATTTTTTCCTATTGCGATAATTTGATTATTCCAAAATAATGGGCTTGAAAATCTGTTATAACATTTATCACATTTGACATACGAAATTTTGTTACCACTACAAATATCATGAATACTAATATAGTCTCCTTCAAAAGAGTAAAGTTCATTTCCAGAAATTTGAAAGAAAAATTCTTCAAATAATCTAAGTCGTTCACTTCTGCTTAAAGCGAAATTCCACCAAACAGTTTCCCCTGTTCGGGCATTTAATTGGTAATTTCTAAGATTTCCATCGGAGAAAATAATACACAAATCTTCGGCTTTTTTTACATTTTGAGAGTACGAAAAATTAATGTAAGAGATAAAAAAAAGAGTAATTAAAAGAAATAATTGATTCATGTAATTATTCATATTTCAATATAAAAATTTGCAATTCTAATGATCAATAATTTAATCTGCAAAACTGTTTTTTTAAATCACTTATCAAATTGATATTGAAAAAGACAATTTTATAGATTATTTGAAGAGTTACACAAATATGACAGATTCAATTTATAAAACAATGATTGAAAAAATCTTTGTCCCAATGAAAATTATGGAATTATGAAAATATCCCGCTTTACAAAGCTTGTAACTTGATAGGAGTGAAAAGCGGGTTTTGCCCGCAGAAAACTCATTATTGTTTAAAAATAAAATTGAAGCATTTAAAAACAATCTTCCCAAAAAAATATAACCATTCCCACAAACCTTTTCATAATTCCTAAAACCGAATGGGAGTCGGGGTGTTTCTACTGAGAATACATCATAAATACTGTACTTTTGTGGTAATTCTCCGGGAATCGTAAAGCATGAATATCGATAATCAACTCATAGACAAAGGCCTGGCCACCAATATCCATTCCACCCGAAAAAGGGTGCGGTGGGCGGTATCGGCTTTTTATTTCTTTCAGGGGCTGTGTTTTGCCTCCTGGGCCAGCCGCATTCCCGATATCAAATCGGCCCTGCAACTCTCCGACGGTGCCATGGGTTCTGTCCTGTTTGCATTGCCGGCGGGTCAGTTGATCACTATGCCGTTTTCGGGGTATCTGGCAGGCAAATACGGCAGCAAAAAGATCATGCACTTTGCCCCGCCCATGTATGCCATCGCTATGGTCATGCTCTCGCTTGCCTCCAGCCCTATTTTGCTGGCTCTGTGCCTGTTTCTATTTGGCGTGACGGGCAACATCAGCAATATTTCGGTCAACACCCAGGCGGTGGTGGTCGAGAAAATGTACCGCAAGCCCATCATGGCCTCGTTTCATGGTTCCTGGAGTCTGGCGGGATTTGTGGGGGCACTTATCGGGCTGTTGATGGGCATCTTAAAGCTCCCTCCTACCCCGCATTTTCTGATTATCATGTCGCTTTCGATACTCTCCACGCTCATCAATTCACGCTTTTTGCTCGGTGAAACGGCCGTGCCGCAGGAAAAAAGGAAGTTTTTCCCCAAACCCGACGGCTTTTTGCTGTCATTGGGGGTGATTGGTTTCTTTGCCATGTCGTGCGAAGGGGCCATGTTTGACTGGAGCGGGGTGTATTTCAAGGATATCGTGGGTGCTACCGGCGGCTGGGTGAGCCTGGGCTATGCCTGCTTTATGGTGATGATGACCGGCGGGCGGTTTATCGGCAACAAGCTCACGGCTACTTTTGGAAAGAAAAAAATCATGCAGATCAACGGCGTATTAATCGCCGGCGGCTTGATGATAGCCGTGATTTTTCCCTATATTCCTACGGCGGCCTTTGGATTCCTGATGGTAGGTCTGGGCGTTTCGACCAATATCCCGAATGTATTTAGTCTGGCCGGAAACCACAAAACTATGTCAACCAGCACTGCACTGGCCTCTATTTCGAGTATCAGTTATCTGGGGTTTTTGTTGGGTCCACCTATTATTGGTTACATTTCGGAGGTTTTCAATCTCCGGATTTCCTATATTTTGATAGCTGTTTTCGGGTTGATGATTAGTTTTATGGTGACGCGATTGAAGGTAATCAAGTGATATTAGAACAGCATAAAAAGGATTTTTTGTATTGAATCAGAAGAAATAAGAATAACCCATATTGAATAACATTACTTCGCCCTGCCGGCGTGGCCTTACTTTTTTTCGAAAAAAAGCCGAAGGGTCGGACCCAACCAAAAAAACAGTCACAAAATAATGATCCTCTTGAAAAATTTGAAAAATTTCACCAGAAATAAAAATTTAGCCTATAAAATTTTTCAAACGGACTCGGTCCGACGTTTCGGTTTTGTGATTCAATGGAACAATATTTTCTTATTTTATCCTGGAGACAAGTAATTTTATGCACTGAATAAGAGTAAATAATAAGCCTTTGGGTTTATCGTTAAATACCGAATGTTGTATCGTAAATTTAAAATAACCCTTGCCTTTCTTTTACCCTTGTGTGTACACGCACAAAAAAAGCTGCCTTTTCTGTTGACCCCCGATACTACCAGGTTTACCAAAGTGGACTGGACTATGAATCTCGACACCCGTAGCAGCTATGCTGATGATAAGTTTGTGAATATCATTGGTGTAAATACAGGGATTGCTGTGGGCAAAAAAAGAAGTGAGATTACGCTTGGCTATTACTGGGTCAACTACAATACCCTGCTGCGATTTATAGATTTTAAAAAAAATGCTGCCAAACTGGTCAATATCGACTATTATGACCGCACCAATCTTTACTATTTGAGCCTGATGTACTTCCCGTATCTGATCAACAACTACCGGTGGAAGTTCAGTATTCCGGTGGAGGTAGGTGTAGGCTCACAAAATACCACCCACAGCAGCATCGTCAACGACTTCGAAATCTGGAAAAAAAACAACTGGTTTGTACCGGTTCAGGCGGGTCTTTTTGTAGAATTTAAAGCCAGCCGGTATCTTGGGATGAGCGTTTTAACTGGTTACAGATACAGTGCCCACCGTTACAACCTCAGCGAGACTTTCAATGGCCCTTATTACAGTTATGGAGTATCAATATATTCAGAAGTGATGTATCGTGATGCCAAAAAATGGTGGAGAGCCAAAAAGTCGGGCAATGATTAATTCTTGTTTATCTAAAAAATCTCTTCTTTGTAGTTTGAGATAGGAAACCTGAAAGTATTTCCTCAAGGAAAAAACTTGTTCATAAGCATATAGTCAACATTTCCAGCCTGACTATGACAACCTGTGCAGGAGCGACCTTTATTTGAGGCGGCATCAGCCACGGTTTGGTTGGCATTGATATATCCCCACACCCAGCCTTTGGCATCACCATCAGGCGAAGAGGAATTTTTATAAAGTATAGCATATCGTTCTAAGGCTGAGGCATTATTGGAAAGTTCCTTGACTATCAGTGAGCCTTCTTTAAAGGTTTTTCCTTCAATTATTTTACCCTGACTATCCAGATTTTCTGCTGCTATAGCATTGTAACGAGTCCTTAAAAAGGAGTAAGAATGGGCGGAGCCACTACTCTTTGCCAATTGCTTATCTGAATTTTTGTACCATTTAAATCCATTAGATGTTTTTGCCAAATCGTAGAGCATCTGATCGGTGCTGTTTTCAGCAATCGGGTCTGATTTCTTGCAACCATTTAAAATTACTGCCAGTGCATAAACCATTACTGAAAATGTAAATATCCCTTTTTTTAGCATTTTATTAGAAATTTTAAAATAATCCAATCATTTAAGTCCAATACGAAGAGGATTACCGAAAGGTTGAAAAATAATCTAGACTAAAAATCAAATTCAGGGTTAGTCTCTTTGAATAATGATAATACCGGACCTTAGCTATCGGAAAATTCAAATTATAATTGAATGAGCTACTCTATTTTAGGAATTTATTTTTTATACAATAACCTTATATTCAATTGTTTAATTAATGCAGAAAATGGATTAAGAAAAAGAAGGGCAACCAAGCTGACGTTGCCTACCGGCGGTAACTAGGCGTCCCCCCTCATTTTTTTCTCGCTAAAAAACGAGCCGGGGAGGCGAACCTCCAAAAAAAGGGCGACCTGTGCAAAGTGTCACGAAAAATTTTATAATTCACATTTAATAAATCTTTATACCTTTTAAATTTTTCTAAACACTGCACAGGCATTTAAGGAATTTACATTTGATTTTATTCTCAAAAAAAGTATAATTCTTGCCTTCAACTTATTTAATTGATCAGTATAATTATATAAAACCAAATCAATTTTAAAATTCGATATAAAAATAAACCCCGACACAAAAATGCACCGGGGCTTCACTTTTTGGTATTACTCTTTTTTATTTAATCCTGTAATATAGCTGTGTGTTCAGCCTGAATTTTCCACCGGTTTTGAGGTAATCTACCTCTTTGAAATTGTAGATATAGGTAGGGGTTATCTGCAAAGCAAAGCGATTTTTTTCGTACTGAATACCGGTACCAAAAACCAGGTTATGAAAACCACTTTTCTCCCGTTGATTTTGAAAAACGGTGTAGGTTTCTTCTTCGTCTTTGTAGGTTTCAACCTTTACAGACTGAAAAGTTTTGATGTCAAAATGACTTCCGTAATGCATCTTAAGTTTCAGGTTTTTATGCAAAGGAAAATACAGATTTACACCAACCGGAAGTTCAAAAAACGTAGTTTTGATCTTAATGTCAGAAATCTGGTCATAAGAAGCAGGAAGGCCGCCGGCAAAAAGTGTCTCGAAAACTTTACCGGTAGAAAGATTAAAATCCCGGGGATTCTCATATTCCACCTCTTTATACCGCGTCACCAGGCCGCCTAAACCCACACTGAGGTTTTTAAACAGAAACATTTCAATCATAGCTCCGATACTCTGGCCTCCTTTCAGGTCAAATTCCTGGGCGATTCCGAAACGGGTATAGGGCCATTGAAACTTTTTCTTCTGATTGATGATGCTGTCTTGTCGGGACTTGGGAGGAGCATCGGGCAAAATCAATTCTTTAAATTCCTCCTCTTTTACAGGTTCTTTGGGTTGGGTTTCTGCCAAATTTTGATCTGAGCTTGCTATTTTTATTTCAGAAGGTTGATTTTCTGATTTCTCAGTTTCATTGGTTAGCGTTTTCCCAACTGTATTTGAATTTATTTGATTCTCAATTCTTTGAAATTTTTCATTAACAGTCAGATACATTTTTTTCCAATTTGCAGTTTCATCATGATTCCGGTCTTTTCCGGTGGTTATGTAGGTGATTTTTTCAATATAAACAGTATCTTTTTTGTAAATAAAAATGGAATCCCTATTCGCGGTAGCAACAACAGATGGCTGATTTTCAGCCAGTTGTTCTTTTTCCTGAGTAAAATAGTTTTTTGAAAGCAAAAATACGATTGCTCCTGTAGAAAGCAGGGCATAAAGTGGCAAGGCATATTGATGCCACCACGTCCAGAACACGGGTTTTGGCGTATTTTTTTTGAGCTTATCCCAGACATCGTCCCTGACCGGGGGCATATAGTCTTTGAATTTCTCCTTAATTTTTTTATTAAATAAATCTTCACTCATATTGATTCAGATTTTTTCCTGTTGCGAAATATATTCTTCTATCCAACCTTGTAATCTATGTTTGGCTTTGGAGAGATTTGACCTCACAGCACTCTCGGCTATGTGCAGCATCTCACCTATTTCCTTAAAATTATAACCATCAATTACATGCAATGAAAACACTGCCCTGTACACCGGAGAGAGTTTTCTTACAAATTCGAGAATCTCCTCTACCGACAATAAATCAATTTTGCTGTCGTCAAAAGCCGAAGTTTCAGCTACTTTGATTTCTACAAACTCCAATCGGGAATGATGTTTTCTGAAATAATCGATAGAGGCGTTGACCATAATACGATGAAACCACCCTCCAAAGTCATATTGATCATTGTATTGACCGATATTTTTGTAAACTTTCAAAAAACCATCCATCATCATCTCCTCCGCTTCATACTCCGATGCAGCGTATTTTGAGCAAATCCCCATGGCTTTTCGTGAGAAAATCTCGAAAAGCTTACGCTGAGCCGACTGAGAATTGGCCTTGCACCCTGCAACTATTTCACTTATCTCTTTTTGGGGAGATTTCTTCTTCAAAAACACTTTTTCAAATCAGGGATTAGATGATTTATTTCTATTCATTTACACTCTACGAAAATTACTTCTTTTTGCTGCCGGGATAAAATTTAATTTTTTCCCTGGACGCAATACGCTGCCTTGTGCGTAGAACACGGTAGAACAAAATTTAAAATATGAAATTAGAGGAAAAAATCTCAAGAAACGACTTTTTGAAGAAATTAGGCTTCACCGGAGCCTCACTTTTTGCACTTTATTCACTTGATAGTTGCGTAAACGAAGGCTCGGTAAACCCCGCAACTGTCACCATTGACCTTAGTAGCAGCCAATACTCGGCTCTCACCAAAAGCGGAGGCTATGTGGTGGTCAACAATATGGTAGTGGCCAATAATGGAGGAACCTATGTGGCAGCCACTATCAGCTGCAGCCACGAGGGAAAAAAGCAGATTACTTTTAGAAACGGCGAATGGTACTGCACGGCCCATGGAGCCCGGTTTAGCACCGCAGGCAAAGGCTTAAACTCAAACGCAAGCAAAGGGCTTACGGTTTACACTACATCCCTTTCGGGAAATACATTGACCATTTCTGCTTGATATATGGCCAAAATTGGTCTCAAAATCACTAATAAAAATCAGATGAGATATTTTTTAATAATCCTGCTATCCTTGCCCCGGCTAATCTTTGCTCAAGACCTGTTTGATGAGCTGGACAAAAATGTAAAGCCTACCAAAAACTATGCACTGGCGACTTTCAAATCAACGCGTGTAATCAACGGACATTCGGTAGAAACAATGGCCAAAAACCATCTGGACTTCAGAATTTCACATCGTTTCGGAAAAATCAATGACGGAGCCTATAATTTTTTCGGACTGGATCAGGCCTCTATGCGTATCGGTCTGGAATATGGTATTACCGACAAACTGATGGCCGGCCTGGGAAGAAGTACCACTGACAAGACTTTTGATTATTTCCTGAAATATAAAGTTACTCGGCAATCATCAGGAAAAAACGCCTTTCCGGTGAGCATTACCGCTTTGGCGGCGGCAGATGCGATTACACTGAGCACGAGTCCGCAGTTTAGATTTTACAACAATCTGGAGCGTTGGTCTTATGTGGGCCAAATCCTGATAGCAAGAAAATTTGGAGAAAGGTTGTCTCTCCAATTGAGCCCTACGGCCATTCACCGTAACAAAGTTGATAACCCCGTCCTGAGTAATGATACTTTCCTGGCCGGAGTGGGTGGAAGGATAAAACTTACCAAAAGGACTTCGTTCAACGGGGATTATTTCTACAGACTGCCTGTGAGTACTGAGCCGGGGTATTCGCCTACTGCTGCCAACTACAACTCGTTTTCTGTGGGTTTTGATATCGAAACCGGCGGCCACGTGTTTCAGCTGCACGCTACCAACTCGCTGGGCATGACCGAAAGGATGTTTCTGACACAAACCACCGGCCAATGGCTGAAAGGCGACATACATTACGGATTCAATATTTCGAGGACGTTTAGTTTTGAAAAAGAGAAGAAACGCCCTGCAAAAAACTAATTATCAATATTTTAAATATAAGTTAAAATGAAAAAGATACTTTTGGCACTACTTCTGACTGCCTTTTTGAAAAGTGCATTTGCCCAAAAAATGTGGCTCTGCAAAGCAGGTGAAACGAGCTTTTTCTCAGAAACACCCATGGAAAATATTTCTGCAGTAAACAAAAAAGTAGCCGCCATAATCGACGAATCTAAAAATGAGATTGCAGTAAAAATGGTGATGATAGACTTTAAGTTTAAGAACCATCTGATGGAAGAGCATTTTAACGAAAACTACATGGAGTCAGAGAAATATCCCAACGGTACTTTCAAAGGCAAAATCAACGAAAAAATTGATTTCTCGAAGAACGGTTCTTACAATGTTACCTCACATGGCATCCTCATGATGCATGGTGTGGCCAAGGAGAGAGATTTGACAGGAAAAATGGTAATAGAGAACGGAAAAATCACACTTACTGCAGCATTTAATGTTCCTTTGAAAGACCATAAAATTGAGATTCCGACCATCGTGATGGCCAAAATTGCCGAAGAAATAGCTGTAAAATGTAACTGGACTTTCACACCTAAAAACTGATTTTATGTTAAAAAAGCTTATTTTATTTTTGTCGGTACTGGTTCTTACAGCCAGTTGCTTGTATGAAAAAAACACCGACCCCAACCCGGCATCAGGTACTACTGACACCCTGAAAAATTTGGTGACTTGTGACGGCAGTGGAAATACAACCCCTGCCAACGGAGATATTTGTTTCAATACCCAGATTTTGCCTTTTTTCCAGAGCAACTGCGGGCAGTCTGGCTGTCATGATTCCAAGTCGAGAAAAGATGGCTATGACCTTACCAGCTATGCGAGCATCATCAAAAAAGGGATTTCAACTTCAAACCCCTCTTCCAGCAAATTGTACAGGGTTTTGTTTGAAAGTGGCGAAGACCGTATGCCTCCACCTCCGGCAGCGGCAATCTCTAAAGCACAAGCCGACATACTTTTGGCATGGATTAAACAAGGAGCCAAAAACACCGCATGCAGCGTAAATATCGATGCTCAGAATCCAACTTATTCCGGGGTGATCAAGCCGATAATTGATACGCAATGCCTCGGCTGCCATCAAACCGGCAATGCTTCAGGGAATATTACACTCGATAGTTATGCCAAAGTGAAAGCATTGATTGACAATGGTAAACTGCTGGGTTCGGTCACTTACACAGCGGGTTACTCAGCCATGCCGCCATCACAAAAGCTGTCAGACTGTGAAATCACAGCCTTTCAAAACTGGAAAAACAAGGGAGCTCCGAATAACTAGAAGTTTAAGATAAATAATACTAATCTCACAACTTTTTTTTCAAAAATTCACAATAAAACCCTGATAATTAGGTTATTTAGCACAGAAAATCCCGGGTTTGAAACTTAATATTTCCAGGCTATTTTTCATAACAAAATTAAATCACCTAAAAATCATCAAAAATGAAAAAGTATCTACTCTCAATTACGCTATCGGCCTTAATTTTTTCAGCTTGCAAAGAAAACACAAGCACGCCAACAGTTGCTGAAGATGCCATCTTAAAAGAAGTAAAAGCCTTGCCAGAAATCGTCCAGCCGGCTATTAATCAGGTTCCTTTCAAAAAAATCGAGATGGAGCTTTTGCTTCCAAACAACCCACAGTCAGTAAAATACAGCTATAGTCTGGATTACTATTCCGATGGAAAAATCAAGTCCATCAGTGAGGGTGGGAAAGAGATGTATAGGTTTGACTATCAAAAAAATAACCTTACGATACAGGAAACTGACATGGCCTTTAATATAAAACTTACGGATAATGGCCTTGCAGACTACAATCAGGGAACAAATAGCACCGACAGGTATTATTTCAAAAATAATTTTCTGATCAAACGAAGAGACAGACTGACCGAAGATTTTAACTATTCTGCAGTCGGGAATCTTTTGAGTTACAAAGGAATCTTTCCGGCCGAATATGAATATACAGCCTATCTAAATACCATCAGACAGGAAGTGTTGGCACCAATGGCGGTTCACTGGACATTCAGAGACAGTTATTTGGGAAATTTCAGCACCAATCTCATCAAAAAGGCGATTTTCAGTAAAGGAACACCCAACGAAACCACCCTTGACTTTAGCTATGATTTTGACGGTGAGAATAGAGTCAGAAAGATAACTATAGACCGAAAAGACCCGATTGGAACCGGGAAAATTGTTTATTTGTACACTTATTAAGATAAGTTTGTAATCATTTTTTTATTGTTACATTTTAACTTCGATCTAATTCGGGAGGAAAAAGTTTGCTTTAACCTCTAAAAGTCTTCCTATAAAACTTTTTAAACCTTCATTTTCTGCTCTTCTACCCAGTTGGGATCCATTTTCAGGAGGCGGTTTTTCTTAAGATTTTCTCTTAAAATCCAGAGAATATGTTTGTTTTTGCTAGTTTCAAGTTTCTCAAAAAGTTCTTTTCCTTTTTCTGGCAAATGTACCATCGCTACGCTCAGGCCATAACCCAGGGCTTTTCTAAGTGACTCGCCTTCGGGCGTTAGTTTTTCAGGTATTTTATTGAAAGTTATTATGATCTGTTCCAAAATTTCCAGCACTTTCAGAGCATTTTCAGGCATTTTCAGCAATTTTGGTTCACAAAGGCCCGCCACCACCGCCCGCAGCTCTAATTGATTTCCTGTCTTCCAGTTTTCTAAAACATTAACTGTTTTTTCAAAATCTGTAACACCCAGTTCCTGTATGCCCATCGCCACTGATTCCCTCACCCGCCAGCTGGCATGAGAAGCGAATTTTCTGATTTCAGAAAGCGTGTTTTCAATTTTGGAATGATGCAGATAGCAGTAACCCAGAATCCCGCACATGACCACAAACTCCTCCGGAGAATTTTTCAGATCTTCAGAATAATACCTAAAACATTCATTGATTTCGGCTTCCGTGGCCGTTTTCGAAAATTTATACAGCAGCTCAAGATTGCCTCTTGGACCCGGAAGATTGGAGTTTTCAAGTAGAAAATCTATACTTTTCATAATGTTTTGGGAAATTTCCTTAAATCTTAAAAAGCCTCAATTTCCGTTTTTTATTCGAAAAATAATATGATAAATGATTGGAAAGCTGTAAGAATTTTATTCCGTACCATATAGGATATTTTGAAGATACCCATTAATGAAAAGACAAATCTATCGAGTAAAACCACAAGTTAGTAGAGTTTAAATCGCCATCAGTCTATAAATACTCAAGATGAATAAACCTGTCTTTATTTTTAGGGTCAAATTATCATAACAAAATAAATATATGTCAAAAAATAGTCCTATAACCATGCGTGTGCTACACCGCTACCTGGGGTTTTTCCTTGCCGGAATCATGTTTATCTATGCCGTAAGTGGTATGGTCCTGATTTTCAGAACCACTGATTTTCTTAAAAAAGAAGTACAAAACCATAAAGAGTTGGAGCCGGGCCTTGAAGGGGAAAAATTGGGCAAAGAGCTAAAAATCAGAGAATTTAAAGCCGAAAAAGTGGAAGGTGATATGGTATATTTCAAAACCGGGACCTACAACAAAGCCACCGGAGTAGCTGACTTCACCACAAAGGAATTGCCATTTTTTCTGGACAAAATGACCAAATTACACAAAGCCAACACCAACTCACTTTTATATTTCCTGAATATATTCTTTGGGTTATCCCTGTTGTTTTTTGTGATTTCCACTTTCTGGATGTTCAGGCCAAGTACCAAAATATTCAAAAACGGAATCGCATTTACCATTGCCGGGATCATACTTACCTTGGTTTTGCTTTTTGTTTAGAAACAATTCCCATTAAATATTTAGCCGGCCAATCATTAGGTCGGCTTTTTTGTTTTATTTAAATCAAAACTACATATATTCAAATCTTATTTTAAGTGAATATGAATTAGGTTTATTATTTTTGACAAAATTACTATTACCCTATAAATGAGAAAACTGGCATTCCTGATCTTCATGCTCAGCAGATTTGCTTTGGCACAAGATGCCAGCGTTTTTAAGCCTGATTCTGTAAAAAAAGAAATTAAAGCAATTGGTATTAAAAACAAACTCAAAGTCGATGGCTTGCTCAATGATGCTGAGTGGGCACTTTCGCCTGCTTCTCCGCAATTTACCCAAGTTGAGCCTTATCAGGGACAAAAGCCAAACCATCAGACTCAGGTTAAAGTACTTTACAATAAAAAATTTCTGTATCTGGGGATATTTTCTTTTGATTCTTTAGGCAAAAAAGCCATCAGAGCAGTTGATTTTAAGCGGGATTTCAGAGATACTCAACATGATATGGTGATGGTATCTTTTGATGGGTTCAACGACCAGCGAAATTCCATCACATTTGGAAGCAATGCTTACGGAGTGCAGAGAGAACTTCTTTCGTTTGATGACAACTATTACGATCTCGACTGGGATGGACTCTGGAGAGTAAGAACCAGCAGAACCGATAGTGGCTGGGTGGCGGAGATGGCCATTCCTTGGCAAACTTTGCGGTATCCCAAACTGACCGATTCTGTCCAAAACTGGGGAATCAATATTATGAGAAACCGAAGACTCACCAACGAGATCTCGGCACTATCGGGATATCCCAGATCATTTACCTCCATGCGTATGGCTTATGCCGGCAAACTCACCGGCCTAAAACCGCCTCCACCTACGACTAACATCAGGATTCAGCCCTATTTTTTGAGCTCATTTGACAGATACAGAGGATATGGTGCAGAAACCAAACCCACCGACACTAACTATAAGCTAGGTGGAGAAATGAAATGGGCCATCAACTCCAATACCATTCTGGATTTGACCGCCAATACTGACTTCGCCCAGGCCGACGCCGACCGCCAGGTCAACAATGTGACCCGTTTTAATGTTTTTTTCCCTGAAAGGCGTCAGTTTTTTCTTGAAAATGCCTCACTTTTTGGGGTAGGAATAAGCCGAAACCCTGACGAATCAGGTGGAAACATGAGGATTCAACCTTTTTTTAGCAGAAAAATCGGTCTCGACGATGCCGGTAACCCAATCCCTATTTCAGCGGGTGGTAGACTGGTGTACCGGTCAGATAAACGAAATTTCGGGGCGATTCTTATGCGTCAAAGGGAGATAGAGGAATCACCAGGCACCAATTTTTTTGTTGGAAGGTATTCCGAAAACATAGGCAAACAGCATCGGATTGGGGGATTGTTGACGGTAAAAAACCAACCGGGAGGTAGCAATGTGGTGGGTTCAATTGACGGTTTTTTCAGGTTTTCTGACTCACACTCGCTCAATTCCCTGGTTTCATTATCTGGTTCCGGAATCACAGGAAAAAACGGTCTTTCGGCCTATGCACAGTATTTTTATGTGAGTAACCAATTCAAAATTTGGTGGACACAATCAGTGGTAACCAAAGACTATGACCCAGGGTTGGGATTTGTTTCCCGAAACGACGTAGTGGCTACCACCCCTGGAATATTCTGGTGGTACAGGGGTAAAAAATTGCCGTTTAAGAATTGGTTGAGAGCCTATGAGCCCAGCATCTTCCCTGAATTTTACCATCAGGCCTCTACCGGCAAGTTGATAGAGAAAGTATGGACTTTCTACCCTGTATGGCTCAATTTACAAAGTGGGGCGTTTTTCGGATACAGCATCAATCCTACCTACCAATATCTTACTGATGCTTTCGAGCCATTAGGCGTAAAAATAAATCAGGGTAAATACAATTACACCCGTCACCAGATTTATGCCAGCACCGACCCATCAAAAATGCTGAACCTGCTCGTGATGTATGGAGGTGGTACTTATTTTAATGGAAATCTCTCATCCGGTGATTTTATCTTACAGTTTGCCCCGCTTCCTCACGTATCGTTATCGGGAAGATTAAACCGCAACCACTTTACTGAAGTGGGGGAAACACTGACCACTTCCAATGTTGATTTATACTCTATCGAAGGTCGTTTTGCATTGAATCCAAGGCTTCAGTTGATAGGATTTTTCCAGAAAAACTCCGAAAATAATTCCCAAAATTATAACATCCGGTTTTCGTGGGAATACCAACCGCTATCATATATCTATCTGGTATTCAACAAACAAGCCTTCAACCCCAATCTTACAATATCAAAATCTGAAAATCATACCATTGCCAAAATCAGTTATTTGAAACAGTTTTAATTCCGAAAATAGATTAATTAAACCCAAAAGATTTGAATACACTCCTGATCAAAATTATGCTGATGCCCACGGTAATTGCCCTTGTGACTTTTGCCAGCAAAAAATGGGGCAACAGTATAGGAGGTATGTTGGCGAGCATGCCCTGGGTGGCGGGACCGATCATCCTTTTTATTGCCCTGGAGCAGGGCAAGACATTTGCTGTAAACTCCATTCCCGGCATGATGGTGGGCATAATTGGCTGGCTGGCTTTTTGTGTTTCTTATATTTTGGTGGGCAAAAAATACAATGCAATAGTCAGCCTTTTTGCAGGTTATTTGGTTTATTTTCTTACAGGAATCCTGCTAAATCCTTTGATATCAAAATTCAATATTTTTCAATGGCTTTTTATTTGTTTTTTTCTGTTGTTTTTGGGTCTAAGATTTTTCCCAAAAGTTGAAAACAAAAACGAAGGTTTTAAAAGGACCCTGAGGTTTGAAATACTTTTAAGGATGTTGGTCATCACTTCTTTCGTAATCCTGATCACTTATTTTGCAAAGATTTTAGGCCCTAACTGGAGCGGAATCCTTACGCCATTCCCGATTATGACGGCAGTTTTAGCTATATTTATTCATTATACCCAAGGGATTTATCAGGTAAGAAAAACTTTCATGGGCTTGTTTTCGGGTATCATCGGCTTTACCCTTTTCCTGTTTTTACAGGCCATACTGATGCCTTTGACCAACATCCCCCTTTCCTTTGGATTGGGTTTATTGGTCAATGTAGCAGTGACCTTATCAATGAAGCAAGTTTTCGAAAGATTAGATATAATGTAAAAAAAGCCGGCTATTGCCGGCTAAAATATTCTTTAAGCTTATTTTCTTCGCAGCCACCAACCCAGCCAAACACCTACCACTCCCCATCCGACTATTACATCGATAAGGTCTGCAAGGGTTTTGGTCTCAAACCAAATAGACTTGGTATATACATCAGTCAAGTACCCAATAAAACCCACTGCAAGTGTAGTCAAAATAATAGTTTGCATACTAGCATTACCCATTTTCAGCAACATCCATGAAAGAAGTAAAACTGCCAAAATATCTACAACAAGTCCCCTGGCCATATTTACATTCATATTGGCATCCATTGACTTATGGTAATAAACCTGAGCCCATGGCTTTCCCATGCTACTTTCCATTAACTTAGCCCCCTCCTCCATTGAAGTGCCTTCTGGTACAGTTGGCATATAATAAAAGCCTTCTTCCAGGTTGTCACCCAGATATTTGAGGATTTCGTCCTGCTTCGGAGAATATTTCTGCATGTTGTTATGAAGACCGCTGATAGTCCAGGAAATAAACTGCCAAATAAAGAGGATAATTCCGCCGACAAGGGCGGCAATAATGATTTTTTTCATGGTAAGGTATAGTTTTGAAGAGGTTTAACATCCGAATTTAGTAAACTTTTTTCAAAATCAAATTATTCCGGTTCAATTTTTTGGTTAACGCTACGTTAAAATTCCAAGTTTGTTACGGTTTTCGTATATGTTTTTGTTTTTTTACTAAAAATTTATCTGAAAAGATTTTATAAAAATGAAAAAGAAAATATTATTCTTCATCAGTCTATTGTTAGCAAAAGCGGCTATTGCCCAAACTCCCCAGGAAATCATTAATAACTATATCGAAGCCACAGGTGGGAAAGAAAAATACAATATCAATGCCTACCAGTTAAAAAGGTCATACACCGCCAATGCTGCCACCGATTTCACAGAAGTGGTGACTGTGGTAGAATCAGAAAATAAGTTTTCGAAAGTTAAGTCTATCATGGACCGTGACTTTTATTATATCCTGAATGACGCCGCCGGCTGGATCAAAATACCCATGGGTAGCCGCGACAAAGCCCCTACCTACTCAGTTAAAGACCTCAATGCCAAAGAGAAAGAAGATCTGAAACAAGAAATCACTGATGGCATCTGGCCTTTTATTGACTTTGAAAAGAAAGGTTACAAAACCTCTGGAAACGTGAGCACCACCACCCTTGACGGAGTGGCATGTAGTGGATTGGTTTTGGAAAAAGAAGGCATCAAAAGGGAGTACTTTTTTGACAAAACTACCGGCTTACTCAAGAGAGAAATTACAACAGAAGCCGGAATCACCAATACCTATGATATTCTGAAATACAATACGGTAACAGGCTTAAAATATGTATCAGAAGCATCATATATCAATACCAAAGACAAAAAGAAAACACAGGTGCTGACCACCTTAAAGCTGGAAAATCCTACGCTGGGAGTTTCATTCACAAAGTAAACTCCGACTTAAAAGATTTAAATATTGTGGCGTCAGTTTCGCCATCAGTAAATACTTCCAGGAGCTTTGGAGTGTCGCTTTTTTCAAAAAACACTTTGAGTATTTCCGAAAGTTCGAGTTGATTTGACGCCCTAAAATATTTGATGCCGGTCTCAGCACAAATTGAGCCGGCATTTCTTTTTTGACTGGTCACAAAAAATTCTTCCAGCTCGGGTTGTTTCGATGGTCCGTCAATTAATCTGAATATATTGCCTCCTCCATTATTGATAACCACACACCTGAAATTAGCAGACAAACCATTGATATAAAGAGCATTACTGTCATAGAAAAATGACACATCGCCTAAAATGCAGGTGTATATACCCTCATACTTAGCGGCTTGACCCAAAGCAGTACTCACAATACCATCAATTCCGCTGGTGCCACGGTTACAGCTGACTTTTTGATTTTTATCCAACAAAACCGACAAATAATTGGCATATCTCACCGGCATGCTATTGCCCAAATGTAATCCCGAATACTCAGGCAAAGCATCAAAAATCATGGCAGTTGCTTGAATTTCGGCAAAATCTTCCACAAATACACTCCTGTGGATATATTTTCTGGCAGAGAGTTCAGCATTTTGCCAATTTAGTTTAAAATCGCTTTCTTCGGTATCTTCCTCTCCTTCTTTAAATTTTTCGAAATCAAGCGTCTCTGCCACCTCTTTTAAAAAATACTTTGCATTCACCTCAATCTTATGCGTCATGCTCTGCAACGGATCAATAAGTTCGGGATTTTCCTGAATATGAAAATGATATTTAGGTTTATGTTTCCTTAAAAACTGTTTGAGCGATTTTGAAATAAATGATTTTCCGAATGTCAAAAGTAAATCGGGATTAAAGGTCGGTTCCGATATTTTTGGTAAGAATAAATCATGACATCTGATAACCTCCGGTACCTGAATGTTGGCAATTACATCTGCCACAACTACCACATTTTGACCCTCACTCAGTTCTGAAAGTTCCTCCTCTAAATCCTGGGAATTTTGCCCAACTGCCACCATTATCCCGTCAGCATTTCTCCAAATCTCTAAAAGATCTGCCCAGTCTTCCGGGTTTATAATCGCCTGGTGAGCTACCCTTCTGATATGCTTTTTATTCGAGCCAAATTCATATTCTTCATAATCTTCCGGATAAAACGGTTCTCTGATGGGCACATTGATATGCACCGGTCCTTTTGGTGCAGCCTGTGAAAGGTCAATAGCCTCGTTAAAAATCCTTTCGATCTGCCAACGGGCATCAGGATGACTGTAGTCAACCGGCAATTCAAATGCTTTTTTTACATGTTTTCCATAAATATCTTTCTGAAAAATCGTCTGTCCATCGTATTGATGAATCCACTCAGGCGGGCGGTCTGCTGTTAGGACCAGCATAGGAATCTCCTGGAAAAAAGCCTCAGATACCGCAGGAGCAAAATTTAACGCGGCCGAACCTGAAGTACAAACCAAAGCTACAGTTTTTCCCGTTTCCAGGGCCATACCCAGGCCATAAAATGCTGCTGAGCGTTCGTCAGCAATCACCTTCGTTCTGATTTCAGGATTGCGATTAAAAGCCAACGTAATTGCTGCACTCCTTGAACCCGGACATATTATTACATCTTCAATTCCTTTGAGCGAACAAATTTCAGAAATACGAAAAACTGGCTCTAATAATGGCATTAATCTTTCAGGATATTTTTACAAAAATAATCATTTTAAAAAATGAAAATTGAGCAATTGCTAATTTTTAAAAACACACCACCATTAGAATTCCTTCCTTAAAATCAGTTTTTGACATTCAGGAAACAATATTCACAACTTTTTTGCATTAATTTACGTATTGAAATATAAAAACCAATTATTTTGAAAGATATGATTTTTAAAAAATGGGCAGCCTTGAGCTTGATTACCGTGGCTATTTTGGGAGTTTCCTGCAAAAAACTTACAGAAGTCAACCCGGCTGCAACAGATAATACCTCGACAACTGTCAATCCTAATGCCAATGCCAATAGTTGGATTTATGATGAAATGAAAACTTACTATCTGTGGGAAAGTCAGATGAAAACTAAAGCCACCACTGATAACAAGTTGGATCCCATGGATTATTTTGAGTCGATTTTAGTTAAACCTGGCGAATTGGACAGGTTTTCATGGATTGAAGAAGATGTTGATGCTCTTACTGCCTCACTGCAGGGTGTGAATAAAGTTTTAGGAATAAGATATGTACCCATTTTTGCTGATAAAGCAGAAACTAATGTGGCTTTTTCAGTATCCTACACTTTGAAAGGTTCACCCGCAGCTAATGCTGGCATAAAAAGAGGCGACTTCATAACAAAAGTTGATGGAAAAACCCTCACCAAAGACAATTATTCTACCGCACTGGGTGCCGAAACTTTGGATTTAACCCTGGGTGAAATGGTAAACAATGAGGTAGTCAGCACTTCAAAAACTGTTAAAGTTAGTAAAGTAGAGCTACAAACTGACCCCATTCAGTACAGCACCGTTCTTGAATACGGAAATAAGAAAATTGGTTATTTGGTGTACCTGCAATTCCTTTCTTCATTTGATGATGCCATGCGAAAAGTATTCGCTGACTTTAAAGCCAAAGGTGTAAATGAACTGGTACTTGACCTCAGATACAATGGTGGCGGATATATCTCGTCTTCAGAAATATTGAGTTCTTTGATTGTAAAAAATCTCAAACCCAACACCCTCATGAGCCGTCAGGAGTGGAATTCAGGGCTAACCACGGCATTTAAAAATCAATATGGTGCCAATGTGTTTGATTCAAACTGGCGGAATGAGGCCAACAATCTGGGAACACTCAACAGGGTTTATATTTTAACCTCGCAGGGTACAGCTTCTGCAAGTGAACTGGTAATCAATAACCTCAAACCTTTTATGGATGTTATTTTGATTGGAGATCATACATATGGAAAAAATGTGGGATCTATCACGCTTTCAGACGACAAAAAAAGGTGGAAATACGGAATGCAACCTATAGTTTTGAGAACGGTTAATGCTATTGGAGAGTCAAACTATGGCACAAAAGATGGCTTTATTCCTACCTATAAAGTCACTGACAATGTGATGCCATTCAAGCCGTTTGGTGACCCAACTGAAACCCTTCTTAAAGTCGCCATTGAAAATATTACTGGACAACCAGTAACATTGGGTACTTCAAAAGCAAGAGTAGCAACTACCAAAGACTTCAATGTGCTCAATAAAGCGGCTTTGCTTGATACCAGAAAATATGAATTAAAAGATATGTTTATTGATAAATTTCCGGGTCAATAACCAGCTTAAAAACATTAAAATCTCTGAAAATGCCTGTATCTGATGCAGGCATTTTCTGTTTATTTTATTTTGAGAACCTTAATAATTTTCACCAAATTCTCATTAGCAGTAACTTATTTTTTAAATTAATTGTCTTGACAACTATTTTTTTCAAAAAAAATAAATAAATTGCATTCCAAAATAATTTTCAAATATGGCAACAGATACAATTAACATCAATGTAAGACTAACTGAGAAAAGTAGAATTAACCAACTAGACCCTGAAAACATCGTCTTTGGTACACTTTTTACCGATCATATGCTGGTGGCTGATTGTGTCAATGGCGAATGGCAGACTCCTGAAATCATACCTTTTGGCGATGTGGCTTTTAACCCTGCCCTATCCTCTTTACACTATGGGCAGTCAATTTTTGAAGGAATGAAAGCCTTCAAAAACAATCAGGATGAGGTTTTGATGTTCAGACCTTTGGAAAACTTCAAACGTTTCAACATTTCGGCTGAGCGTATGTGTATGACTACCGTGCCTGAAGAGATATTTATTGGTGGATTGGAAGAACTCCTGAGAATAGATGCAGCATGGGTTCCAAAAGGTGAAGACAACTCCCTGTATTTGAGACCATTCATGTTTTCAAGTGATGAATATCTGGGTGTAAGAGCATCACTCAATTACAGGTTCATGATAATCATGAGCCCTGCAGGTAAATACTACAGTACGCCTCCGAAAGTAAAAGTTGAAACTGAGTTTATAAGAGCTGCTCCGGGTGGAGTAGGATATGCCAAATGTGCCGGAAACTATGCGGCATCATTGTATCCCGCCAAACTTGCCGCCCAGCAAGGCTATACCCAGCTACTTTGGACTGACGCCATCGAGCACAAATATTTCGAGGAGTCAGGTACTATGAATGTGATGTTTGTAAAAAATGGCAAATTGCTTACACCAGCTGTGAGCAGCACCATTTTGAAAGGTATCACCCGCGACACCCTGATTCAGCTTGCTAAAAGTATGGGTGTTGAGGTTGAAGAGAGAAAAGTGTCAGTTGAAGAAATAATAGAAGGAATAAAATCGGGCGAAGTCACTGAAGTATTTGGAGCAGGTACAGCTGTTGTGGTATCTCCATTTGCTGCAATTGGTTTTGAGGGTACTGATTTTGATTTGCCGGCCATCACCGAAAATTCGCTTTCAAGTAGATTAAAAAATAAACTCAACGCCATCAGAACAGGCCAGGAAGCTGATACATTTGACTGGGTTTGGAAAGTATAATTATCATATTTCATCAATCGGGGTATCCGGATTTTTTCAAGAAAGTCCGGATATTTTTTTTGATATATATCATAAAATCAACAATTTAATCGTTAATAAATTTGTATTATTCAAATTTTAATTACTTTTGAAAAAAATACTGGCAAGGTATTTGAAACCACTCACTTAAAAGCATTAAATATTTCCTAATGAAAACGATCGTAGCTTTCTTAATTTCAGCTTTTCTGGTAACAGGTATTTCCTCGTTTAAATCAGATAAAGTAAAATCAAATGGAGGAACAGAGTTTTACTCCGGATCTTATGACAACCTCATCAGAGAGGCCAAAAAACAGAAAAAAATGGTTATCCTTGATTTCTGGGCTAGCTGGTGTGGCCCTTGTCAAAAACTCGACCGCGAAACTTTCTCTGACAAGCAGCTGGGAAATTATATCGCTCAAAACTACATCATTTACAAAGTTGACATTGATACCTTTGATGGTATGGAAATCGTTGATCGTTTTGCCGTTGATGTATTCCCAACCATTTTAGTATTTGATCCAAAAGAAGGGTCTGTAGGTAAATACAAAGGATTTTATCCTGCAAATTATCTTCAAAAAGAGTTAGAAAAAATTCAGACCAAATACAATTATTATCCGGTCTCAGGTAAAGAAGGTCTGGCTTCTAATAAATAAACAAGTCTGATTTTCACTTTTTTGGAGACCTTAAATCCGGTCTCCTGGTATTTTTTTAAAAGATTATCACAAAAAATATTCATATTTAGTCCCGGTCATGGTTTTGGCCGGGACTTTCGTTTGTAATTTTGCATCATGGAATTAAAAAATGATCTAATAATCAGAGCTGCCAAAGGGCAGGAGGTAGAGCGGGTGCCCGTGTGGATGATGCGTCAGGCAGGAAGAATATTGCCCGAATACAGAAAAGTAAGAGAAGCGGCTGGAAGCTTTATTAAACTGGCCACTACACCCGAAATGGCAGCAGAAGTCACGATTCAACCTGTTGATATTCTGGGAGTTGATGCCGCCATAATTTTTTCTGATATTCTGGTAGTACCCGAAGCTATGGGGCTGCCCTATGAGATGATTGAAGCAAAAGGTCCAAATTTTCCGACTACTATCCAATCTCATGATGATCTAAAGGGATTAAACACTACTTCGGCTATTGATAACCTGGGGTATGTTTTTGATGCATTGGATATTGTTAAAAAAGAGCTCAGCGGACGGGTACCCTTGATTGGTTTTGCGGGTGCTCCTTTCACAATATTTTGTTATATGGTTGAAGGAAAAGGCTCCAAGACTTTTTCAAAAGCAAAAAAAATGATGTTCACTGACCCGGAACTTTCTCATTCTTTGCTACAAAAAATAACTGATACCACTATTACCTATCTTAAAACCCAGATACTCCATGGAGCAGACCTCGTCCAGATCTTCGATAGCTGGGCGGGTATTTTGTCGCCCCAGCAATACCGGGAGTTCTCTTTGCCCTACATCAGCCAAATCTGTGATGCCATAAATGAAGCTCCGGTGACGGTTTTTGCCAAAGGTGCATTTTTTGCAAGAGAAGAAATCGGAAAGACCGCATGCAATACAGTGGGACTAGATTGGAACATGGATATTGAGGAATCAAGAAAATTAATTCCCAATAAAACCCTGCAGGGTAATCTTGACCCATGCGTGCTTTATGCGTCATTTGGGGAGATAGAAAAACAAACCCGTGAAATGATAAAGGCTTTTGGTACACAAAAATATATCGCCAATCTTGGTCATGGAGTTTATCCCGACACTGATCCCGAAAAGGTCAAATGTTTTATTGAAACCGTGAAAAGTTATTGATTCAATTTTTCCGGGAAAATTCCGTTAGATAATCATAATTTTACTTTAAATAGAAAAATTTAACCATCCGACATGAAGCACTATTTTGTATTTGGTTTTTTGTTTTTTGTTTTGAATCAGGGAATTGCTCAAAAAGCCGAAACCCTGGGCTCGGCATTTAATACCGAATACAGTGAACTGCACCCCATGGTGGCTCCTGATGGTAAAACCCTGTATTTTGAACGTAGCTCGCATCCTTCCAATAACTACGGAAAAGAGGGCTCCACTGACGTGTGGTTTTCTGATTACACCAAAGATAATCGCTGGATGGTAGCCAGAAAAATGAATAACTCCATCAATAAGGACCGCTACAATTCATTGTTTAGCATCTCACCTGATGGAAATACCGCTCTGATCAGAGGGGTTTATAAAAACGGCAGAAAAGAAAATGAAGTTGGAATATCGGTTTGCAAAAAAAAAGGGGCAAACTGGGGGCAGCCTGACAAACTGGATATTCCTAAACTCGATGCCATGTGTAAGGGGCAGTTCCTTATGGCTTTCCTGAGCAATAGTGGTAAAGTGCTTTTGCTTTCATTTTCGGAGAAAAAAAACAGTGAAGAAGATGACCTGTATTATTGTTTGCTCGACAAAGCCGGAAAATGGTCAAAACCCGAAAGCCTGGGGCCCGACCTCAACACTTCTGCCAGCGAAACTACCCCATTTTTAGCAGCTGACAACAATACCTTGTATTTCGCCTCCAACCGGAAAGGCGGAGAAGGTGGATTCGATATTTGGTACACCAAAAGACGTGGAAAAGGATGGGAAAGTTGGACCAAACCTGTGAATCTTGGGCCCGCCACCAATTCGAAGGAAGACGAGCTCTACTATTCGATTGATGCCTCAGGGGAATACGCTTATTTTTCCAGCAAAAACAAATCACTTGGCAAATCTGATCTTTTCAGAATAAAACTAAGAGAAGAGGTGGCAAGTACCAGTCAGGATGCCGCCTTGGCATCATCGACCAATAATGCCAACAATACAAAAACAGAAAAAACAGAGAATGCCCCCAATACTCCTACCCCTATTGTAATGCTTTCAGGAGTGGTTAAAGACCAGAAGACAGGCAGACCTGTTGATGCCAAAATTGTATATGAAAATCTGGAAGATGGCGAAGAGCTGGGCGTTGCGTATTCCAATCCGGCCACGGGTGAATACAAAATAGTTTTACCCTATGGCAACAGATATGCCATCAGAGCTGAGGCTAAAGATTTTATCCCTGTTTCAAAAAATATTGACCTCACGATTCAGGGTGCTTACAAGGAAATCAAAAATGAGGATTTGGTGGTAGCTCCGATTCAAACCGGAGTGAAAGTACAGATGAACAATATATTCTTCGAATTTGGCCGGGCAACCTTACAGGCAGAGTCCTTTTTTGAGCTGGACCGAATGGCCGAACTCATGCAAAGTAACCAAAATATGATAATTGAGATTCAGGGCCATACCGACAACGTAGGCTCAGATGAAGCCAACCTCAAACTTTCACAGCAACGTGCCGATGCCGTCAGGGATTATTTCATCAAAAAGAAATTGCCGATGGAAAGGGTAAGAAGTGTAGGATTTGGGGAAGCCCGCCCGATTGCCTCAAATGCCACTACCGAAGGTCAGGCTAAAAACCGCCGGGTGGAATTTGAGATTATCAGGAAGTAAATTTTATGCTTATTTACTGCAAGAATCGTTGTAAATGTAAACGTATTTGTTAAGATCAAGCCATTTTGCTTCTCCTTCTATTGCTTTCAAAACCGCCGGACAATCTCCAAATAGTTTGGGAAAGTCTTCTTTAAAATCAGCTCTTTTTAGTCTGTAGGCTTTTTGATCGTCTTTTTTGATATAATAAGATTTCGAATCACCCCCTGCTAAAGTCAAACCTCCGAAACCTACTGATGCTGACTCCTGAGCCATGGGATCATCAAAAACTCTGATTCTGCCTGTAAAAGTAGGATTGAGCAATTGCAAAATCACGTAATCCTCTTTTTTCTTGATCTGAGTGAGGGAAGATTCAAAATACACGTATCCTTTTTCAACAAGATCCTTATTAACATCATATTTTGATATTTTCTGGATTCTACCCAACTCACTGTTGATAGTCGCCATTTTGCTCAAAGCACTTGGAGTCAAATAGGCATCTTGCAGCTGAACAGGGTCAATAGTCATTTTCTTTTTGGCACCGGTAGGTTTAATTTCGATTTCTTCGATTAAGCCTTTTTTTCTGTCAAGATCATCAATTTCCCCTTCGATTTTGGTTCCGTCTTTCAGGGTAACATAAGATATTTTTTTGTGCGAAAAGCTGTTAAAAGAAGGAATAAATGCAGGGTATTTTTCTTTTTTTTGTGCAATTGTGGCTGTAGCCAAAATCACAAAAAGGAAAAGAATGCTGGTAGTTTTTCTCATAATACGGAGGTTTTTTATAGTGTTTAGTAATTGTTTTTCTCAAAATTAAACTTCTTTTCTGAAAAATTATGCACTGAAATTTTAAGAAATTGCTAATTTCAATAAAACCCTAAGAAATGATTGAATGAAATTTCAATACCTTTGATTCACTTTCTAATTTTTACCCAAAAATCTCAGAGAATTACTTCTGTAATACTATCAACCTTAATTAATTTGGTTTGACTCAAAAATTTTACCTCTTCTGGTTTTATAATCTTTTATAGTCAGTGAAGCTCTTATTATAAAAATGTATATTGATTGAGTATTTTATCTTTTTCGAAATAGAAACCTACCTTATTAGTAAATCAGGTTTTTAAAGTTTTGGATTAAATATTAAAACCAATCTTTAACTAAAATCCACTCATCGGTAAAAATCCACAACTTATCGGTAATTTGCTTTCATCTCAACGAATTTGCATTTATTTTGCCATCAAAAGCCCCCTAAATTTGAAGAAAAAACAAATTATGAATACAAGCAATAAAAACTCGGTCTTCTTTTGGTCTATTCTGCTCGTTACTTTGGGTGGAATATTCCTGCTTCGAAATTTTGGATTACTCGACTTTCACTTCCCGGTAAAAATCTGGAGCTGGAGACTCATCCCACTGATCATCGGTATCAATGCATTTTTGAAAGGTAAAAACATGGAAGGCGTGATTGCCATCACCATCGCAGTAGCATTTTATATCCCCGATTTCCTTACACAAGAGCAAGTGAAGGTATATTTCAAACTGTGGCCATTGCTTTTGGTAGGCATTGGAGGTTTGATCATGTACCGTTATTTTAATCCGAAATTCGATGCCCCGGCCAGATTACTCAAAGCTGACGGAAGTGATTTTGATTATCTAAGCGAGACCAATATCATGGGCGGCTCCAACAAGAAGGTATTTTCGAAAAAATTTGAAGGTGGCCAGATCAACTGCGTAATGGGCGGAGCACAAATCGACCTCACCGAAGCAGACCTTGCTCAAAAATCCGCTCTGAATATTTTCATACTTATGGGTGGACTGGAGCTAAGGATTCCTAAAGACTGGAATGTACATCTGGATGCACTTCCTATTATGGGAGGAATAGAAGACCAGATCACCAAATTCCCTGAGTCTGTGGTAAACCCCGACAAGAAATTCTACATTACCGGAAATATCGTGATGGGGGGTGTTGAAATCAAAAGATACTAAATTAAAACCTTAATTATCAATATCATGGAAAATAGAAAATTGTTTATTAAAAACCTTGTAATTGTTCTTGTAGTAATAGGAGTGATTGGAGCCATTGGAAATATTACTGAAAAAAATAAAAAATCAGAAACAGCAAACGAAGGTATCGAAGAAGGTAAGAATTATTTTGAATACAGCTATTTCATGAGTGGTGCCAAGAAAGTTTTAAATTATAACCCGCTGAAAGGAGGTGATTTGAGTTGTGTGATGGGTGGCGGGGAAATAGATCTTACCGGAAGTACACTCGATGGCACGGCTACAATTGATGTATTTTGTCTTATGGGCGGGGCACAATTTACAATTCCAGCTGATTGGACAGTCCAAAACGAAGCAGTTGCAGTGATGGGGGGTATTCATGATGAAAATGATGATAAAGGCCTGGAAACCGACCCCAATAAAGTACTGATTTTGGATGGCTCTGCAGTAATGGGAGGCATAGAAATCAAACGCAGATAATATGCAGAACCCGCTCATTACAGGCCGTTGGCGGCTCTTAAGATATTTCGGAGTTTGGGTGGTTATGGCACTGGCTTTTTTTCTGGTGCTGATAGGATTCCTTAACGCCAACAGAATGTATTTGGGTGTTGATATTTTGGTTCAAAATCTGCTCATGGCCGGTTTGATGATAGGCATGTGGTATCCTGTAAATTATATGACCTGGGAAAACCAGAAGCCTACCTGGCTCATATTCAATCACTTACTTTTGTTTCTTTTATTTTCATTTGTGTGGATCAATCTCAGTCATTTTGCACTGAGAATCATCTTTCACGATGCCGGCATCAGAGAATACATCAAAGATGCTACTGCTTTTAAAATTCCGTTTTGTTTTTTCGCCTATATCGTTTTTGTGGTGACCAACTATTTGCTTAAATATTACAATTCTTATAATGAGAAGAAGGAAATCGAAAGACGGCTAAGCGAGTCAATTCGTGAAGCAGAACTTACCCTTTTGAGAAATCAGATGAACCCGCACTTCATCTTTAACAGTCTCAACAGCATAAGCTCACTCACCATTATTGATCCTGAAAAAGCACACGAAATGGTAATTAAGCTCTCTGACTTTCTGAGATATACGGTAGGATATGGCAAATTACAGAAAGTGCCATTAAGGAAGGAGCTCGAAATGTGTGATGCTTACCTTGAAATTGAAAAGATAAGATTTGGCAACAAAATAAATGTAGAGATGCTGGTAGAAGAAGAAGCCAAAGCCATTGAATTACCCAGTATGCTACTTCAGACCCTTTTTGAAAATGCTATAAAACATGGAATTTATAATTCATTGAATCCGGAATCGATAAAATTTGAGGCGAAAGTAATGGAAAAACACCTGATTTTGCTCATGGAAAATACCTTTGACAAAACCGGGGAAAAGAAACCCGGCACCAAAACGGGCTTGAAAAACATCAAAGAAAGACTGAGATTGATTTACAAAAATCTGGCTGTTTTTGACACAGAGACGGTTGAAAACCATTTTAAAGTGAGTATTAGCTTGCCGATTGAAAACGTAAATTAATATAAAAAAAATGCGGTGAAATAAGAATGTAAAGCGGCAATCTCTAAACCTTTCAAACTAAATATTTTAGCAAAAAAAATGACATTAGTAAAATGAAAATAAAAACCTTACTCATTGATGACGAAGCACTTGCACGTAGTCTTGTGCAAAATTTCATCAAAAATGACCCGGACTTTGAGGTAATTGGTGAGGCTGAAAATGGTTTTGAGGCCATCAAACTCATTAACGAACTTAAGCCTGATCTTATTTTTCTGGATATTCAGATGCCCAAACTCACCGGATTGGAGTTACTTGAACTCCTCCCCCAGCCTCCTCTGGTGGTTTTTTCTACAGCGTATGACCAATATGCCATAGAGGCTTTTGAAAAAAATGCCATTGATTATTTATTGAAACCATTTTCAAAAGATCGTTTCCTGAAAGCTCTGGAAAAAGTAAAAGAAAAAATTGCAAGCAAGGTTGATCCTGCTGAAGAAATCAAGCCATTGTTGAACTCAAGTTTCTTATCTGACAAACAATTGGACCGGGTTGTTATCAAAGACGGCCACAAGATTGAGGTAATTCCTTTTGAAGACATCACTTATCTGGAAACTTATGGCGATTATGTTTGGATTCATACGCAAAAAGGGAAGTTTTTGAAGCAAAAAACCATGAAAGAGTTTGAAAATATGCTTCCGGCTACGTTTTTGAGGGTTCATCGGTCGTTTCTTGTCAATGGTTCATTTATCCAAAAACTCGAACTTTACGAGAAAAACACCTACCAACTTTTGTTGAAAAACGGTGTAAAAATCGGAGTGAGTAAGAGTGGTTATAAAGAATTGAAAGAGACTCTGGGGTGGTAAAAAGCTATAAAATCGCAACTGCTTCCATCATACTTTCCGATATATTTTTAAGCCATTTGATTTGCTCTAGAATGACTTTTCCTTCCTGAAGTTTGTTACGCATTTCGTTGCTCATAATGAGTTTTCCTAAGGCAAGTTCCTCATTTCTTTGGGCATTTAGATCTGCATATTTTTTATCGAGTTTCCAGATGGCCTCCTGGACTTTCTCTATTGTATCGACGCCTAAGGCTACTTGTTTGCCTTCAATTTTTTGGATCGTTAGCTGAAGGTTGGTTTCGATAAATCCTGACACGATTTCAAATTCCTCAGAAACTTGTGTGGTGGTATGACCTTGAATATAAGCCGAAAAACTCGCTACTGCCGACAAAAAGGTATGATTCAGCAGAACCACCGCATAAATATTATTGGCCTGATCTTTCTTTGATTTAGGTTCTTCCTGCATTCTTTGAAAAGCCGCATTGAGGTTGCCATTATTGATAAATGCCTTTTTCCTGATAAGCCGGTATTCGGTCCCAATATTTTTTTTGGTCTTATAAACCTCATTTACAGCCATAAAATACAGTCTGTTTGACTCCAAAGCCTGTAATACTTCATCTTTGATGTTACCTTTTTCCCAAACAGGCCAAAGAAAATAAATAGAGAACCAGGAAATCAAAACCCCAAAAATGGTGTACACACTACGGCTCAATACGATATCAAAAGGTTCCTGATGATTTAAAATATACAAAGCCAGGATACTGAAAGTGATGTAAGCTGAGGCAACACGGTAATTACGCTGAATAAATGAAAAGCCCAGCAGCAATGAAACAGAAGCCAAAGAACCTATAATCAGACGATTTTGTGTGAAATAAACCAGAGCCAGAATCAATATTCCACCAAAGAGCGTTCCAAGCATACGGCTCAAAGCACGGCTTTTGGTCAGGCCATAATTAGGTCGCAAAATCACGAGACAGGTCACGATTATCCAGTTGGTAAAGGCCGGATTGCTAATTGATCCCACCCAAAAACTAAGCAAAATGGCAACAGATAGTCGCATTGAATGCCTGAAAATAGCTGATTGAATGTTGAGGTTGGAACGAAGCGTTTTCCATGAATAGTCCTGAGTGGTGATAAACCTGAGATCTTTCATTTGACTGAACCCTTCCACCTCTACCAGATTGTGATAAAACCTGAAAAGTAGGGCCATTTTTTGATCCAGCTTTATGAGGATATCAATTTTGTTTCTTAAAAAAAGTGCTCCTTCCCGAGCCGCAGGAATCTTTTTTATAGCAATCCACTCTGCAATATTTTGCTCGATTTTGTCAATGGAACTCTTAATATCTGCCTTGTTCTCGTAAGTTTTATTGTATCTAAGGCATTCAGAAAAATCATATAACTCTCTGATAATCTTTTCATTTCCCTCAAAAAACGGATCTGCCAGATATTTATATTCACCAAAAGTCTCCTCTAAATCTTCATGGTCAGAGTGCGTGGCCAGACTCATTTCATAGATATCAATCATCTCCCTGAAAATCAGATAATAACGCCGCGACTGATTGGATCCTACCTTAATTTTGGATTCCCGCATCAGTATTGACCTCAGCAGTTCGTGATTTTCATTGATTTGATTCTGGATTTTTAGCAATTGAAATTGATTGTCAGCGATTTTCCCGAGTTTCATTTCCTCACTTTTCTCCAGATATTCAGCGGTAAGTCCTATACATTCTGCCAATAAAAGCTGGGTATGTCTTTTTTGAAAAAACAAATGAAACAAGCCTCCAATGATGAGGTAGCTCGTGCCTCCAAGTAAACTCAACGCCAAAATATCAGACACCGGCACTTCAAAATGCTGAACCGCAAAACCCATTACAACCGCAAACATGCCCCCAAACGACACCATGGCACCCCGTTGGTTGTAAACAGAAAGCATGGAGGAAATAAAAACCAGAATCAACATGATGGGAAGCCGTACCCACCAGATCTGACCATTGAGCAAAAGCTGCAAACCAAATACGACCATAGCCCAAAATAGACCTACTGCCATGCCGAAAATACGATGTTTTTGGTTGCCCTCTATATTTGGAAAATAGGCAAACATCACCCCTATCAACACCGAAAAACCCATCTGATATTGATTGGTCTGATAAGCCCACACCATAGGACTTACCAGCATTAGACTGACTATCAACGCCTTAAAAAAATCAAACGAGTCAATATGTAATACTACTTTTTTTAAAAGCATATTTTCAAAATAACCTTGAGGAATTTTAAAGTATAAACTACATCCAAATTAATAATTTGAAAAACGAAGGAATAATTCCCAAAACCTATGAACCAATTTTGAAATTAACAGAAACATTTGATATTGTGAAAATCAATATAGAATTAATGCAAATCAGAAAATTAATTGAACCTGTTATAGGAGGAATCGTAAAATCGTTTTGTTGGATTATATTTTTCGTATATAATTTTGGATTATTTTAATGAAAAAATATAATATTTGAAATTTATTACTCTACTATTTTTATAGACTAAATAGAATTAATTAAGATTGCATAAAAAAACCAGTCCGGCGGCAACCAGACTGGCGACGTTTAACCAAAAACATTTTTCACCGTCAAGTGTACCCGGCAAAAATTGCCTGGCAGGATATTTTTTAATTAAACTTTTACAAATTAATGAAGAAATTTTTAAAAACAACATTAAGTGTGTGGGCTGTATTGATTTCGGTCAGCGTATTTGCCCAAAATAATCCACAAATCAATGCCCATATTACCGGCAAAGTAATAGATGCAGCTACTAATGAGCCGCTTATTGGAGCCACAGTAAGCATCAAAGGAACCACCAACGGAGCCCAAACTGATGTAAACGGAGATTTCAAACTTACGACAGGACAAAAACTTCCCTTTACTCTTGTGATTACTTATGTTGGATATCAAACCAAAGAAGAAATTATCAATAGCAGTGAGGTTAATATCAAACTGGAGCCGCTTTCCAATATTCTTTCTGATGTCATCATCACTTCCAGAAGACGCCAGGAAGCAGCTCAGGATGTACCCATTCCAATTTCAATTGTAAGAGGCTCAACTGCCGAAGATGCAGGTGCATTTAACGTAAACCGCCTGAAAGAATTGGTACCAACGGTACAACTTTATGCCTCCAACCCAAGAAATACCACCCTCAATATCAGAGGATTGGGCTCAACTTATGGCCTTACCAATGACGGAATTGATCCGGGTGTTGGTTTTTACCTCGATGGCGTATATCTGGCTAGACCAGCCGCCACTGCTCTTGATTTTATTGACATCGAGCAAGTGGAAGTTTTGAGAGGCCCACAAGGAACATTGTATGGTAAAAACACCACATCGGGTGCATTTAACATCACCAGCCGCCTGCCTGAATTTAAGCCGGGTGGTAGTTTTGAAGTAAGTTACGGAAACTATGGGTACATTCAGGCGAAGGCCTCAGTGACAGGCCCACTTTCAAAGACCCTGGCTGCCCGTGTGTCGTTCTCAGGAACCCAACGCGACGGGACGCTTTTCAACGTCCATACCAACAGCTACATCAACGATATTAATAACCTGGGAATCAGAGGGCAATTGCTGTTTACGCCAACTGACAAAATAAAAATTTCACTTACCGGTGACGCCACCTCACAAAATCCCGATGGGTATGGTTGGGGAGTTGCAGGTGTGGTTACGACCAAAAGAGCAGCGTACCGTCAGTTTAATGCCATCATAGCCGATTTAGGATATACCCTACCCTACAAAAGTGCGTTTGAAAGAAAGGTGGATTTGGATACACAGTCAAAAGCCGGAAACGATTTGGGTGGTGGGTCACTTAACGCCGATTTTAAAATTGGTGCAGGTACACTTACATTGACTACTGCCTACAGATACTGGAAATGGGATCCCCTCAATGACCGTGATTACATAGGTTTACCGGTTTTTACGGTTTCGGCAGGAACTTCGAAACATAGCCAATGGTCGCAGGAGCTAAGATATTCGGGAAAAATCAACGAAAAAATCAGCGGGGTTGTGGGTGTATATGGACTATGGCAGGATTTGAGTACAGATCCGGTGCATACTGAAGAAGCAGGATCAGCCCAATGGAGATTTGCCCAAAATTCAACCAGTACTCTTTGGAAGACGCCCGGCTTATTTGACAATTTCGGAATAAAAACCACCTATGGCATCAAATCAACGAGCTTGGCGGCATTTTCTCAGGTGGACTGGGCGATTACCGAAAAACTCCACGTTTTACCCGGCTTAAGATATAATTACGACAAAAAAGTAGCCGATTACTCAAGAGTAACTTATGGGGGACTCCAAACTACCGATGCAGCACTTTTGGCACTGAAAAATGGAGTTTATACGAGTCAAAAATTCAATATAGACGCTGATGCAGGTAACTTCTCGGGACAATTGTCGCTACAATATAAACTTAACAAACAAATAAACGGATTTGCCACTTACTCAGTAAGTTATAAACCAATTGGTATCAATGTGGGTGGATTGCCTACCGCAAGCGGAAAAATATTAACAGAACTGGCAGAGGTAAAACCTGAACTGGTAAATCATAAAGAGTTTGGAATTAAAACCAAGCCGACCAAAAACGCTATACTGAACCTGACTTTATTCCAAACCGATATCAAAGATTACCAAACTCAGGTACAAACTCCAGAACCGGGGGTTAACCGTGGTTATCTGGCCAATGCCGAAAAAGTAAGGGTACAAGGGATAGAATTAGACGGTAGTTTGAGAGCAGGTAGTCATTTGACACTGAATGCAGCCTTTGCCTACACCGATGGCAAATATGTAAAGTTTACCAATGCCCCTGTACCGCTTGAAGAAGTTGGTGGTACTCAGGCATTCAAAGATGTTTCAGGAGGTGAGTTACCAGGTATTTCGAAATATGCAGGTTCATTAGGTGCCGAATTTTCACATAAAGGTCAATTGATTGGTTTAGGGGGTAATTACTTTGTAGGTGCCGATCTGTTTTACCGTTCCAAATTCTCTTCCAGCCCATCACCTTCTCAGTACCTGAATATCGATGGGTATAGTCTGTTAAATGCCCGTGCCGGTTTCAGAGCTTCCAATGGTATCTCGATTTATGCCTGGGGTAGAAATATTGCCAATAAAAACTATTATGAGCAGCTGCTTGCAGCACCGGGAAGTGCCGGCCAATACGCCGGTATAGTAGGTGACCCTCGTACTTACGGTGTAACCTTAAGGTTTGTTTTTTAATTTCCTTACCAACGTTAAAACTAAAGCTTACATTTTGGATATTTTCATACAACTTTTAATTTAAGCACTTTTCGCTAACACAAAAATTACGTTAGATTTGCTAACATAAATTTTCAAAATATGACACCTCAGAAAAAAGACTATTGGCTGGTTGGGATGCAATTTTTCCTGTTTATAATATTCTTTTTACCTGTCTCAGCACACTATTCCTCGCCATATATCATCAAATATTCCGGTCTGGCCGCATTTATTCTGGGTCTTATTGTAGTTTTCACCTCTTTATTTAATCTGGACAAAAGTCTGACTGCCTACCCTACCCCAAAAGTGGGGGGCGAACTTATCACAACCGGATTCTACCGACTAGTAAGGCATCCCATTTATTCAGGATTAATTTTCGCTTTTTTAGGATTTGCCATTTACAGAGAAAGCTGGTTCAAAATATTGGTTTCACTTATTTTAGCATTGCTATTCCATTTTAAAACCCAATATGAAGAAGAAAAGTTGATTGAAAAATATTCTCAATACCCTGATTACAAGAAGAAAACCGGGAAGTTTTTTCCCAAATTATTATAAACCATGTCTGAAAATAAAAAAAACTTTGCCTTAACTGAAGACTGGACCGTGGTGGTCTATGGCTTTCTGATTATCATTTTGGCGATCACAGGCCTGAAAATACCTTCGCCGTCATTTGGTTGGGAATCGGCCGCCGATTTGCCTGAAAAAGTCTTAAATGGCGAAAATATTCTGAAAATAATTTTCAATTTCCTGCTGGTTTACGCCATCGCGATTCTGTCCACAGCTACGTTAGGAAAAAAAGTCAGGGACACCATTCTTGGTTTCCCTGTAGTCTATTTGCTGACGGTGGCTGCCCTCATTCTGGCTGGAAACGCCTTCCTGAAAAACTGGAACCTCGAGGCGGTAATTTTCAGTCTAACTATCGGGCTTTTGATCAGCAATTTTTTCAAAGTCCCCGATTGGTTAAAAAACTCACTTTCGACCGAGCTATATGTTAAAATCGGACTTGTAATTTTGGGTACTTCCGTAATTTTTGGAGATATCCTGAAAGCGGGTTCCCTGGGATTAATTCAAGCTTTACTGGTAGTAGTTTCCGTATGGTATTTCGCCTTTTGGATATCTAAAAAACTTGGAATTGACCGTGAGCTGGCTGTTATGATATCAAGTGCGGTTTCCATTTTCGGTGTTTCAGCAGCCATTGCCACTTCAGGTGCCATTAAAGGTGACTCCAAAAAACTATCGTATGTCATTTCCCTGGTTTTGATTACCGCCATTCCTATGATCATTTTTATGCCCTTTTTGGCAAAAACCCTTGGTTTATCAGAAACAGTAACCGGTGCCTGGCTGGGTGGAACCATTGACACCACCGGAGCAGTGATAGCCTCTGGCACAATGGTGGGCGAGGAGGCTCTGAAAATCAGCACGATAGTAAAATTCTCACAAAATGTATTGTTGGGAATCGCCGCTTTTGCTATATCGGTTTACTGGACATTCACTAAAAATCAATCCGCCGAAGTGAAAGAAGCGAAACCTACCCTTGGGGTTATTTGGGAGCGATTCCCTAAATTCGTAATCGGTTTTATTGCCGCTTCGGTATTGTTTTCATTTTTTATTTCATCAGAAACTATCGATAGTGTAAAAGGTGGGCTAAAAGCATTGCAAGGCTTATGGTTTGCCCTGGCATTTACCAGTATTGGACTCGAAACCCGGTTTTCTGATCTGTTTTCGCATCAGGGTCGTAAACCTCTCTATGCATTTCTCATTGCACAATTATTCAATATCATCATCACATTAATAATCGCATTGATACTTTTCAAATGAGTGCATTAGCGGAAATTTGGCAGACTGGTCCGGTTCCTGAAGTTCCTGCTTTACTACAACCTGCAGCACACGCTTTGCTACAGGTTCAACGGGAATTAAAGGAAATTTTGGTAAATTTTCCTGAACAAAAACTATGGGAAAAACCAAAAGGCATGGCCTCCGCGGGTTTCCATTTACAGCACCTGAGTGGGGTACTCGACCGGCTTTTTACTTATGCCAGAAGCGAAGTTTTGACCGAAACACAACTCCTTTTCCTGAAAAATGAAGGTGTGGAAAACTTTGCCATAACTATTGAGAAACTTTTGCAAGAATTTGATTTACAAATAGAAAAATCAATAATTCAGCTAAAAAACACGAAACCTGAAACCTTAACGGAGGTTAGATTTGTAGGAAGAAAGCGAATCCCTTCCACTCATATCGGCTTGATTTTTCATGCTGCCGATCACAGCACCCGGCACCTGGGGCAATTGTTGGTTACGGCAAATTTTCTGAAATAAAATTTTGTATTGAAACTAAATTATATACTTTTGTGTTATTATTCTACTATTTCGATAGACTATATAGTTAATGAATAAATTTTTAATCATTCCAGGCTATCAGGGATCTGATGAAAACCATTGGCAAAGCCGGTGGGAAAAGAAATATGCCTCAAATGCTGAGAGATTGATGCTCTCTGACTTTACCAATACTGAAAAGAAGTATTGGACAAAAGCGATATTGGAACAAATAAAAGATTCTGAAAGCGAATACGTTGTAATTGCACATAGCCTGGGTGCTTTGTCATTTGCTCATACGTATGCCAAATATGTGATTAACAATGTAAAGTCGGCATTATTGGTAGCACCTCCCGACGTAGAAAAAAATGCCAAAGCTGCATTTCTACATGAATTCACTACCCTACCCGACTTTAAGTTTAAAATACCAGTCTATCTGGTAGCCAGCACCGATGATCCCTATTGCAAAATTGAAAGAGCGGGTGAGTTAGCAGAAAAATGGGGTGCTGAGCTCATCAATGTGGGGCCAAAAGGGCATATTAACTCCGAATCGGGCATTGGCGACTGGCCAGAAGGAGAAAAGCTATTGCAAGAATTACTTAATTTATAAACAAAAAAAAACATATTATGTCACTCAGATTAGGCGATATCGCACCCGATTTCACTGCTCAGACTACTCAGGGCACCATCAATTTTCATGAATGGATCGGCGACTCATGGGCTTTGTTGTTTTCACATCCGGCAGATTTTACTCCGGTTTGTACCACCGAATTAGGCAAAACTGCCCTCTTGAAGGGTGAATTTGAAAAGAAGAATGTTAAAGTGATTGCCGTATCGGTGGATGATCTGGATTCTCATAACCGTTGGATACCGGATATCGAGGAAGTTAATAATGTAAAATTCAATTTCCCCATCATTGCCGATGAGGGACGAAAAGTGGCTGAATTGTATGATATGATTCATCCTAATGCTTCAGAAAAAGCTACTGTGAGATCAGTATTCATCATCGGACCTGATAAAAAAGTAAATCTTACCCTTACTTATCCGGCATCAACCGGTCGTAATTTTCAGGAGATTTTAAGAGTAATTGACTCTTTACAATTGACAGCCAACTACTCGGTTGCTACTCCAGCCGACTGGAAAAACGGTGAAGATGTGATTATTACGCCGGCCGTAAGCAATGAGCAGGCCGATCAGAAATTTCCGAAAGGTTATAAAAGTATCAAACCATACCTGAGAGTTACACCTCAGCCAAACCTTTAAAAATCAATGAGTGAGCAAGTATTCGATCCTGCATTTTGGGACACAGAGATTAAGATTCAGAAAAACAATTCTAGAATTTTCCCTCTTCAAAAAGGAGCAAAAGTTCAGAACTTTGAAATGGAAGTGATAAAAACCTCCGATCTTAAATCTGTGGAAAAACGAATGTCGGAACGATATTTTAAGTCAGGCATAAAAGTACTCAGCTTTTTGCCCAACTGCTGGAACGAATACGCTCGCACTCATTTGGCAAGACTTAACGAGTCAGCACAAGAGTTAAAAGCACTTGGAGGAGAAACATTTTTGGTAGTCAATGCCGCCCAGGAACAAATTTTTGATTTTTTAAACGATCAAAAACCTCAATTCTCAGTTATCAAAGACAATGATTTTAGAATTGCAGGAAAGTTTGGCGTTTTTAATGAACACTATCAACCCTGGCAGTATATTCCGGGAATACAGGAAGACGGACCTTTTCCGGGGATTTTTGTAGTGAACAAAAAGTCAGAAGTATGCTATTCTTATGTAGATTTGACATTTGAAAAGCCTTTTTCTTTTCTTGAAGTGGCAGTGGCGGTATATGCTGAAAATCAAAAACAAAACTGGCAGTATTTTGAATTAAATAAAAAAACCTCCGTTTCTCGTTAAGCTTAATAAATTTGCACAAAATACTTATAACAAATTATCAAAATGGAAAAAATATATTTAAGTGATAGCGGACCAAAAGTTTCGAAAGCGATTTACAGTTTCTGGCGATGGGAGCATGAAAGTGGCCTGACAGATGAACTTGCCGAAAATGTGATTGATGAATGTATCAAACTGGGAATTAATACTTTTGATTTGGGAAATTATGAGGTGAGTTCAAATTCTCAAAAAATATTTTTTAATGAAATCAAAAAACTGGGCATCAAACGTGAAGAAGTGGTGTTGTTTGCCAAATTTGGTTTACATGAAAGCAATGGGCTGACTTATTTTAACAATTCCAGGTCATTCCTTCTACAGAGTCTGGATAAATTTTTAGCTGCCCAGAATTTAGAATACATTGATATTTTTTTACTGGAAGGTCTTGACTATATCACTGATTTAGAAGAAATTGCCTCTACCCTGGAATATATTGTTCACACAGGAAAAGCCAAACACATTGGCATTGCAAATCTTAATACAAGCCAGCACAAACTGCTTTCAAAATTTTTAAATATCCCCATTGTGACTAGCCATCTTGAGCTCAATTTGCTCAAACCGGACGCCATTTTTGACGGAAGGCTGGACTTTATGAAAGAGATGTACAGTAAACCGCTGGTATGGGCTCCATTAGCGGGTGGTGAAATCCTGAATGGTGGCTCTGAAAAGGCAATTAAAGTCAGGAAGATTCTGAACGAAATTTCACAACAGCAAAATATTAATATTGAGCAGCTTGCAGTAGCTTGGTTGATTCAACTGGGAGCCTTGCCCATCATTGGTTCATTAAATCTTGACAGAATCAAAAATGCAGCCGAGGCCACCAAGGTCAAAATGAGTCATGAAGATTGGTACAAAGTGTTATCGGTGGTGCATTAAAGTATGTTCAAATCAAAATTACCCGACCTCGGTACTACCATTTTTACCACCATGTCGGCATTGGCAAATCAGCATGGTGCCATAAATTTATCACAAGGGTTTCCAAACTTTGAGGTTGACTCACGGCTTACCGAGCTATTGTCCCGCTATACCAGAGAAGGTTACAACCAGTATGCACCTATGGCAGGAGTTCCTATTTTAAGGGAAATTATAGCTGAAAAACAAAACAGGATTTACGGAAGCCAATATAATCCTGAGCATGAGGTCACTGTTACCTCGGGAGCCACTGAATCGATTTTTGCTGCTATTGCCGCCACGGTTAGTTTTGGCGATGAAGTCATAGTCTTTGAACCCGCATATGATTCGTATCTACCGGCTATTGAGCTTAATGGCGGAGTGCCTGTGTATATAAGTCTTAGCTATCCTGATTACTCGGTAAACTGGGATGAGGTTGAGTCAAAGATAAGCCCAAAGACCAAACTTATCATCATAAACACACCGCATAATCCTAGTGGGACAATATTAACAGACCTCGACTTTCAAAGATTAGAAAAGATTATTTCAGACAGGAATATTTTTTTGATAGGCGACGAAGTGTATGAACATATCATCTTTGATGGAGCCCCGCATTTATCGTTAAGCAAATCAGAAATACTAAGAGAGAAAAGTTTTGTATGTGGCTCATTTGGAAAAACTTTCCATATCACCGGCTGGAAAATTGGCTATTGCCTGGCACCGGAAAAACTAAGCATTGAATTCCGGAAAATTCATCAGTATCTTACTTTCTCAACTTTCACTCCTGCCCAATATGCCTTGGCAGAGTACATGCAGGATAAAGCTAACTACGAGAAAATCCCTCAGTTTTATCAGCAAAAACGTGACTTATTTCTTTCAGGATTAAGCTCATCGAGATTCCAGTTTGTTCCAAGCAGAGGCAGCTTCTTTCAAAATCTTTTTTACGGAAATATTACAGACAAACCAGATGTTGAGCTGGCCCGTGAACTTACAGAAACCATAAAAGTAGCCTCAATTCCGGTTTCAGTATTTTACCACAAAAAAACAGATGATAAAGTTTTGAGGTTTTGCTTTGCAAAAGATGACGAAACGCTCAGGAAAGCCGGAGAATTATTATCAGGGATATAAAAAAAGAAAATATTACTCTACTATTTTTATAGAGTTAATATTTTTTAGCTATATTTGCAGAAATTTTTTTTTCGAAAAATATGAAAAGCAAAATTCAAAGTGTTTCAAAATCAGTCAATTCTCATTATGCATGGTATATAATCCCGGGTACTTTGCTGTTGATTTTGTTTTCTATTTTGATTTATAATTATTCCGGAAAATTTACGGTTAATAATATCACCAATAGTCTAAATTCCGACTTTTTTATTTTTCTCATTATCGGAGTATTCGCTCAGCTGGTCGATGGTACTTTGGGCATGGGCTATGGAGCTACCTCTACTTCATTTTTATTGTCTTTTGGGGTTCCGCCTGCAGTGAGCAGTATGGGTGTACATGTGGCTGAAATGTTTACAACCGGGGCTTCAGCGATTTCACATCACAGGTTTGGCAACATCAATAAAAAACTGGCAAAAATGCTAATTATTCCTGGCGTTTTGGGTGCCATTATTGGTAGTTATTTACTTTCAGACATCATTGATGGCAATAAAATCAAGCCCTTTATCGCACTTTATATGATTGTACTGGCTACCATAATCATAATCAAAGCTTTAAGAAAAAAAACACCCAAAAAACCTACCAAGCAACTTAGTCTTTTGGCCATTTTCGGCGGATTTATGGACTCAGTAGGTGGTGGTGGCTGGGGACCAATTGTAACTTCCACTTTGATTGGCCGTGGCCGCGATCCAAGATATACTATTGGCTCAGTTAATGCTGCTGAGTTTGCTGTCTCTTTTGCGAGTGGTATCACTTTTCTACTTTTTGGAGGAATAAACGGCTGGCAGGTTATAGCAGGATTGATAATCGGCGGCGTAATCTCCGCACCTATAGGGGCATATCTGGTCAATAAAATCCCGAGAAAACCTGCCATGGTTGCTGTGGGCCTATTGATTATATATCTTAGTTTGAGGACTTTAAGCAAGGTTTTGTTTTAATTGCATTTGGTTTAATTCAGAGAAATATTATTTTTACAATAATTTAGAAATTAAAAGCAAAAACGATTTGTTAAATTTCAGCTAAATTTCATTTTGTAACAATATGGAAACAACAATTAATTTAAATGCGAATATTCCACTTACTGTTAATCAACTCGTTGAATTAGCAATTCAATTACCCAAAAAGGACAGGATTCAGCTTGCTTCTTTATTAATTGAAAATGAAAATTTTGTATCTAAAAATGATTTGCTTTTAAAAATAAAAGAAGGTCTGGAAGATGTAAAGCTTCATCAACAAGGTGAAATTAAGCTTAGAACTTTGGATGAATTTTTAGCAGATATATAATATTTTAACGACAAGGAGTTTCGAACGTGATGCTAAAATCTTACTAAAAAATACAACTCACTTCTTAAAGATTTAGCTGAACTCAGCGAGCTGTTGGCCTTAAATCCAACAAAAGGTGTTCCATTAGGTCACAATTGTTATAAAATACGTCTGGCAATAAAAAGTAAAGGAAAAGGAAAAAGTGGTGGTGCAAGAATAATTACTTATTTGGTAAATAAAGATAAAACCGTCTTTCTACTCACTATTTTTGATAAAGCTGAAAAAGAAAATTTAACCCCAGGTGAATTACAGGAGCTTTTGAAAGAAGTTCTTTAGGCTACTTAAAACAAATAAACTTTCAAAAACCCATTTTAAGTTTTTTTAAATCCCCACCTTACTCAATTTTGAATAGCTTTGTGTCTGAAAATGAATTTTAGGCCGTTTTCTGCTAATTTTGCATTAATTTTGAGCAAAAATTGTTTTTTAAACTGAATGAAAACCCTCGACAAGTACCTGATCAAAAAATTTCTGACTACCTACGTATTTGCCGTTTTCATTATAGTTTTGGTGATTATTGTAATTGATTTTGTCGAAAAAAACGATGATTTCATTGAGCACCAGGCACCTACCAGAGCCATTTTCCTTCAGTATTACCTCAATCTGGCACCCTACTGGGCCAATTACATCAGCCCCCTGATGATATTTATTTCTACAGTATTTTTTACTGCGAAATTGGCAAGCCATACCGAAATCATTGCAATTTTGAGTACCGGTACCAGTTTCAGAAGACTAATGTACCCCTATTTTATCGGGGCAGCAGTAGTGGCTGTGTTTTCGTTTATCATGGTTGGATGGATTCTCCCCAAAGCCAATAAAACCAGAATTGCCTTTGAGAACCAATACATTGAAGACAAATACTATTTCTCTGACAGAGATATTCATATGGCAGTAGAAAAAAATGTTTATGCTTATTTGTCGTCATATGATAATACCAGTAAAACGGCTTATGATTTTACGCTTGAGAAAATAGAAAACCGTACATTGGTTGAAAAACTTTCAGCACGCAGGGCGGTGTATGTGGATTCTATTAATAAATGGCAGCTTTATGATTACCGAATCAGGAAAATCGGAATCATGAAAGACCAACTGACTTTTAGTCAGGCTAGTACGCCTCTCGACACCACCATCAATATGTATCCGGGTGACTTTGAGAACACCAATAACCTCCATGAAACTATGACGATACCTCAACTGAGGAAGCAGATTGCTCTGATTAATTCCAGAGGCTCGGAAGGAGTCGAAACTTTCGAAATTGAATATTTTCAGCGTTTTGCTACTCCTTTTGCAGTAATTATTCTTTCCATGATGGGACTTATAGTATCCGCTCGCAAGAGCCGTGGAGGTGTGGGTTTGCAGATTGCGATCGGTTTTGTACTGGCTTTTGTATATATATTATTTTATATCATGAGTAAGGGAATCGCCGAATCGGGTAACATGCCGGCTTTGTTGGCCGTTTGGCTGCCCAATCTGGTTTTCAGTGCAATAGCTACCGTGATGTACTTCACCGTCCCAAGGTAAATATTATTATTTCCAGCGTATTTTTTTGGGATTAGAAAAAATAGTAATGATTCCAAAAATCAAAAGATAAATGGCATACATAAAATCATAATAGGGAATTTTCCAGGTTTTTATAGTATTTCCCAGCTTATGATTGGCTTTAGCAAGCACTATCCACTTGATAATTAACCACAAAGCCCACACCCCTAAAACCAGACGCATCCAATCATTAAATGGATACCAATGAGCCAGACCAAATTCTTTTAACCACTCTGCCGAAATTCTGGACCACTCCGGAGCATAATACCAATCCGGATTTAAAAAAAATACAGGAATCCATGAAAACCAGACGGTCAAGCCTGAAAACCAGAGCAAGCCGAGATTTAACTTATCCCGAAACTTGTATTTTTTCCCCACAGAAAGATGCCTTCTTTTCTGCACAAACCATTCTGACCAGGTTTTTTTGGGTTCTGATTCTGTATAACCTTCCTCAGAAATACTAACAGCCACATTTTTTCCAGTGGCGGTTTCGTTGATAAAAAGATCATCATCCCCGCTCAATAAACCAAAATGACTGGTAAATCCATTATTTTTCCAGAATAAAGATTTCTTGTACAGCAAATTTCTACCCACTCCCATAAACGGAACTCCAGCCAAAGCAAAAGAAAGATATTGCAGTGCGGTTTGGAAAGTTTCGTATCTGATCAAAGAATTGAGCCTTCCCGGCAAATACTGATATTTTGAAAAACCCAATACAATTTCCTTACCTTCAGTCAATTGAGATACCATCGTTTTAATCCACTGGTCTCCCATCGGCCTGCAATCGGCATCAGTAAAAAGTAAAACTTCATATTTGGCCTTTTTTACTGCCATGGTAACAGCATATTTTTTGGCTGTAAAATGAAAAGGCAAGTCCAAAACTCTCAAAAAACTAAGATGTTTCAGTTTGTCTTCGTTGAGCAACAAATAATCATACGTGCCATCTGAAGATCTGTCGTCGGCGATAAGTATTTCAAAATCAGGATAGTCTTGTTGATCAAGAATTGGCAGAAGCTCCTTCAGATTTTCGAGTTCGTTAGAAGCAGCTATAATAATACTCACTGGAGGAAGTTTTTCATCGGCTTCAAAATCCTGATGACCAACCACTTTTGTAAAAATAAAAAGTATATATATCAGCTGAATTACTATCGCCAACAGGAGTATTACGGGTAGTATAATTTCCAAATTTTAAGGGAATTAAGAATTTTTTCGGTGCAAAAATAAGAATGCTTTTTGAGAATAAATAAAAAGCAGGGAATTTTAAGATGATTAATGCAAGGGAATCAATAATAAATATTGCTATAAAATTCGGAACTTTGCAACATGAAATTTGAAATCAACAAAAAAGACGATAAAACCAAAGCCCGGGCTGGTAAAATCACCACCGACCATGGCGAAATTCTTACGCCGATTTTTATGCCGGTGGGTACAGCAGGTACTGTGAAAGGTGTACACACCCGGGAACTACTCGACGATGTGGAGGCTCAGATTATTTTGGGAAACACCTATCATCTCTATCTCAGACCGGGTCTTGATATCATGGAAAAAGCAGGAGGGCTGCATAAATTCAATGGTTGGCCAAAACCAATTCTTACCGATTCTGGTGGTTATCAGGTATTTAGTCTGAAAGAAATCAGGAAAATTACAGAGGAAGGGGTGCAGTTTAATTCGCACATTGATGGCTCAAAACACCTTTTCACGCCGGAATATGTGATGGACATTCAGAGGATTATCGGGGCCGATATAATCATGGCCTTTGATGAGTGCCCACCCTACCCTTGTGAATATTCCTATGCAAAAAAATCGATGCATCTGACCCATCGCTGGCTCTCAAGATGTATCAATCGCCTGGAAGCCACAGAACCCAAATACGGTCATCACCAGTCGTTGTTCCCTATAGTTCAGGGTAGTGTTTTCAAAGATTTAAGAAAAGAATCGGCACAATTTATTGCGGATCAAAACCAGGACGGAAATGCCATTGGTGGCCTTTCAGTAGGTGAACCGGCTGAAGATATGTATGAGATGCTTGAAATTGTAAACGATATTTTGCCTGAAGAAAAACCTCGTTACCTGATGGGTGTGGGTACGCCTGAAAATATCCTCGAAGGAATAGCTCTTGGTACGGATATGTTTGACTGTGTGATGCCAACCCGCAATGCACGTAATGGCTGGCTTTTTACGACACAGGGAATTATTAATATCCGAAACAAAAAATGGGAGGATGATTTCAGCCCTATTGACGAAAATCTGGGCGGATATGCCAGTACCTTTTATTCAAAGGCATATTTAAAGCATCTTCTTAAATGCCAGGAATTGCTCGGAGCTCAGATCGCCAGTATACATAACCTGCGTTTTTATCTTTGGCTGGTAGAAGAAGCCCGAAAACATATTCTGGAAGGAGACTTTGCTGAATGGAAAAAACAACAGACTGAGGTGTTAATGAGGAGGTTGTGAGGAAATGAGAATTACAATAATTTAACTGTTCATATTTTTTTCTTTTCAATTTTAACCTAATCTGTTTTACCAAAAAAAACAGCAAAAATCACTTTTACATCTGACTCGTTACCAATATTTTAAATTTTTAATGGTCTATTTTTGTTGGCTCAAACATCAGTACCATGAAAAGTATTACCAGAAAAATTACATTTGCATTATTATTATTAACAGCAGTAAACGCCCTCATTGCCGGATTTTTGTTCATTATTGACCCAAGCGGGCAAAAGATGGGAATGACAACCGATTTCCTGAAATTCTCTCCTTTTGATTCATTCTTAATACCCGGAATTGTATTATTTGTAATCAATGGCATCTTTAACCTGGTAGCCGCATATTTTCTGATTAAAAACAAATCCACCGCACTAGCTATGGTTATTTTTCAGGGTGTTATCCTCTGCGGTTGGATTTTTGCTCAGGTCTTAATGGTCGAAGAGGTTAATCCGCTGCATATAATAATGTTTTTAATTGGAGTAATCCTCGTAGCGAGTGGCTTCAAACTGATGAATGAAAAGTGAAATACACAGGACCTTTTTCCTTGATTTTAATATAAGCTTTTAGAATAAAAAATGCCCGTTGAAATCTCAACAGGCATCGGGCTGAAAATAGTTTAGGTTAGGCTTTTCCTTTCAATATCTGACTCCAATACATTCTTGGCAATACTTGCTTCTTGAGCTGATACATACTCCAACGCTCTTTACTTTGGTCAAATGGGAAGGTCTCCATCGGGGTGTTATTATAGTCAAATTCGGCCAGTACCAATTTGCCATAACCGGTCACCAACGGACAAGAGGTATAACCGTTATAGGAGTTACCCAATTTCTCGTTTTCCATCAATGAAAGAAGGTTTCCAACAACCACAGGTGCTTGTTTTCTGATGGCCGCACCTGTTTTCGAAATTGGTAAACCGGCTGCATCTCCCAGTGAGAAAATATTATTGAATTTATTGTGCTGTAAAGTATTAATGTTTACATCTACCCAACCCAGTTCGTTGGCAAGGGGACTACTTTTTACAAAGTCAGGTGCAGACTGTGGTGGTGAAATATGAATCATATCGTAGTCAACCCAGGTTTCCTGACCCATGTTGCTTTCGGCCATACCCACAAATCTTGCTTTTTTATTCGGCCCATCGATCTCTTCTAATCTTTGCATCAAATTGAGCTTGATATTGGCTCTTTCACAGACCTCCAAAAGGGTTTTTTCGTATTTATCCACCGCAAACAGACGTGCTGCACCACTCCAGTACTGAATGTCGGCTTTATCCAGCAGTCCATTTTTTCGAAAATAATCAGCCGCCAGATACATAATTTTATGAGGGGCTCCTCCACATTTTACCGGGGTATGAGGATTATGAAAAATGGCCTTTCCGCCTTTGAAATTTTTCAAAACCTCAAAAGTGTAAGGGACTGTTTGAAAACTGTAATTGCTACAAACATCATTTTTGCTGATAGTCTCAGGCAAACCTTTTATGGCCCCCCAGTTGAGTTGAATTCCTGGTGCAACTATCAGATAATCATAAGTATATGTACCGCCACTGGTGGTCACTTCATTTTTTTCAGGTTGAAAAGACATACAAGCCTCTTTGATCCATTTGGCTTGTTTTGGCATCACTTCGGCCTCGTTTCTGACGGTTTTTTGCACATCAAATGCTCCACCACCCACGAGGGTCCAGGCAGGTTGGTAGTAATGCTTATCGGCAGGATCGATAATAGCTATGTCAAGTTTACTATTTTTCCTGAATAATTGGGCTGCCACAGAAATCCCGGCATTTCCTCCGCCCACAATAATTATCTGATGATGACTCATAATTTAAAGCGATTTCAATCTTCTTGATTAAATATTATTTTTTATAAAAATATTCACAAAGATAAATTTAAATGCAAGGTCAACTAATAAGAAGATTTACCAATTAAATGGTACATTTTACTTATTTTGTTATTTTCCTTAATCAAAGAAATATTTACAAGAACCTTTGTAATGCCCTAAATAATAAGGATTTATTTGTAATCAATAAAAAATAAAACTATAGGCCAAAAAATCGTAAGACATTTAAATTCTTATCAAAATATCTAATTTTAATTTTTCCTTTCCATCAAAGATTTCCGGAATTGTTCCGGAGTAAAACCAACATCTTTTTTAAATATTCGGATAAAATAGGAGCAGTCTTCGAAACCCAGTTTATAGGCCATCTCACATATAGAAAGGGAAGAATGTGCCAGCAGCCTTTTGGTCTCTAAAATGACCCTATCCCGAATCATTTCACCTGCAGACTTACCAATACAGGCTGATGTAATGGCGTTGAGATAGTTGGGTGACAAATTCATAAGATTAGCGTAATCTTTTACTGCTTTTATCTTAATAAAATTATGCTCAATTAAACTTTCAAACTGATGCAGCTTACTGAGATTATGAGAGGAGCCGTTTCTTTCAAAATGGGGCTGATATATTCTTAAAGACCTGATTAAAATGATTTTGAGAATAGTTTTAATGATGGCTTCGCAATGTTTGTGGTTCCTGACAAATTCCGATAGCATATCTTCAAAAAGATGCTCAACAACTTTAGCTTCTTCAGGCTCAAAAACTACCATCTGGGCCTCATTCACGCTGTTATGGAAAAATGGCAGATTGGGTAATGAATATATGGGTTCGGCTACATTGTAGAATTCTTTCTTAAAAAACATAGTAAAACCAGCTACATCCGGCGACAAGTACCACTCATGCACGTGGCTGTCATTCATAAAAAAAAGCTGGTGTGGCTCAATATTAAATCTCTTAAAATCAACATCATGCGTTCCGGACCCTCGGGTTATATAGATTAAATTGTAAAAGTCATGCCGATGTGGAAAACGAACATCTGAAGACCTTGCTATATGGTCTTCCAGCCTGCGGATGTCAATGTTCATTCTGACCCCATGGTCACACTGATTAAGTTGCTCGATGGTATATTTGGGAATGACCTTTTCCATCAATCAACTTTTTACAAACCGGCTTTAATGTAACTCCAGCCTTCTTCCTGCTTAATGATGATTTCACCAATACCCATTGGAACCACACTCACAAATGGCAACAATTGCTCTTTGGTAATCTTTTTTTGCTTCATGGTATTACCACAAACTACCATTTTCACATCTTTGTTTCTTGCAAAATCTATGAGTTCTTTCATGTAAGTTGTTTTTTCAGAAGTTACCATAAATATGCCATTGCCATGAAAAACAACCTCCACCTGAGCCTTAGGCCAACCTTCTCTTAAATTTTTTAAATTATTGACCAATGACTTTTGAGAAAGGCTGTCCCCGGAGACAAACTGGAACACCACTTTATGGGTGCTGCCGTCGTCAGTTTTTTGAGCAAAAAGACTTCCGGAAACCAGGAGGAATATAAATATCAGATTTTTCATTTTTAATATTTTTTCAGAAAATTACAATTATTTTTTTGACTTTTTAAAATCCTCAATAGGTTTAAATGGCCCTAATTTATGCTGAATTTCAGGAAAAGGATCAGCGTAAGGGCCAAAAGGATGGTCAACAGGTTTTTTAGTAATATCAGGCCAATCTTTACTTAAGTCTTTTGATGGACGCGGCCTTGTATTGATAAATGCTGCCACATCCCAGCATTCTTCGTCAGAAAGCTGAGGTTTTTGGTATGTAGTACCAAAAGGCATATTGGTTTTGATATAACCCGCCAATCGCGAAAGGCGGAACAAACCGGCTCCCTGATTATAGCTTTGGGCACCCCATAAGGGAGGATAAGTAAACGCAGTTCCCTCAGAATTTTTGATTCCCTGTCCATTTTCTCCATGACAGCTGGCACATTTTTCTGTATAAATTGGCTCTCCTTTTTCAGGGCTCGCCGCACGATTCATGTATTTGAGTTTCCAAATTCCTGTTCCTTTAGGAATGCTGTCTTTTTCCACATATTTCCCGACAAATTTGATATAACTCACGATAGCTTTTAATTCTTTACTCGATGAATCAAGTGCTTTTCCGTTGAGACTACGCTCAAAGCAATCATTCACTCGCTTCTCGATACTCTCTACTGACCCAGACCTTGCCCGCATCTTTGGATAAGTTGAAAGAACAGCTCCGTAATTGTTGCCCCAGGGACGAGTACCTGCATCCAAATGACAATTCTGACAATTCATACCATTGGAAATCGGTGATACAGTACCTTTGGGTCCTAAATATTGGGAAGTATTTGCCACTAGTCCCCTACCATATTTTATCATTTCGGGATCTTTTTCATGAATTACGGCCTCCATAGTCATGGGTTTCCACAAAGGAGCCTCATATGGCTTTCCAACTAAAGTACCTGCAAATTGTTCTTTATTTGTAATCAAATCCAGGTTATCTGCTAACAAATACAAAAGAAAAAATGGCACCAAAGCAATCAAAAACAGTGATCCTCTGAGCAAAATGATAAATCCGGAATTAGGAGATTTTGATTTCATATCTTACATAAATTCATAATCATATCCTCTCAATTGCGTCAAAAGCGTATCGGGTGCATCCGTGGCGGTAGCTCTTTTTTCTAGTTTGGGAGAAATTGGAGAATACACTTTGAGATATTCTTTGATGATGTCATGCATCATTATGGTATGTTTTACCGGATTTTTGACGTGTTCGATTCGGCAGAGTGTATCGTTGGGATCTCCTTCCCTCTCACATGCTACAATCGAATATTCCTGATCATCTACCAATTCCTTACCTCCTATCTTTACCCAGTTAACTCTTTTTCCGGTTTCATTGGCGATTGTAAAATTTACTTCCATGCCGGAATATCTCACAAACCAGCCCCCAAATCTCTTAGCCGGATTAGGGGCAAAAGCATTTTGAAGCTCCTGTTCCAGCCATTTTTTGACCTGCAAACCGGTTATTATCCCTGTTTTAGCCTCAGAATCAAGCGGGAGCATATTCCAAAGAAATTCTTCCGTTATGTTTACCAATCCTGTTTTGGGGTCTTTTGATGACAGTGGCTGACAAAACCTGAAACCATTTGAAAGGGCAATATCAGGCTTAAGCTTCCACTTGATGGCATCGGTTATTAGGTTATCCATGGGAGTTTCCATCACATAGTATCGCATTAATGGAACCGTTGAGGTGCCTATAACTTTATCCAAATCTTTCTTATAAGGATCCATAGCTTTATTGACAAGAGCCTGAACCTTAGCATCTGGCTTATATTTTACCGGATCCACATCGAGCAAATTATAATCATACCCGGTCATGTGTCCGTTTTCAATTTTAAGATCGAGTTTACCCACAAATGAGCCAAAAGCACCGCATTCCACTACGTCAGTGTATTTACCTTTGATGGGTTTTCGGAGTCTTTCATGAGTATCGGCTCCTATAATTATATCAACCCCTTGTGCCGCAGGATTATTGGCGAGACCTACCTGTTGTGCCAATCCGATATGTGTTACCACCACTATGACCCCACAGTTTTCTACTTCTTTCAGATATTTCACATACTTGGAAAGATTTTTCTCGGGATGATCAAAACGCAAACCTGCACTGAAAGCCGGAGATTGTCTTTTGGGTACCAGATGATCGGTATAGCCTATGACTCCTACTTTAGTACCCCCCATGTTTTTGATCCAAAAAGGCGGATAAACCAGCTCTCCATTAAACTCATCTGTAGTATCGTGCCACATGTTGGCACATACTTTCGCAGCATTAGCATGCCCCATATCATAGAGCATTTTTTTCTTCTTATAAACTACTTCCCAATTGCCGGGAAGCATCAAATCGTAGCCTAAGTGATTGAAAAGGGGAATCAAGGCCTCCCCTTCGGTAAAAGTGGCCAGGGCATGACCATGGAAAAAGTCACCCCCATCATACACAATAGTCTGATCGGGATTACTTTTTTTCAAAGTATCAATCATAGTTTTCAAAACCGCCAGCCCACCTCTTTTCTTGAAAACGTGCTTACCATTTTCAACAAAAAACTCATCATGTGTATTGACCTGGGCATGAATATCGGAAGTTATGAGAAAGGTGACAACATTACTATTTATTTGTCCTATTCCAACGGTTTCCCGTACTTGGCTCATTGCAACTGCCGGAGTTGAAGCCACGCCTAGTCCGGCCAATAATGACTTTTTCAGGAAATTACGGCGGGGATTGATTTCGTTATCCATAAAATCAATGAGGTAGTTTATCTTTAAAGGCTCCGTATGTAAATGTACCCAAAATGGCACTGAGCAAGGTGATTGTTATAACTCCAAAACCACTGCCGATTTGGGCAAATAAAGGTCCCGGGCAAGCACCGGTAATGGCCCAACCCATTCCGAAAATCAGCCCACCGTAAATCACACCTTTATTATTTGGCTTTTTTGCAATAACAATCTCTTCTCCTGAAAAAGTCTTGATGTTAAATTTCTTGAGGATATATACAGAAATAATACCCACAACCACCGCAGTGCCAATTACGCCATACATATGAAAACTTTGAAACCTGAACATTTCCTGAATCCTGAACCAGGAAACAATCTCGGCTTTCACAAATACAATCCCGAAAATAGCTCCCACCAAAAGGTATTTCAGATTATTTTCCGACTTAACCTTTGACTCATTTGGAGCATCGCAAATATTTTTATCGTCTAATTTCATTTTACCTAAATCTTAATTATAAAAGTCTTTTTTAACTTCGAAAAATTATTTGATTAAATCGAAAATCAGTGGTAAGCCATAATGAGTCATCAATATTCCGCCAACCATAAAACAAATCGTGGCAATCAATGATGGCAATTGCAAACTTGACAAACCCATAATTGAATGTCCTGAAGTGCATCCGCCTGCCCAACGTGTACCAAATCCTACCAGAAATCCACCCAAGACAAAAAACACCAATCCTTTTAGGGTAAACAGGTTATCCCAGGAAAAAAGATCAGTAGGCATGAGTCCCTTGAAGTCAGATATTCCAAAGGCTTGCAAATCTTTCATGGTATCTGGTGAGATGGAAATATTATCAGGATTTCCCAAAAGAAAATTCCCGATAAAACCACCGATTAAGACACCACCCACAAAAAACAGGTTCCATATTTCGTTTTTCCAGTCATAATTGAAAAAAGGAATTTTAGTAGGAATACATGCCGCACAAATGTGCCTGAGAGAAGAAGATATTCCGAAATTTTTATTTCCAATCAGCAATAAAATTGGCACTGTGAGTCCTATAAGAACTCCTGCCACAGACCAATGCCAGGGAGATTTAATAATTTCTAACATAAAATAAGATTTTTAAGGTTTGATTCCAATCGTAAAAGAATAGGATTCATTGCAAGAATCCTATTCAATTTTTGCTTTTTGAGAAAAAGCTTATTTCATTTTTGACTGACAAACGTAGTCTGTACAGGGAACATCAGTATCAGCAGAAATGGCTTTAAATCCGCCGGCAACGTCAATTACATTGTCAAAACCTCTTGATTTCAGAATTGATGCTGCCACCATAGATCTGTAGCCACTTGCACAGTGAATGTAATTATCTTCATCTTTTGAGAATTCAACCATATTTTTGCTCAAATTGGCCAAAGGAATATTCATGGCTTCTTCCACGTGCTCGGCCATATATTCGGTAGGCTTTCTTACATCTTTTACCACAAGGTTACCTTCTGCTTTTTTAAATCTTTCAGCAAACTCGGTGGCCGGAATCGAAACGATGGTATCCACTTCTTTCCCTGAATTTTTCCAGGCTTCAAAACCACCGTTCAAATAACCGAGAATATTGTCATAACCCACTCTTGAAAGACGGGTGATAACTTCTTCAATCATATCGTCTTCGGCTACTAAAAGAATAGGTTGCTCAATATCAGTTATCAAAGTACCCACCCATGGTGCAAAATCGCCTTTGATTCCAATAAATATTGAATTTGGGATAAAGCCATCCTTGAAAATCTGCTGATTACGAGTATCAATAATCAAAGCACCGGTTTCATTAGCGGCGGCTTCAAAAGCCTCAACTGAAAGGGCTTGAGCCTGTGATTTTACCTGATCCAGGTCCTGTGCTCCGGCTTTGTTCAACATTACGTTTTTAGGGAAATAATATGGCGGAGGAACCAATTCAAGACCGTCGGTCACTTCTTTGATGAATTCCTCTTTGGTCATATTGGCTCTCAGTGCATAATTAAACATTTTCTGATTGCCCAATGTATCATAAGTCTCTTTACTCATGTTTTTACCACAAGCCGAGCCAGCTCCATGAGCCGGGTACACCAAAAGGTCATCGGGAAGAGTCATAATTTTATTTCTAAGCGAATCAAACAAGTGTCCGGCAAGATCCTGAATGGTAAGATCTGATTTTTGGGCAAGATCAGGACGACCCACATCTCCTATAAACAAAGTATCTCCCGAAAAAATACAATGCTCTTTTCCATTCTCATCAATAAGAAGGAAAGTAGAGGATTCCATAGTATGACCCGGAGTATGCAACACTTTGATTTTCAAATTTCCTAATTCAAAAATTTGACCGTCAGTAGCAACAGTAGCTTTAAAACCCGGCACGGCAGTAGGTCCAAAAACTATCTCTGCACCTGTTTTTTTTGACAGTTCCAAATGACCGCTTACAAAATCTGCATGAAAATGCGTTTCAAAAATATATTTGATTTTAGCACCATTTGCCTGTGCTTTTTCGATATAAGGCGTAACTTCACGAAGGGGGTCAATAATGGCACATTCGCCTTCTGACTCCAGATAGTAGGCTCCCTGAGCAAGACAGCCCGTATAAATTTGTTCAAGTACCATAGTTTTTATTTTTTATTTAATGATTCCAAAAATTAGATTTAAAAAAACACCTCTTTTATGATAATATAAATACCCATTACTAACACGAAATAACCAAAAGCCGGTTTGAGTTTTTCATTGGGTACTTTTTTCGATAAATTACTCCCAATAAATATCCCGATTACAGCTATAGCCGTAAAAATCAGAAGGAATTTCCAGTCAATGGCGGTATCGCCATGAAGGTCACCGGTAAACCCAATAAGGGACTTCAAACCTATGATTACCAACGATGTACCAACGGCTTTTTTCATCGGGAGCTTGGCCAAAAGCACCAGTGCCGGAATAATTAAGAAACCGCCACCGGCACCCACGAAACCGGTGATACCCCCCACTACCGCACCCTCAAGTAAAATCAAAGGATAGTCATAATCTATTTCATCTTCTTCCAGGGTTTCTTTGTCTTTAGAAGGCTTTTTAATCATAGAATAAGATGCCACAACCATCAATAAAGCAAAAACCAAAAGCATAAAAATGGGTTTGGTTACCACAAAATCATCAATGGTGACTATCTCCTGAGGAATAAGCGGCACTAAAAACTTCCGGGTGAGATAAACCGATAAAATAGATGGTATTCCGAAAACGATGGCAGTACGCCAGTGGATATTGCCCTGTCTGAAATGGCTTGAAGATCCAAAAATACTGGTTACCCCAACGATAAAAAGAGAATAAGCTGTTGCAACAACCGCATCAACCGAAAAAAGATAAACTAATATTGGTACTGTGAGAATAGAACCTCCTCCTCCTATTAAGCCAAGAGACATACCCATTAAAATAGCACCAATGTAGCCTAAATATTCCATAAATTATTCAATTCCAATCTTTTATCCTATTACAATTCCAATCATCAATAAACAACAATCTATAAAAAACTTATTATGAATATATGTTGTTTTTTTCATTTATTAGACACGCAAAAAACTACATTTTGCATGTACAATTCTCAATACAATCCATCAAATGAGTAATCTCTTTAATTTTCAAAGAATAAAACATAAACTGACCTTCTCTGGTTGACTTTAAAACGCCTTTGAGTTTCATATTGATTAAATGATGGGAAATCAGAGATTGTTCTCCACCCAATAAATCACATATTTCATTTACAGAAAGGCTCTCCCGCTCAGTTAGAAGCTCTACAATCGCCAGCCTTATGGGGTGTGCGACGGTCTTTAAAACCAAAGCTGCTTTTTCTAATTTTTCAAGATCTAATTTGTAAGCAATTTCCAAAATAACGCCTGTTTAAAAATTTTGATTCAAAGAAATGTATATATTTTCATATTTCAATATTTTTTAGCAAATTTTAAAGAAATTCTAATTTCTTACCAAGAAATAAATACTGAAACTAATACATTTTAATAACATAAAGTTAAACAAAATTGTATTAACCAACAATGAGAATACTTCAAAAATAGAATTATTTGCAAAGATCAGGAATAATGAATTTTATTTTTGTAACAAATGTCATCTTTTCAGTGACAACAAGCTTTTTTAACAAATTGCTTAATATTTGGCTTATGAATTTTAATGTAAAACACTAAGAAGACTTTAAACGAATCAAAAAAAATCTCAGTATTACAATTTAAAAAACTAGTCCGTATTTAAAGAATGTTTTTCGTCCTCCTGCCCCACCAAACCATAAAACCAGTTACTGGCAAACTGGCAGCTACTAAAGATAATAAAAATGCCAGAACTTTGCCTGAAAAGCCTAATATGCCTCCGGTATGAATATCATAAGTCATCCTGATGAGTTTATCGGCAACATTTGCATCTTTAAGCCTTCCATAAACATGATTTACCGGGATTTCTTCGAGCGTATATTGATCAAAATACCGATAGTCGATACTCCAATACATATCCTCCCGGGTATTGACATTGGCTCCGATAGCCGATGAATCTGACTCAATCGCATGAACTTCAAGTGAAATTGCATTCGGGTGTTCAGCTTTCATTTTTTCCCAAACCAAGTCTGTAACAGGTCTCTTAAAACCTATACTTTTGTTTTTTTGAGAAACAGGCTCTTTAAAAAGTAGTTCTTTTTCACCGCCGGTACCCTTATAAATAAGATACGTAAACCACTGAATACCAAAGAAAATGCCTGTAATTGAAATGATAAGCAATAAAACCGAGCTGTAAAAACCCAGAATGTTGTGAAGATCATAATTTTTTCGCTTCCATTGAGTAGTATTTTTCCAACGAAACCAAAACCTTTGTTTGGCTGCTGCCTTGTTTTTTGGCCACCAAAGTACAAGACCGGTGATAATCATAAAAACAAAAATCAAAGTTGCGTAAGAGGTGATTGGCTGACCGATTTTGGGCGGTAGCCACAAATAATAATGCCCGTCCAGCACCCAATGAAAGAAGGTTTCCTCCATATTTTGCACATGAATAACCTCCGCCGTATAAGGGTTATGATAAATAATAAAATAGTGCTCAGGATTCAATCCATATAAGATTGCCTCAACGCTTCGTCCTTTTCCGGGGTAATTGATAGCATGTAGATGAGCATCCGGCAGTTGTCTTCTAGCTATTTTCTCAAATTCAGAGGGGGGCAATATTTCTCTGCTTTCCACTTTTGAAAACCTGAATGGTTGCAGAGCGTCCTGTATTTCTTTTTGAAAAGCATACAAGCAACCTGTAATGCTTACAACAAACACCACCAGCCCGGTGCTAAGACCAAGCCAGAGGTGTATTTTTCCTATGATTTTCTTGAAAGTCAATTTATCAAAACTTATAATTGATACTTAACCTGAAGTTTCTGTAGGCTTCTGTCTGGTAATAATAAAATTTACTCCAGGAATAATAAGCTCCTGAAAACACATCGGCATTGAACAGGTTATTGACATTCAAGGCTACCCCAAATTTTCCTACCTGATAAGAAGTGGCAGCGTCAAATCGGGTATAAGCAGGCATACTTGGGTCAATGCTTTTGTCGTATTCAGCGTACCATGCCGATCGGCCAGCCGCATGCGATACACCCAACGAAAATCCAAGTCCCCGTGACTTTCCTTCGGGAATACGATAATTTAGCCAGGCATTGGCAATATGTTTGTCAGTGCCGGGAATCTGCCGATTAACTTGCTGATTATCGGTATCTTTGGTTACTTTTCCATCTGAATAGGCATAATTCATGGTTACATCAAGACCATTAAAAAGCTGCCCTCTGATATCGAATTCAATACCCGAGGTTTTGGTTTGACCCAATTGTATCGAGAAAAACTGATGGTGTGGGTCGGTGGTCAAAACATTATTTTTGGTAATCTGATAAGCGGCTACTGTTGCAGTCCATCTGCCGTCCAACCACTCTTTTTTCAGCCCAAGCTCTTTATTGTTACCAGTAATAGGGTCAAATTTTTTGCCCTCAAAACTTGCTCCTGCCTGAGGGATAAATGACTGATCGATAACCCCATATACACTGGTACTTTTATCGATAGAATAACTAAGTCCGATTCTAGGCGTAAACTTTCCGGCATCAACCGCTCCTGACCAAGGATCTGCATCCCCGGTGTTGGTATATCGGCCTGCCAGAGTTAACCTTAGTTTTTCTTTTAGGAGTCTTACTTCATCCTGGGCATAAAGAGCTGTGTAAACATTGGTATAATGAACTCCCCTTTCTTTAACACTTAGGCTTCTGTCAAAAACCGGATAGGCTGTACCGGCAACCTGACCATACACCGGGTTGGAAACTATAAAAGGCACACTACCCTCTATTGCTCCTGTCTGATTCCAGTCATGATAAAAATCTTTGTTGCCCATGTCAATTCCCGCCAAAATCCTGTGTTTTAGTTTTCCGGTATTGAAATCCCCGTTTACAAAAAACTGTCCTACTCTGATCTGCCCCAGTATATCCCACACAGACATCCCTCTTTTAAGTGTATCACCGCTGATAGCACTTGGCCAGAGACTACTACCGACCTGATTAAACTGCAAATAGGCTAATTGACCCGTGAATTTCCAGTTTTCATTAATGGCATGAGACAATGTGGCTATAAAAGAATGATCGTTGATTTTGGTGGGTGCCATATTTGACTCCAAAGTTGAAAACTGAACCGGAAGTGTACCCAATCCATCAGAAGTATAGGCATAAGCTGAGCCAAGAGGCGACATATTTACAAACTGATAATTATACTCGGTAGTCAGGGAAGTACGAGGATTGATTTGGAATTTTAGAACCGGAGCAATAGAGATTCGATTGTTATATTCAAATTTCCGATGGGTACCTTTGCTTTGCCCCATCAGATTGAGTCTGTATTGAATTTTTCCATCTTTACTCAATAAACCATCAAAATCGAGGGTGTTACGATATGTTCCAAACGACCCAATGGTCATTCCTACTTCTGATTTTGATATCCCGGTAGGCTTTTTGGTTACTACGTTGTAAAACCCACTAGGTTCTCCACTTGCCAGCATAAACCCGGCAGGACCTTTCACAAATTCAATTCGCTCAACCATACTCATGTCTTCGGTCAATGGGCCCCAGGTTTCGGTCACATTCATGCCGTTTCTAAAAGCCGCCACTCTTGAACCACGCATCACTATTCTGGCGTAGTTTTCCCAGTGTTCAGACCGTGTTGCTCCGCTAACATTTCTGATTACACCTTCCTGCATGTCAAATATTTGCTGGTCTTGCAACACCTGCCGATTGATAACCTGTATGTTTTGAGGAATTTCAAGCAAGGGGGTTTTTAATCTCAGTGAAACCGAAGGATAATCCGTTACATATTTGCTGGGGTTTGCCGTCACCATCACTTCCTGCAATTGATTAGCGTCTTCTTCCAGCTCAAAATCAAGCACCAGTGTCTGGTTTTCTTTGATTTCAATTTTCTTACTTTGGGTTTTCAGGCCCACAAAACTGGCTATAACCGTGTAGTTTCCTGATTTTATATTTTGAATCGCATAATTTCCCTGCTCATCTGCAGAGACACCTTTGCTTGTGCCTTTCAAAATAATATTTACAAAAGAGGCCACTTTATGATCTGAAGTGCTGACTTTCCCTTTTAAAATGGCATTTTGAGCCAAAACGGCATTTGATAACAATAATAAAACAAATAATTTTTTCATTTTTAATTAGACTAATTATAAATAATATATTAAAAATAAAGTGAATACTATTGATTCACCTTACTACTTTTCAAAATTTTATTCCAGCTGATAGGTAAAAAGTTCTTCCATCTGCTGGCAAAATTCCGGGACCAGGATAGCCTCCGGCACGACGGGTAAAATACCTTTCATCGGTCAGATTATTTATTCCGCCTTTTATATTATAATGTTTTGCAAATTTCAGACTTGCAGATAAATCCTGAACTGTGTATGCTGGAATCACACCAGTGGTTGCGGCGGCGTTGGCAACTTCGGTATTTGAGGCATCGGCATATGCTTTCCCAATATCACTAAGCTGCCAGGTAATAGAAAATCCTTTTTTATAGTAGGTTGCCCCGAAACGATTTATTTTCCCAGGGGCATTTTCCACTTTTTTCCCTGACAAATTTCCTTCCACAATCTGCCCATTGACAACAGATGTGGTTTTGAAATCCTTGTAAGTAGCGTCAATATAGGCAACAGAAGCAAAAAGACTTATATAACCCACTTTTGATTTCTTAAAAAATGCTGTGATCGGATCAAATTCAATGTACCCTTCAAAACCCTGACTTACAGAGCGACCTAGATTGGTACGAAATTGATAACGCTGATTGGAAGTATTAGTTTGGGTGATGGTTCCGATACGATTATTATAATTAACGAAGAAATAGTCCACGTCAAAATTCAGATAATTACCGGCTTTTCCCCTATATCCAAAATCAAAATTATATCCTCTGGCATCCTGAAGATTTTGATCAATAATATCAGTAGTAGCCGGCGGAGTCAGATCAGAAATCATAACGGGTCTGTAAGCCTGGGAAATATTGGAATAGAACTCCGTTTGAGAAGTTAAGTGGTATTCAGCACCACCTCCAAATAACAGAAATGAGCGATTGCGATTAATAGGATTAAGATTGTTTGGCTGCCCATTTGCGATGCTAAAACGCCCCTTCATGGTTGATCTGATATTTTCGACCCTTGCCCCGGCAGTAATCAAAAACTTATTGGACAACCTGAAAATGTTTTCGAAAAATGCTGCTTTGTTGATATTGTTAAAATCTAAATCACGGGGAAAATCGCCTTCAATTTCGAAGTCCATGTCTTTACCTGTACTACCTTTCCCTTGCTGCTGACGGTCAATATTCCCGTTATAATAACGCAACCCACTTGCCAGTGAATTGTTTTTCTCCAAAAACTTATAATCGGTAATAAATCTAAGTTCTGAACCAATATTATTATAGAAATCACGGTCAACCTGGCGATTAGAAGTTAAATTATCAACAGTAGTAATGGCAGAAACCATTCCCACACTACTTCTCTCAGCAACTACGCCAAAAGTTTTCCAGCTCATTTTCGTCTTTTCGTTGAAAATATACTCGGCTGAAATAGAAGGCACTAACCATGGCGTACTAAACCAATTTCGGCTCCGTAAACTCTGACGGGCATTCTGAGAAAACTGTGCATCTGTCAGACCACCGGCCTGCTGACTCTTATAAGTCATGTATGTTAACTCGGCCGCTATTTTTAATTTATTGGTAAAAGCATAACTCAACTCAGCGTGAGCATGGTCAGTATTAAAGTAATTATTTTCTCTCCACCCATCTCCTAAACGCTTCTGATAATAGGCAGTGTAGCTTAAACGACCCTCGGTGCCACCGATATAATTGAATGTACTGAACAGTCCATTGCTTCCAGTAGTATTTTGTGATTCCACAGTAATGCGTGTAGAAATATCGGGTTTACGAAGGACAAAATTCATCAATCCACCAAATTGCGGGCCATATTGCAAAGAAGACGCTCCACGCACTATTTCAATTCTATCAACTACCTCCATTGGCGGAGTATAATATGCCTCTGGATATCCCATAGGGTCAGGGGTGATATCAAAGCCATTCATCCTGACGTTAAATTCCCATGAGCGATTGGGACTTAAGCCACGTGATGCCACCCCCAACTGTATGCCCGAACCGTCGTTTTCCCAAACCGAAATACCAGGTGTGCGGCTAAATATTTGTCGGCTATTGTTCATTGCAAGATTGGCATTAATATTTTCAAGCTTGATGACTTCATTTTTTTTAGTAGCATTGATAGAATAACCCTCTATCTCAGCCAGATGCTCATTCCCCCTCACTCCTCTACTTGCCACAACCTGAACATCGTTTAACAAGTAGGTCTCATTTTCCAAAACAACATCAAGCTTTTTTAACTCATTATCTTTTAAAGTAACTAAAAACTCTTTAGTTTTAAGTCCAATGAGTGAGACAACCACTGCATACTCTCCGGCATTTAATCCTTTTATGACATATTCACCATTGGTGTTGGACTGCACCCCTCGTACGGTTCCCTTTAGCTTGATGTTGGCACCTATGAGTAATTCCCCGGACTTATCCTTAACCTTGCCCAAAATTGAGGCTTTTTGTCCTGAAACAGCCAAGCCCGACAGAAATAATATTGCAATAACAATTAACCTTGAAAACATCTAAAATTTTAATTTAGGTTTAGACTCATTCTAAATAAAGTCCAAAACTAAACCTTCTTTAGAATTGCTCCAAATAATCAATGTTATTATTTAGAATTATTTTAAATAAAAAGTCGAATAAGCTATAAGTATATCCGAAAAATGCAAAAAAGCCGGAAACGATTGCCGGCTTTTATCAAAAATGAAATGATTTATAGGAAGACAACGATCAAAATGATTTACTGACCAATATTTTGAATCAATGATTCATCATGATTATTATTGCCAAAACCTTTAGGATTTTCACCGTATTCGTTTTCACCGTCCTGGCTGTCAGTCACATAAAGTACTAGTAACCATATTCCTCCGATCAGGGGAATTAAACCAATTAAAATCAACCATCCGCTTTTCCCTACATCATGAAGTCTTCTAACCGCTACTGCCAATGACGGAACCATCGTTGCAAGTGCATATATAATAACAATGAAGTACATAAATATCATACCATCTCCAAGAAACATCATACCAAATAACCCATACATAATGATTGCATTGAATAATGTATAATACCAATATTCACTTCTGCGGGCTCTGCCTTCAAAGTCGGCGTAGTGATCTTTGATTGCATTGAGATAATAATTGAATGCCATAATTGTTGTTTTTAGAGGTTTGTCCTACTGTAAGGCTTTTCGGTTCGTCCATTTTATTTTCAAGAAAAGAAAATCATTTTCCATCACCAATCTGACTTATCAGATCGTCTTCGGTTTCGCTCCGGACGCCATAAGGATTGGGTCCATATTCATTTTCTCCGGGTTCACTTTCCCTCAATTCAAGAATTAAATTCCAGATTGGAACAATATAATTAACACCACTTTTACCGGTGTCATGCATCCGCCTGAATCCCACAGCTAAAGAAGGCAAGAAAGCAAGCAGCCTGTATCCAATATTAAAAATACCATATTGACCATCAGGAGAGTATGTTTGCAGTGCCTGGTCTAAAAATGGTGTTATCAGGGAAATGAAAAGGTTTATTAAAGTAAAAGTCCAGAATTCGGCTCGACTGGCACGGCCATCAAAGGTTGCGTATTGGGCAAAGCCCCCAAAATAGTATTTTATATTCATGTGATTTAAATAAATTAATTACTCTTCTATGGATACCCGGTTGTAATCACTCAGCAGGTCCTTCAAAAAATGTATGTCATTGTCCTGGGTTTCGATATTCAAAATTTCTTTAACACGTTTTGATAATTTCGAAGCCAACTGATTATCAATGTTTTTCTCAGATTTTTCCAACAGATTCTGAATGATAGTCATGTCTTTATCAGATAGCTTAATCACTTCAGGGTATTTTACCTGATAGTTATTCCGCTTGTTGGCGTAGGCATAAATGGTATCTTCAATGCTAAAATGATTCTCTTGTGTGCTCACCAGATAAGTTCCGGCCGCCAGGTCACCCAGTCTTTGGTTGTTTCCCGAATTGGTGATTGCAATTATACCAATAGCCGGACTAAAAACAGACAAGCCTGCGAATAATGGCGATACAAAAACCAAAATCATGAAAAGGTAACCGTCAGCAAGCAAAAACATCCACCTTACAGCACATTGACTTACAGAGGGTACACTGCCATCATTCCCAATCACTTTTATTTTCATTAACATTTTACCGATAGTTTGACCTTTTAGGAGCCATTCGGAAATAAATGTGTAAAAATATAAGGGTATAAATGCAAAAAAACTTATCACATAATTGGACGAAAAGATATCAATGCTAAAAAAATAACTAAGGAGAAAAAAGTAACCAATTTTTATGAGCCAGTCAACTAAAAAAGCTGAAACGCGACTTCCAAAACCCGCAAGTGTGAAATTCAGGTCAATATTTAAAAAAGTTGGAATATTTATTGTATTCATATTGTAAGTTTAGGAGGAAAAACTTATTCTTGCAAACATAATATTTTAATTTTTTCAAAATCAATGCCAAACCATACAAAATAGGCTAAATCGTTAAATTACAAAATGCGTGAAACCACATTTATAGACCGCAACCGCACAAAATGGCTTTCAATTGAAGCTCAGGAGAAAGACAACCCCGATGAGGTAGCTAATGATTTTATAGACCTCACCAGCGACTTATCCTATGCAAAATCTCATTTCCCGCATTCTAAAATCACAAGTTATCTTAATTTTCTGGCCTCTAAAGTTTACAAATCAATATTTGAAACCAAATCAAAGCCCTTATTTAAAAATTTCTGGAAAAATGAATTTCCTTTGATTATTGGTCACAATCGTAAAGTACTTATTATAAGCTCGGTATTTTTTATTCTTTTTGTGATTTTAGGGGCTATTTGTTCGGTACTCGAAGTTGATTTTATCGACGCTGTAATGGGTAGGGGTTATGTTGAAATCACCGAAAACAATATCAGACGTGGCAAGCCTTTTGATATTTACGCCAGCGAACAACCTTTGAAAATGTTCCTGACTATCTTTTCCAACAATTTTGCAGTGGGCCTTATCATTTACATATCCGGTGCTCTGTTGGGTATTGGCACTTTCTTCCATACTTTCAAAAATGGCCTGATGGTAGGTACATTTTTAACGATGTTTTTCAAACATAACCTCGGGTTTCAAGCTTTTGCAGTTATTATGCTGCATGGTACACTTGAGCTTATGGGTCTGGTACTCGAAACCATGGCAGGATTGATATTGGGTCTGAGTTTTCTTTTTCCGCATACACTTACTCGCTGGCAATCGTTTAAAAAAGGCTTGATGGAGAGTGGAAAAATCTTTATCGGAACCTTCCCTATCACCTTGCTGGCTGCGTTTATAGAGAGCTATATTACAAGATTGGGAAATACGGGATTTAAAAACACACCACTGATAATTACCATTTTACTTTTATTGGTTTTGGTAGCCAGCTGGGTGTTTATTGTTTATTACTTTTTTATTTATAGCAAAAAACTTACTCAAAAAGTATCACTGGAAGAATACCTCAAATCCAAACACGAAATATGAAAATTATAAAGTTATTCTTGTTTTTATTTTTTGCTTCTGCTGAGGTTTTTGCCGGACCACTAAAAGATACTACCGTTAGCAACCTGATAAAAAGAGAACCTGAACTTTGGTATGTAAACCTTCCTCCACCCAAGGTAAAAACTACCATTGACTCAACACAAAAAAAACCGGAGAGTTATGAAAGAGAGGATATGGGCAGTGCTCCTGAAATTCTGGGAGATTTATTGAGAGTTTTTCAATGGATTTTCCTTGGAATATTTGTGGCAGGTATTATTTATGTGATTGTAAAAAGCAATTTCAGTTTTGATTTTTTTAAGAAAAAAAATGAATCCCTTGAAGAAATAATAACAGAAGACACGCGGATTGATTCCAGCGAGCAACTGGAGAGAATAGGATTTGAAGAACAGATCAAAAACGCAGAAAATCAACAAAACTTCCGATTGGCTGTAAGACTATATTACTTATGGCTCATTTATAAGCTCACACAGAGGAAGTTTATCAAATTTCATGTTAACAAAACCAATCATGACTATGTAAAAGAGTTAAAGAATACGAAGTATTCCGGTGAGTTTTCTCAATGCACCAGACTATACAATTTTGTGTGGTTTGGTGAATTTGGCCTCGAAATACAGCACTACCATAGCTTAAAAGAAGATTTCAACACACTCTTAAACAAAATACTATGAAAACAAAAGTCTTGTTTATAATACTGTTTTTAGGACTTTTGGGAGGATTGTATTTTTTGGTTACCCGAAATTCAACTCCAAAAATCACTAGGAAGTTTGACAGGGAAATGCGTTTTTCACCTAAAACTTACCGCCCTTATGACATCCGTTTTTTTACTGATCAGGTTAGAAAAAATGCCAAAAAAGGCTATGAAATTAATACTGAAAAGCCTGATAACTACAATAAAAAACTTGAAGGAAATGGGAAATTAATGTTTATCACTTCGCCCTACTTCTTGCCAAATGATGAAGAAACCTGGAGACTTTTAGATTTTGCTAACGAAGGTAATCTTGTGTTTATTAGTAGCATCAATATTTCTCCGGTGTTTCTCGATACCCTGCTGGTGCCTGAGCAGTCTTCTTCTTTTTATAATAATTATCCTCCGATTCCCTACGATACTGATTCGCTGACCATCATTTGGAACAAATCAAAAAATGATTCAAGTCTGATAAGTTTTACTTATCCCGGGCATGATTTTAATATGTATCCGGCGGCAGTCATCGAAAAAAGTGACATCGTAGAATGGGTAGCTAAAAGCACCAGCGGTGAAATGGCACTTGGGCGAGTGAGTTATGGAAAGGGATACATTTATTTTTTAGAAAAACCTATTTCCACAACCAACTATTTTCTTTTGCATAAAAATAATTACCAATACTTTAACCGCCTTTGGGAGGAATTAGAGGGGGATAGCAGGACTATAATTTGGGATGAATTCTATGCCCGCCATACTATTCAGCGACCAAATATGGAATTTGAAAAGCCGGGAGAAAGCTATTTTTGGCAAGTAATAGGAAAACATCCGCCGCTGCAATGGGCCATTATAACGTTTTTAACCGGCATTGGACTTTACATTTTGATTCATTTCCGAAGGCTTCAACAGCCCATCAGGATTATCCCGGATAATAAAAACACCTCTTATGAATTTGTGGAGGCCTTATCGAGTCTTTACTGGAAACATCAGGACCACAAGCTCATCGCCGACAAGATCGTGGTACAATTTCATGAATATCTACACAGTCAATTCCGAATATTTGCTAAAGACCTTAATAGGGAGAATGCTGAAAAAATAGCTCAAAAAACAAATGGTAAAAAAGAAGATTTACTCGAAATAATTTCACAAATCAATATCATAAATGCTTCGTCAGAGGTTTCTAAAGCCGAACTGATGAATTTTTACAGAGACGTATTTAAATACATATCACATGGAAGAAGAAATATTCAAAAACCGGATTGACCTCACAGAACTTTCTGAGTCGGTTCAAAAAATCAAAGCCGAATTGGGCAAAGTAATTGTGGGTCAGGAAGATACCATAGAGCTGATGATTGCCAGTATTTTATGTGGTGGCCATGTATTGCTTGAAGGAGTGCCGGGGGTTGCCAAAACCCTTACCGCCAAGCTTTTGTCGCAATCGCTCGACGCAAGCTTCAAAAGGATTCAATTTACACCCGACCTTATGCCTTCTGATGTTTTGGGCACCTCGGTATTTAACCCAAAGACACTCGAATTTGAGTATAAACGGGGCCCGGTATTCTCCAATTTGATTTTGATTGATGAAATCAACCGCTCACCGGCGAAAACGCAGGCTGCTCTTTTTGAGCTGATGGAAGAGAAACAAGTGACCATCGATGGGCAAACCTATCCAATGGAGGAGCCGTTTCTGGTTATTGCCACCCAAAATCCCATTGAGCAGGAAGGCACCTACAGGCTTCCTGAAGGTCAGCTTGATCGATTTTTTATGAAGATACTGGTTGATTATCCTAATCCGGCTGAAGAAATAGACTTGCTCAGGAAATTCAATTATGCTTCTCATGTTGACCTCTCAGGCACTGTAAAGCCTATTTTGAAAAAAAGCCGGCTTTTGAAATTAAGAAAAACCATCAGGGAAATTGTGGTGGATGAAGAGCTTCTGAAGTTTATATCATCAATAGTACTTGCTACCAGAAATCATAAACAAATAGAACTCGGTGCATCGCCCAGGGCAGCATTGGCCTTAATGTTGGCGGCGAAAGTATGGGCAGCTATGGCCGCAAGAGACTTTGTGATTCCGGAGGATATCAAAACTGTAGGAATTGCAGTACTCAGACACAGAATCATTCTCACTGCCGATGCAGAAATGGAAGGCTCAACAGAAGATGAAATCCTGACTGAATTGTTTAATTCTATTGAAATCCCAAGATGATTTTCAAGTCATTTTATTTGACCAATAATGCTTTTGCTTTTTTAGCAGTTTGTGTCGCCATTTTTACATTTGGATTGCTGGAGCCATGGCTATATTTGCTTGGGAAAATAGCTTTTTTTAGCATATGGGGCATAGTTTTGTTTGAAACGATAATACTTTTTCAAAAAAATGAAATTCTGAATTTAAGCAGAAAACTGCCGGAAAAACTCAGCAATGGTGACACAAATACCATCAAACTGAAATTTGAAAATTTGAGTTCCTCACATTTTTTTGCCAGAGTCGTAGAAGACTTACCTGAGCTTCTGCAGGTCAGAATTTGGGAAAGAAAGCTGGATTTGCTAGCAAAAAAAAGTACAATTCTCGAATATAAAATCAGGCCTACTGTAAGGGGGGAATACCTTTGGAAAAGCAGTAATGTATTTGTTAGACTAAAAAAATACAGTTTAGTCGAAAGAAAAATAAGATTTGAATTTGAAGACTCAGTGGCCTGCTATCCCTCATTTTTACAGTTTAACAAACTTCAGATTGACGCATTAACCAACCAACAGTCTCAAAATCAAAAACTGGTCAGAAAGATAGGACAAAGCCTTGAATTTGAACAAATTAAAGACTACACACCCGAAGATGATTACCGGCATATCAACTGGAAAGCCAGTGCCAAGAAAGGTCAACTGATGGTCAATCAGTATCAGGACGAACGCAGCCAGGATATCTACAGCATCATTGACCTGGGGCGTACCATGAAAATGCCTTTCTATGGTCAAACATTGCTTGACTACGCCATCAACGGATCGCTCGCACTTTCCAAAACCATCATTTCGATGTCAGACAGGGCGGGACTTTTGGGTTTTTCATTCAAAAAATCCGAATTTTTACCCTCCAAAAAAGACATGAAGCAATTTGGAAAAATAAATGAAACACTCTACCAACTCGAAACCGATTTCAGCGAATCTGATTTCGAATATTTGTACCAATTTGTCAGAAAAAATATAAAACACCGTAGCCTATTGGTAATTTTTACAAATTTCGACTCCACAGTGGCAATGCACAGGCAACTCCCCTACCTTAAAGCCCTTTCCAGGTTTCACCTCTTATTAGTAGTATTTTTTGAAAACTCTGAAATATCTCAAATCGTTGATCTTCAAGCCACTGACCTAAAAGACATTTATACCAAAACCATAGGAAAAAGCATGTTGCTACAAAACAAAATGATGGTGCGGGAGCTTTCAAAACACGGAATCCAATCGTTACTCGCTCAACCAGAAAACCTTAGTGCTGAGGTGATTAACAAATACCTGGCAATAAAGAAAAAGAATATGATTTGATTTATTTTGATAAAACACCCTAATTCTGCGTCGGTTTTGGATTTAGAAAATCTATCTTAATTTTTTAGACAATAAGCTTAAAAAGGAAAAAGCCTCAAGTTTTTTTGTGATAAAAATCAGCAAAATTTTATACAAAAAAATGACCTCAATAATTTGATTTTAAAAATCACGCCCCTACTTTTACGGCAAGTTTGTGGTGCACACGGATACCTCATTTATCCGCTTGCTTAATTGGGAATCCCGTTGAAATCGGGAACTGTCCCCGCAACTGTAAGTTTCATTAGTTTGTTTTCAGTCTGCTTTACCACTGTCATCTAAAACATGGCGGGAAGGTATGAAAACAAGGAACGAGTCAGGAGACCTACCACGGACAATTATATGCCGATTTCTTACGGAGGATGAGACCGGCGGACATTTTTCAATTTTTTATTGATGAAAAGGCGTGATTTTTTTGCACGCATTGGTTTGCTGACAGGGGTAATTTTTACTACCTTAAGCCATACTTTTGCACAAAAAGAACAGACTTTATGTGAAGTTACGGTAACGGCCATTAGACCCGAAAGGTTTATGACGGGTCAGAAGGTACGTACTGTGGACTCGGCACAATTTGCCCAAAACCAATTCACCAATCTTTCCAATTTTCTGCAGTTTCAATCGCCGGTAGCATTCAAAAGCTATGGAGCCGGCCAACTGGCCACTATATCCTTCAGAGGTACTTCACCGAGCCACACTGCTGTACTTTGGAATGGTATTAATGTAAATTCGCCTTCAGTCGGACAGTCTGATTTTTCCACCCTACCTATGACCGGATTTGATGAAATGAGCATTCAGTATGGCTCCGCCGCCAGCTGTGTGGGCACCGATGCCGTTGGCGGGAGTATTTTGCTCCGATCTGTACCAAAATTTAACCAAAAAGGTATTCAGGCCATAGCCGGAGTGAGTGCTGAAAGTTCGGAAAATTTTGCAGCTCAGGCAGGAATTCGATTTTTTAAAGAGAATGGCAAATGGAAATTTTCGGGCAAAACACTTTTTTATGGTTCCAACAATAAAAATAATTTCGGAACAGAGCCCCTTAGTGATCAAAAAGGACGGCAATACCCTGTTGAACCTACCACTACCTATCAAAAAGGAATTGTTCAGGATTTTTTTGCCATGAAAAACAATGGTAATATGTGGAGCCTAAACATCTGGCTTTCTGACAATAATGTGACCATTCAGCCGGGAAATATCCCTTTGAGAGAAATTACAGATAGCAGGTCTGACAAAGTGGTTTTGGCTTATAATCTGGGAAAAACGCTTTTTCGAGCGGCCTATATCAGAGATGTGATGGACTATGGAAAGGCAGAAAATCAAAATCCCAGCCACACCGACATTGACAGGTACATTTTCAGAACAGAACACGATTTTTCCTGGATAAAAAGCTGTGACAGAGGCACCAATCTAAAATTAGGAGGAGAATTTGTGCATTATGAAGCAAAAGTAGATGGCTATGGCGGAAATCAAATTTCTGAAAACCGGGCTGATTTTTACGCCTTGCTCCGTTATCAGCATAGTCAGCGTTTGACCGGATCCCTGAACATGCGGCAGGCTTTGGTACAGGGTTTCAATCCACCATTTACACCTTCATTGGGTATAGATTACCGTATTTTTGATGGAAAAACCGACCGGATAAACCTCAGTGGCAATCTGGCTTACAGCTACAGGGTGCCTACTTTAAACGAAAGATATTGGGTCAATCTGGGCAACCCTGATTTGAAACCGGAGGTGGGTTTCAATAAAGAAATCAGTTTAATCTGGAAAAGAAGAACTTCTGAGACATTTCATCAACAATATGGCATTTCAGCTTTTCATAATTTGATTGACAACTGGACTTACTGGAATCCTGACAAAAACTACAGGGTCGAAAACCTTCAACAGGTACTTGCCAAAGGGATTGAAATTGAAACGAGCACAAAGCTGATTTTGGAAAAAACTGAAATAAATTGCCAATTCCAATACGCCCTCACCCACTCTTCCCAACAAAAAGCTTACGGTCCTTACACCGAAGATATTCTTGGGAAGCAATTGATCTATGTGCCTCGGCATAGCATGAACAATACGCTTTCGCTCACAAAAAATGCCTGTTCTGTAACCCTGCAGCAGCTTTTTAATTCCAGTCGCTTTATCACTTTTGACCATAGCGGCAGGCCATTCCCGCCCTATTACCTGCTGAATGGATGGATTTCGTATAAATTAAAAATCAGAAAAAACAGTATTCATACCCAGTTGCAGGGAAATAATTTGACTAACACATTATATCCCAACATGAAAAAAAATGCGATGCCGATGCGATCGGTTTCGCTCAATATCATTTTCATTTTTAACCAGAAAAAATAATTATCTATATGAAAATCAATACTTTACTATTATCAATGCTAACGATTGGCATTTTGAATTCATGCGAAAAAGCAGAAAATGAGACTCCTCAACCCTACGAAAGTGGCGTAATCGTGGTTAATGCAGGCAATTTTTCAGACAATAACGGTTCTTTAAGTCTTTTGCAAAGAACGGGCAATACATTAGTAACTGATATATTTCTGAAAGAAAACCTGAGGTCATTGACCGGAAGCTTATCGGGCTATTGTGAAGTTAATGGGAAAGGGGTCATTCTGGTTGATAATTCTACTGCCGGAAAAGACGTCGTTGAGATTGTAGATGCAGGAACTTTTAAATCTATCGCAACAATTCCATCTACTGAAATCGAAAATCCTAGAAATGCCATAAAGGTTTCAGAAACCAAAGCCTATATCAGTGCCTGGGATGCCACCGGTGATTTTTCTAATTTTTTTAAAAATCCGGGATATGTAGCCGTTTTGGATTTAAGTACCAATAAAATCATCAAAAAAATTGCAGTTGAAAATGGTGCCGAAGACCTTCAATTGATTGGAAACGAAGTATATGTAGGAAACAGCGGTTCTGTAAAAAACACTATTTCGGTTATTGATATAAACACTGATGCCATAAAACAAACCATACCCGTTGGTCTAAATTCTGAAATAATAGGAGCAGATGCCAGTGGTAAACTCTGGGTTTTTGCAGGAAATGAACTTCAGAAAATCAATACCGGCGGCAAAACCGTTGAAAATAAAATAAAAATAACTTCTTCCAATTCCGCAAAATCACCGGGTGCATTTGTGATGAGTGCCGATAAAAACACCATTTATTTCACCCATTCATTCTATGATGCCACCGACGGCTGGAAGCAAAAAGGTGAAACTTACGCATTTAAAACTTCGGCATCTGTAGCCGAAGCTAAGACACCTTTTATTAACCGACTTTTTGGAGGTGGAATGGCCGTTGATCCTCAGACTGGAAATATTTATGCGGGTTTGGTTCCTTCTTACAAACAAGCGGGCTATGTTTTTCGATATAAATCTGATGGCTCTCTCATCGATTCAGTAAAGGCAGAGATAGCCCCCGGTAAATTTTACTTCAAAAAATAAAAATAAATCATCCGGGAATGTCAAAACAATGATGTTCCCGGTTTTATCAATATAAAAATTAATAAATGGAAAAACACGCCTTAGAGACATGCCCACTATGTGGCGAGCCTTTTGTTTGTAAGGTCAATAATATACAAAAGTGCGATTGTTCAAAAATTAATTTGAACAATGAAGAGTTGGAATACATCAGGAAATACCTTGAAACCAGTTTGGGAGCCTATGAATGTGTTTGTGTAAAATGCCTCAACCAGCTTAAAAGTCAATTGCCTCAACACCTCAACGAATATTTTTATAAAAAATAAATCCATTTTTAACTCATTCCAGTCCCAGTATCTTATTGTTGTGTGACTTTTGTCATTCAAAATATCCAATTGTATATATACATTTAAGGTTTAAAATCAACAAAGTAATGATTAAAAGTTTTATTCCCCTGGTTTCTTACGGTAACGGTATTTTCATGATGGCAGTTTTTGGTTTGGTATGCGTTGCATTGGTCGCTGCTGTTTTGATTTTTATGTTTGGAGGTAAGAAAAAAGAAAGCTGAGATAAGCCAAACATCATCCATTTAACCATTACGAGCGGAAATTTCCACCCGATGGGTTTGTTTTGTTTTTAACGAATCAAACTTAAAGTTTCTTAAATCTTTTTTGAAATATCATTTTCCTCAAATTCTTAATCCTAAAACTCTTAATTTTTCTTAATTCACAGCCATCCACCCCTCCAAATTATCCATTTGTCATTTTGCAACCTACAGAGGTATTGTTACATCTTTTTGTTTAAATATATTTACTCTCTGGAATTGGGAAAGTTTGTGTTTCTAATTATTCGGGATTTTTACTCAAAATAAAATCATAGATTTCTTAGGAAATAATCAACCTAAACTAATAACCAGAAGCTATTTACTTTTTTAACACTAATCTTAAAAACTATTTACCTTGAAAAGAAGAGATTTTCTACAATTATCAGGGATGGGATTGGGAGCGGCAATGTTGCCCAATATCCCGGTCATTGGCCGAAATGTAAGCCCGGAAGCCCTGCTCAATGGAGGTGTGGACGTTGCGGTTAAAAAACGACTCGCAGATGCCGCCCTCAATGCCGCCAAAGCCAAAGGTGCCTCCTACACCGATGTGCGTATTGGCCGGTACCTCAACCAGTTTGTGGTAACCCGTGAAGACAAAGTGCAGAACATCGTCAACACCGAGTCCTACGGTGTGGGCGTGCGTGTGATCGCAGATGGCTGCTGGGGATTTGCTGCCGTGGTGGATGCCAAATCTGAAGCCGACACAGCAAAAGCTGCCGAAGAAGCGGTAGCAATAGCAAAAGCCAATGCGAAACTACTCAAAAACCCTGTTGTACTTGCCCCTCAAAAAGGTTATGGCGAAGTAAGCTGGAAAGCACCGATAAGCAGAAATGCATTTGAAGTGCCGATTCAGGAAAAAGTAGATTTGCTGCTGGGTGTTAATGACGCAGCCATGAAAAACGGGGCCAACTATGTAAACTCGTTCCTGTTTATGGTCAACGAGCAGAAATATTTTGCAAGTTCAGATGGCTCTTATATTGACCAGGATGTTCATCGCATCTGGCCGGTTTTTAATGTTACTTGTATCGACCCAAAAAGCGGAAAGTTTGAGACCCGCCAGTCGCTGAGTGCCCCTATGGGCATGGGTTATGAGTATTTGAGCAAAAATCCTTCGGATAAGATATCAGGTATAACCACCAGATACAATAAAGGTTATGACATGCTCGAAGACGTGATTGCGGCATCACATCAGACCAAAGAAAAACTCTCGGCCAAGTCTGTGGAGGCCGGCAAATATGACCTTGTTTTAGACCCATCCCACCTTTGGCTCACGATTCATGAGTCGGTGGGGCATCCATTGGAGCTTGACAGAGTTTTGGGTTATGAAGCCAATTTTGCAGGAACCTCTTTTGCTACTTTAGATAAGTGGCAATCCAAAAACTTCAACTATGGCTCAAAAGAGGTAACTCTTTTTGCGGATAAACTGCAGGAAGGCTCATTGGGTGCTGTAGGTTGGGACGACGAAGGCGTAAAAACCAAACGTTGGGATTTGGTGAAAGACGGTACATTGGTTAACTATCAAGCCATCAGAGATCAGGTACATATTTTGGGAGAAACCGAGTCGCATGGTTGCTGCTATGCCGACAACTGGACCAATGTGCAGTTTCAGCGTATGCCAAATGTGTCTTTGGCCCCGGGTAATGCACCATTGAGTGTGGATGAAATGATAAAAAATGTCGAAAAAGGCATTTACATCATCGGTGATGGCTCATTTTCGATTGATCAGCAACGTTACAATTTTCAGTTTGGCGGGCAGCTTTTCTATGAAATAAAAGAGGGTAAAATAGCCGGGATGTTGAAAGACGTAGCTTATCAGTCTAATACGCAGGAGTTTTGGAACAGTTGTACTAAAATCTGTGACGAAAAAGATTTTCGCCTGGGGGGTTCATTTTTTGATGGAAAAGGCCAGCCACAACAGGTAAGTGCGGTGTCGCATGGTAGCAGTACTGCCAGGTTTAACGGAGTAAATGTGATTAATACGGCAAGGAAAATTTAAGTGAAAAGAAAAGATAAAAAGTAAGAAAGTAGGTCAGCACCAGAGGTCATACCGGTTCAAAATTAACTGCTGCCTCTTGCCTGATTACTGTTGCCTTTTTAATTACACCTTTTGCCATTAAAATTTCCAAATTAAAAACTCAAAAAACTGAACAAAAAAATGAATGTAATACTCAATGAAGCGGAGGCCAAAGCTCTATGTCAGAAAATACTGAGCTACTCCAGGGCCGACGAATGCGAAATAAATATATCGGGCGAATACCGGGGTAATATCAGATATGCCCGCAACGAGGTTTCGACCAGTGGAGCTCTCACCAACAAAAACATAGTGGTGAGCTCAGCTTATGGAAAAAAAGTGGGCGTGGCCACCATTGATGAGTTTGATGATGCCTCGCTTGAAAAAGTGGTTCGTCGCTCTGAAGAATTGGCAAAACTTGCACCCGAAAATCCGGAATATATGGGTGTATTGGAGCCACAAAGCTATCTTAAAACCAAAGCCTATTTTGAATCAACAGCCAATATCAACCCGGCCAAAAGAGCTGAGAAAGTGGCTCAGAGTCTGAATTTATGTCAAAATGAGAAAGTGGTGGCTGCAGGGTTTCTCAATGACCAGCATGGCTACAGTGCCTTGATGAACAGCAAGGGGCTATTTGCCTACTTCCCCGCCTCTAATGTCAATTTCTCGCTTACGGTTCGTACGGAAGATGGCAAAGGCTCAGGTTATGTGGCCAAAGGATACAGTGACTTTGATAAATTGGATACTGTAAAAGCCACAAAAATTGCACTGCAAAAAGCAAAGGCTTCTGTTGATGCCAAAGCCATCGAACCCGGTAAATACACTGTGATTTTAGAGCCAACGGCAGCATCCGTTCTCCTTGAAAATATCTTTTTTGGTATGGATGCCCGCAGTGCCGATGAGGGTCGATCGTTTTTTAGCAAACCTGGTGGAAAGACCAAATTAGGCGAAAAAATCGTGGATGAAAGAGTGACTTTTTACTCTGACCCTACAAATCCAGAGCTTCCATCCTCTCCATTTGCAGGTGACGGCGAGGCCGTCGGCAAAATGAAATGGATTGAGAAAGGTGTTGTGAAAAATCTTACTTATTCGAGATTCTGGGCAAAGGAAAAAGGAGTAAAGTCAGTTCCAAACCCTACGAATATGATAATGGAGGGTGGTACCACCAGCCTTGAAGAAATGATAAAAAGCACCAAAAAAGGGATTTTAGTGACAAAATTATGGTATATCAGGCCGGTTGATCCTCAGACATTACTCCTTACCGGACTAACCCGCGACGGAACTTTTTATATCGAAAACGGAAAAATCAAGCATCCGATCAAAAACCTGAGGTTTAACGAAAGCCCAATTATAATGCTCAATAACCTCGAAACGCTAGGAATACCCGAACGTGTGGTAAGCACAGAGTCAGATCAAAACTATCTGATACCACCCATGAAAATTCGTGAGTTTACTTTCTCAAGTTTGAGTGACGCAGTGTAAAATAAAGCTTATTCTTTTTTATAAAAAAAGCAAGTCTGAAACGGCTTGCTATTATTATTTTAGGGTAAATGCGTATAAAATTTTGCTTATGTTTTTTTTATCAAACTGTTTATTAGAAATTGCTTTTCTGAACCTGTAAACCAATAACAAAATTGAGATTTGCTATTATATCCATATTAAGCTGGGTGATTTGGTCATGTTCTAAAACCGAACCTTTGCCAGCTCCGACACAAAAAAACGACAGCACTGCAACCATTCTCACCTCCAAAGAATTTGAGGATGACAATACCTGGATATACCAGCAAATGAAAATCAATTACCGTTGGGAAGACCAAATGCCCGAGGAATCAAAAACCAACAAACTCCTGCCTCCAGCTGAATATTTCAAAACACTGATTTATAAAGAAAAAGACTGGTTTTCTTATTTTCACCATGACCGAAACGAAGTGCTGAATTTCTGGAATGGCATCCCTGTAGCTTTTGGTTTCAGGTACAGGCCGTTTTACACAGAAGGAAATATAAAAAAAAGTAAACTGGTAATCTCTCTTGTAGATAAAGGAAGTCCTGCCGAAAAATCAGGTTTACGACGTGGAGACATCGTTACAAAAATCAACGGTATTACTTTGAGCAACAAATTGGGAATTTTAAAAATCCTGGAACAAAACACAGTAACACTGGAAGGCTTTCATGTTAATAATCAAACTTTTAAATATACAATTTCAAAATCCAAATATCAGGTTGACCCCATATTGGATTATAGAATTATTACAGAAAATGGTCGAAAAATAGGCTATTTTGCTTTTGGACAATTTTTGAGTTTCATTGATGATGACCTCACCCGGGTATTTAAGTATTTCAAAGAAAATCACATTGATGACCTCATCGTCGATCTCAGGTTCAACCCCGGTGGATTTACCCCAAACTCAGAGATGGTTGCATCTCTTATTGTTCATAACCTTAATCCATCAGAAACTATGTTTGGGGCGATTACCAATACTTTCCAAACCGAACAATATTTTAAAAGATTTGGAACAACAGAAGCTCTTAGAGGCTGGGTGCCCGAAACCTATAATCTGGGCTACCTACCAAGGGTTTTTATGATTACTTCCCGCTCAAGTTGCTCATCTTCCGAGCTGATAATCAGTGCCCTCAAGGCAAAAATGAAAGTGATTACCGTGGGCGACAATACTTTTGGTAAAAGCGTAATCTCCACTATTCTGACCGACGAAACCGACAAATTTCCATTTGTGATTATACCGGCGTATTCGAGCTATTATAACGCCAAAGGTCAGTCAGAGAATGCCAGAACTGAAGGATTCATTCCAGATTACAAAACAGATGACAATATTTTACCATTTTTTCCACTAGGGGACGCAAAAGAAACGCTACTTAAAAAAACTTTGGATATAATCAGTAACTATTCTGATAATCAATCAGTTTCAGGCACATATCAGGTAATTTTCAGAGACGAATTACATCATTATGACAGTCATAATCCATTTGTAACCAAATAATTTATTCGGCGTCTTTTACACACCTAAAGCCCACATGCATTAGCGAAGTTTCTTTAGTCGAAGAAGATATTCCTCCAACTTTAAACCCATGGCAAACTTTTGGGTCGCATAAAAATGATCCCCCCCGCTGATTAAATTCGCCGGGACGACTATGGTTTTCGTCAGAGCACCATTGCCACACATTCCCACCGATATCGTAAAGTCCCAATTTATTGGCACCAAAATACCCCACAGGTGAGGTGGTCAAAAATCCATCATCAACTGTATTGTTTACTGGAAAAACACCTTGCCAAAAATTGGCTTTATATTCATTATTTTCAAAAAAATCATTGCCCCAGGTATAAGTATTCCCATAGTCTTTTTGTCCATTTTTTTCTGCAAAAACAAACTCAATACTAGTTGGAAGACGTTTTTTTGCCCATTTACAATAAGCCAGGGCATCATTCCAACTTACCTGGGTTACGGGATGATTGGGCTGAGCCTCCTGAGCTTCTTTCCCTTGCGGGTATCTCCAATAAGCTCCTTTTTTTAGACTCCATTCTCCTGTATTGAAATCAAAAAATCCGGCATCTCCAAATTTCTCCGCCTCGGTGACATAATGGGTTGCATTGATAAATCGCGTAAATTCACCCACTGTCACAGGATTTTTATCCATCCAAAAACTTTTTATGTCTGATTCCCCTTGGATTAAAATCATTCCATTTTTCTCAACTATTTTCTGGTCTTTTCTACAGGAAAAAAGGGTAATAATTAAAACAAAAATCAGGAATCTCATATCAATTTTGGGGTACAAAACATTAAACCCGTTTATACATTTAAAAATCTACTGCAACATTAGATTGCTGCAAATCAGCTTAATTCGGCGGGCTCAGTAAAGGCTACAACCCATTTAAATTAAATCACGGTAGCGATGCTATGCCACTTGAATTTAGAGGCTCGATGTATTGAAAATTAAACTCTCATTACTAAGGCCATATGCATAAACCTGGTTAAAGACTGATTCGAACAAATTTATCAGATTTTTTCCCAAATAATAAAAACTATTTCCAATTGTCGGCAATTATGGGTTATTTTGAGAAAAAATAGCTCATTTTATAAATGAAAAAAATCATTCTTAGTTTTTTGATAGCACTGGTAAGTTTTTATTCGTTTTCTCAAACCAAAAAGCCTGCAACTACCACTCAGGCCAAGGCCAAAAGCACTAATGGTTTTAAGTGGGCGTATATTTATGAAGATTACGTTTTTGACAATTATAATAAAGTAAAAACTCTTGATAGTGAGGTCAAAAAGAAACAGGAGATTTATCAGGAAGCATTTAATAAGATGGCATTGGAATATCAGACTAAAAACCTGGATTATCAAAACAGTATGAAGAACCTGGATTCGATGACAACTGAAAAATTGAATGCAAAACTAAAAAATGTACAGGAAATCAAATCCGCCACGGAGGCTTTCCAACGGGAAACTGAAAAAGAAATACAGCAGATGATAGGCGATGGAATCTTAAAAATTAAAGAAGACATCAAAAATACAGCTGAAAAAGTGGCAAATCAAAAAGGATATAAATTTGTGATTCTTAGAAATAAAAATGAATCGCTGATGAGCGGGAAAACGATTTTGTACGCCGGTGACGGGGGGCGTGACAACATCTCCGATGCAGTGCTTGCGGCACTCGGTAGCCCGGTTGCTATAAAGAAATAATACACGCGATTATTCCGTTGAAAGAAATAGCCAGGTTTTCAGTAGCCATCAGGTCTTTCTAATGGTTTTTTGAGGTCAATACATGGCTTTTTTCTATTTTTGTAAAGGAATAACCTCCAAAAACCTGATGACAGGAAGCCGAAAAAATGCAATTTTCAAAATTATCGCATCGCTGCTTTTATTTTTAGCATTGGGATTGGTTGGATTTGTATTTTATCTCAAATCAGATTCCGGTCAAAAATGGGTTAGCCAAAAAGCCTCAGAATATCTTTCTAAAAAACTAAAAACCACCGTAAAATCAAACTTTACCTACAGTTTTCCTGACTGGTTCCAAACTGAAAATTTACTCATAAAAGACGAGCTGTCAGACACCCTCCTTTCCGCAGGAAAAGTTAGAATTGACCTTGACATGCTAGCATTAATTAACAACAAAGTACTGATTAACAAAGCTTTACTAGAAAATAGCTACTTCAATATTTACGAAAAAAATAAAAAGCCAAACTATCAGTTTATTCTGGATGCTTTTGCATCAGATACCACTGCAAAAAATTCTTCACCTACTCCTTTCGAATATGTACTTAAAGAAATCAATTTAAAAAATTCAAGAATTAAGTCTCAAGCCGAAGGGGATAATATAACACTAATAATCAATAGTTTAAAAACAGGTTTTGATGTTTTTGATTTGGAAAAAAGTAAATTTTTCCTAAAAAAATCTGAAATAGACGGATTGACTCTTAAGGCCAATATTCTTGCCTCAACTGATTCCTCTAAATCTCAGGTAAAAACACATCTGAAAATACCCGGACTTGACGCAAAAAACATCAATCTGGATCTTAGTATTTCCGACAGAAAAATAGTTACACAAAATGCCGGAATACAACTTGCAGCTGAAAAGATATTGCCGGGCGAAAACAAATATGAAATCAGTGATTTAACAATTTTAACTAAAACACTGGATTTAATTAATCTGAAAGAAAAAAAGAAAAACAATGGGGAGCTTGATCCAAATAATCTGGCAATAAATGATGCATTATTTTCTGCTAAAAATTTAAAAATTAATGGTTTAAACGATGCAATTGGAAATCTGAAAACAATTACTTTCAAAGAAAAAAGTGGTTTTAGGGTAAAAAATATTTCCAGTGACTTTAGTTTAAAAAATAATATTCTTTTTCTTCCCAAACTCACAATTTTAACCGAAAAAAGTAGTCTTACAACAAAAGTCTCGGTGGCCATAGATTCTATAAAACCCGAAAACTCAAAAATTAAGCTATCGAATCTGGAAAGCAAGATTGCTCCTTCAGAAGCATTGTTTTTTTCAAAAACACTTGAAAAAAATGAGAACTTCAAGTCACTAAAAAATGCTATGGTCGCTCTAAATGGAGAGTTAAGTGGTAACAGTACTGAATTGACAACCAAAAACTTATCTTTGATTTTGCCAGATAAGACCTCGTTGAACCTGGCCGGAAAAATCAGCAATTTCAGCAATCCGATGTTTGATTTTGATATAAAATCCTTAAAATCAAGCAGAAAAGATATCCAAAAGTACTTACCACCCTCTCAGCTACCGGCAGACCTTAATTTACCCGAGTTTTTTACAGCCACTGGGGCAATTTCGGGCAACAAAAATAATATTCATACCAACCTGATAATCAGCTCAGATATCGGTACCGCAAAAATTAATGCGGCTCTTAATAACATAAATTCAAATCCCACTTATCAGGGAAAGATACTTTTTGCCGGATTTGATGCCGGAAAACTGATAAAAAACCCTGACCTTGGAAAATTAAACGGTTATGTTGATTTTAATGGAAGCAATTTTAGCAATCCTGCAGTAGAAATCAATGGACATCTGAAGGAGGCAGTTTATCAGGGTAAAAAATATCAAAACATTGATATTTTGGCTATCTTAAACGACCAAAAAGTAAATACAAGTCTGGCAATTGACGATCAAAATGCCAATATAACCTGGACAGGAATCGTCGACTTAAGAAATCCTAACATAAGCGTTGCCGGAAAGACCAAAGTAGATTTTGTAAATCTGAAATCACTTGGACTGACTGATGAAAATATCGAAGTCAAAGGAAATTTTGATATCAATGAACTAATAGTAGATCCGAAAAATCCAAAAATAGATTTAAGTGGCAATGATGTGAGGATTTATCGAAACGACCAGTTGTTTCCGTTAGGTGATCTGAGAATTTTTACCCTCAATTCTGAACAGAGCAAAGCTCTTTATTTCAACACTGATTTCATGAGGTTAAACCTGACAGGTAATTTTGAATATGACCAATTGAGCGATATCATTTTGACCGAAATAAATAAATATTTCAAAATCCCTGATTACAAACCGCTTGAGTCACAACGAAATTATTCCTTCAATTTTAATGGAAAAATCAACTATGACCCCGTTTTTACGGCTTTTTTGCCAGGATTGAAAGCTTTTGAGCCCATTACAGCAGTTACTAAAATATCTTCTGAAAATCCACTTTTGCCTATTTCAGGAAGTATTAGCCTACCTTCATTAAAATATGATTCACTGAATATCAAGAATTTAAATTTTGATTTTTCGGGAAACGGTACTGCCCTTGGTTTCAAATCAAATACATCTGAAATCCTCCAAAATGATTTTAGAATCAGAAATGCCTCACTGACAGGCACTCTCGAAAACAATGTCGCCGATTTTGCACTTTCGGTAAAGGATTCTGTCGAAAAAGAAATTCATGCACTGCATGGGTTTGTAAGAAGCGAAAACAATGCCTTGCAGGTTTCATTTGATGAGGAAGGCACACGCCTTTTTTATGAGCCATGGGCTGGGAATCCTTATGGTTATTTTGAATACTCCAAAGCCGGAATCAAGTTTTCGGATGTGATATTTACCAATGCTGGTAGCCAGATGGTAAGAATATCCACACTTAATGACCAACCCAATGGCCCGCTACATGTTTTCGCCCAAAATCTTGACCTGAATTTCTTCTCCAGGGCCATTTTCAGGGACTCTACCTTCCTGAGTGGCTCGTTGGATACTGACGTAGAATTGGTAAATTATTTATCTGACAGTCTGTCGTTTACGGGTGAATATTCGGTAAAAAAACTGACCTACCTCAAAAATCAACTGGGTGATTTGCAGGGGATTGCTAAAAGTAATTCAACAGATGAAATTTACCTGTCATCTGAATTGATTGGCAGCAGCAACGAGGTAAAAATGAGTGGTAGTTTTTTCCCAAATCAAAATCAAAAAATTGCTCTCAACTTAAATCTCAACAAACTTAATCTCGTTGTGGCAGAGCCCTTTTTAGCTGATGTTTTATACCAGATGAAAGGTGAAATGAGTGGTAATTTCAAAGTAAAAGGTACCCTGGGTATTCCCGAGATAACAGGAGAAGCACTGATGAAAACCTTTGAAGGGCGAATATCACAGACGGGGGCATTAATCAAAATGTCGGACCAAAAAATTATGTTAGCCGATAAGCACTTATCTCTCAATAATCTGATAATGAGCGACAAAGATAATCAGAAATTAAAAGTCAACGGTGATATTAATCTTGAAAAAATGCCAGATTTTGAATATTCACTTTCACTTTCCGGAAAAGACTTTAAGCTTGTTGATGCCACCAAAGGTCAGAATGAGCTGTTTTATGGAGAAGGATTTTTTAGTCCGGAAATAACTATAAAAGGGAAGAATACAACGTTTAAAGTAGAAGGTGATGTGGGTGTAGGCAAAAAGACAGAGCTTACACTTTTGATGGAAGATGAGTCGGCTGCAGGAAGTGAAATGCAAGAAATTGTAGAATTTGTAACTAGCAAAAAGACCGCTGAGAAAACTATTAAAAAAGAAAAAATCGAAAGTAAAATAAGTTTTGCCAATGCCGTCAACATTAATGTAGATGTACCCAACGAAGCCACCCTCAATATTTTGATGGATCCGCTAACGGGAGATTTGCTTTCGGCCAACGGAAACGGAAAATTTAACATCGGCTTTGATAACAATGGTGAGCTGTTTATGCTGGGCCAGTATGATATAGAAAAAGGGAAATATGCACTTACCTATCAGGTTATCAAAAAAGAATTTGAGATAAATTCAACCAGCAAAAGCAATATACTCTGGACAGGTGACCCTATGGCAGGTAAAATGGATATTACGGCATCCTACAATGTTCCGGGCAAAAAGAATCCCCCCTTCCGAAATGCTGACAATTCTGATATAAAACTAAATATCCCGGTGCGGGTTGACCTTACGCTTCAGGGACCTATTTCCGGGCCAGAGGTAAACTTTGAGGTGGTTTTGAAAGAAAAAGACCTGGGGCAATATGTAAAAAATGCCGAAGAAGAAGGTTACAGACTTATCAACGAAAAAGGCGAAAAAAACGAGTCTGCGTCAGCCAAAAAAGTAGAAATGAATGACCGTGCGGTATTCCTGTTGGTTACACATTCTTTCAATTCGGAATCGTTGAAAAACAATTTTGAATCTATCAATAATTACGAAGATATCGCCCGAAGAAAGGCCAGCGAGCTCATCAGCAATAGTCTCAATAATTTTGCTTCGGGACTGATTAAGGGCTTTGATTTGAATTTTGGGCTGGAATCAGGAGTAAACACTTCAAATAGTGAAAGAAATACAAATCTGAGCCTGGGTGTAAGTAAAAAACTGGCTAACGAAAGACTGGTGATTTCGGTGGGAAAAAACTTTGAGCTTGAAAATAAAGATATGCGGTCTGACGAGATTTTTGACAATCTTCAGGCCAACTGGCTGATATCCAAAGATGGCCGATACCGTTTTAATATTTTCCGAAAGACCCAAAACGACATGGTGATTGAAGGTTCGGTGATTGAAACAGGCGTGGGTTTCATTGTGGCAATCGACTACGAAACTTGGAAAGAGTTATTGAAAAGAAGCAAATGAAGGGCTATCTCAAAATATTGACACTTTTTGCACTTGCTACAATGAGTTTTTCTTGCAGTATTGAAAAAAGACTGCCTGCAGACCAGAAAATATATGGAGGTAGCACCCTAAAACTTATAGAAACTGATACCCTCAAATCCGCGAAAATTCCCGATCTGGAAGAGACGCTCAGTGAAATGCTGCTTCCACTCGAAAACAGTAAAATAGGAATACCGCTCTCAAAATACAGGGTGCCTTATAAGGTGGGTTTTTATTATTTAATCAAAAAAGAAAAAATTAGAAAATGGCCAATAATCAGAAATCTGGTAGAAGAGCCGGTTTTTTTCAACAATTCGCTCCTCAACAGAAATGCAGTCAGGCTCACAGAGTACTTAAAATCAAGGGGATACTTTGATGCCAAAGTATTGGGAGACTTAGAAATAATGCGATATCAGGCTTATGCCAAATACACCGCGAATCCTGGTTTCAGATATTCCATTGACTCAGTTATTGTAAACAATGCTGAGGGAAATCTGGCCAATGATTTTTACAAATCAGCAAAAGAGAGAAATTGGGGGCAGTTTTTTGATTTGGAAAAAATAAAAACAGAAAGACTTGAAGTTGAAAAAAATCTAAGAGGAAAAGGCTATTATTACTTTAAACCCGATAATATTTCTATAAAAGCTGATACAACACTCAAAAAACAAAAAGTAAGATTAGAAATCGGGCTGAAAGAACCTGTTTTGCCAACTGTGCAAAGACAGTATCAGATTAATGATATTTTTGTTTATGTTGACTCAAAACCAGTGATTGAGCCCTCCGAAGGATTTGATTTTTTCCGGGGTCTGATTCTTGATGACCCGCAAAAAAAATACAAAGAACGTATTTTCTCCGATGCAATAGCCTTTCGGCCGGGTACACTTTACAACAATGACTTGCAAAGTATTACCAATAACCGGTTGATAGGTTTAGGCAATTTCAAATTTATCAACAGCCGCTTTGAAGTGGTTAATCGCCTGGACAGTACCTTGATTGACGTACATTATTTCCTGCAAACTCAGAAAAGAAAATCTCTGAGAATGGAGGCAAATGCCATCACCCGGTCAAGCGGTTTGGCGGGCTCGCAACTCAGCCTTAACTGGCTCAATAACAACACTTTCAAGGGGGCAGAAATTTTAAAACTTTCAGCAAAAGCCGGACTTGAACTTCAGGTAGGTGGCAACAAAGACAACCAATATAAAGACAACTACCGTATCGGGTTGGATGCACAATATACCATACCAAGATTTTGGGCTCCTTTCATAAAAATCGACCCGGAAATCAGTAAAGTATTACCAAAGACGCTCATTACTACTGGTTGGGAGAGCTTCCGTAAGACCGGGCTTTATAACCTAAATTCCGCAAAAGCTACTTTAGGCTATGCATGGACCAAAGGACGGGGCATTGAACATTCTTTAAGACCCATAACTTTGAATCTGGTAAAATCCACCAACATCAGTACTGATTTTATTGACGAGATTTTTACGGATCCCCGTCTTTTAGTAATTCTTGAAAATCAGTTCATTGCAGGCGGTTCTTATGAAATAAATATAAGACAAAGGAAATTGGGTAATGGCTTGTTTTCATACAATGGAAATTTAGATTTGGCGGGAAATCTCTTTGGGCTTTACGATAAAATCAGAAATGATCCGGAGAAAAAGGGAAAGGTTTTTGGAGACTACTTTTCGCAGTTTGTGAGACTTGAACAGGATCTTAGATACAAAATTGACATTTCCAGAAAGACTTCCTGGGCCAATAGGGCAATTGTAGGGGTGGGTATTCCTTATGGAAATTCCCTGCAGCTTCCTTTTGTAAACCAGTTTTATGTAGGTGGAAACAACTCCTTACGGGCGTTCAGGGCAAGAGGTGTCGGACCCGGAACTTATGCACGAACAGGCTCCTTGGCGGAGCAATTTCTTGGGAATAATACCGGAGATATTAAACTTGAACTCAACACCGAACTGAGGTATAAGGTCAATAATTTCGTAGGCACCGCCCTTTTTGTCGATGCCGGAAACGTGTGGATGGCCAAAGACGAGTACATTTATGGGCCGGGAGTTTTGTTTTCAAAATCTTTCCTGAATGAAATGGCAATTGGTGGTGGTATAGGCTTCCGGTTTGACTTTTCTTTCGTAATTTTCAGGTTGGATATTGCTACTCCTTTCCGAAAACCCTGGCTCGAGGGAAAAGAACGCTGGGTAATTGATGATTTTAGCCTGAAAAAAGATTATCGCAAAGAAAATCTTATCTGGAATATTGCGGTAGGATTACCATTTTAGAATTTCACAAACTCCTTCAGGAATTTATCAAATTGCGGCAAAGAAAGCACGGCTTTCATCTCTGCAATATATTTATCTTTTACTGAAGCAATTTTTTCTGATTCTGAAGGCTTAAGCTTTTGTAATACTTTATAATTTACCAGATTGAGCATCAAAACTTTTTCTGTCTGAGCCACGTCCAGCCCCAAAGTTTTTACCATTTGATCAGTGGTAAGCTTTGCCAAACTTTCAGGATTTGAAATTGCTTCTACACCTGACTTTATAGCATTTTTGTTATTTTTACAGCTGATATTTTGCACAAAAACCAAGGCAATAATCAGGAAAGCGAGGATTCTTTTCATTTTTGATTCTTTTTTTTGGTAAAAACCGGATTTGATTCAAAGTTATATTTCTGAAAATTCGGTCAAAAACTTGGTAAACTGCTGTTCATTAAGCACTTCTTTCATCTCACTTTGATATTTTTCTTTGGTTGAGGACAGCTTCCCGGTGTCATTGGTTTCTCTGAGACGTTTGACTATCTTAAAATTCACAACATTGATCATCAACACCTTATCGGCTTGCTCAGTACTCAACGCCAGCGATTGAGTCATTTTATCGGTTACTGCTTTGGCTTGAGCCTCCGGACTACTGCTGTCTGTTACTGTAGTTGCTGGCTTATTACTGGTAGGCGTAGTTGCAGGAGCACATGACCACAGTGCTGCTATCAGGATTGTAAACAGAATATTGATATTTTTTTTCATCGTAATTATTTGAAAATTATTCCTTTGACTCAATTTTTATAAAATAGTTTATCACGAAACCGATAATGTAGCCGGTTGACCTATTTCGTCATACAAATGTGGGCTGAGATTACCAATAGTAAACGAATCAGTGGTGCCCAAAATTTTATCCTTCACCACATTCAAAACCTCATAAGCCCAAACCCGCCGATGGATAGGCCGCATGGTACCGCCTGTCATACCGGGCTCGGCTAATGGATTCCACTGGAAGTCGGCATCGACCAAAGTACCTCTTGGTGCCATGATAGGAGGATTCCCACTGTTTCTGAAATCCAGCTCATCGGGGTGGGGCAAGCCCAAAGCATGACCAAACTCATGTGCTGCAGTAGTACTATCACCCAATTGGTCAGTAATGAGCCAATGACCTGAGTTTTCACCCAGTCCAAAGCCCATCATGGAGCGTTCGGCTATGTTTCTTTCTTCAATTCTGATAAAATTTACCCGGTGACTGGTGTTTTCAGCAAACATTTTCAGGATATCATTTTGTGAATATACACCAAAATCAACGTGAAACACGATGTCGAAAAGCGTGCCGTCCACTTCAATTGCAGCTTTGGGCTCATTCCACATCCGGTTAATTTCAGAAACTATCCTTTCACCAATTTGTTGGGTTGCCAGAGAACCATAAAGGGCTAGATGAGCCTCAATGACCAAAGTTCTTTTTTCCAGGTCAAAATTTGCAACAGCTGCCATGATCAGAATGGAACGTAAACTACTTTTTTGGTATCGAAAAATTCCTCTTCAAAGTAATCGGGAAGGTTGTACAGCTTGTATTTTCTTTTGATTTCGGAGAGTTCTTCCGTCAAATCGCCTCCTTTAAGATATAGCACGCCATTATCTAAAGGATTGTAGTGATTTCGGTTGATTTTGTTTTGAATCCAACCCATAAAAGGAGCCATACGGGTCACTGCCCTGCTTATCACAAAATCGTAAGTATGATGAATTTTTTCAGCTCTTTCGTGCTCGGCCTTTACATTTTTCAAGCCTAGTGCTGTAGCAACTTCTGTTACAACTTTGATCTTTTTCCCGATAGAATCAACCAAATGAAACTGTGCATTGGGAAACATGATAGCCAAAGGAATTCCGGGAAAACCACCGCCTGTTCCAACGTCCAAAATTTCTGTGTCATCTACAAAACTACAAACCTTGGCGATACCCAATGAGTGCAAAACATGCTTCTCATAAAGATGCTCCATGTCTTTCCTGGAAATCACATTGATCTGGGCATTCCAGAGTTCGTAAAGCTCTCTCAGGCGACCAAATTGCACGATTTGCTCGGTGGTCAATTCAGGAAAATACTTTTGAATTAGTGTTACGCTGTCCAATTTTCAGTCAAAATTATTGGTAAAGATAATGGATTATTGAGGAATTTGGGAATTAGGTTTTGACCCAGCCATATTTAATTATCAATGAAAATAGCGTCATTTGGTTTAAATTAGATTATTATTTTATAAAAAAAATGTGTGAATAAAAATTTGGTTAAAGCCCTTGTTACCTAATAATTACCTTTATAAAATGGGCTAAAGCCCATTTCCATTTTATAACAATAAAAATCAATTACCAGTAGCTTTAGCAGGTGGATAAAAACATTCGACCACACGCAAAAGTGCTTTAGCCCAAACTTTCCTCATGAATACTAAAAACTCTCTGAATTTTGATATCGACTGTTATATATTAAATAAGCCCAAATCAGAAAGACCACCCCCACTAAAGCCAGATTAACTTTGAACATGATTAAAAAGAAAATCAAACCCAGTGCGGTAAACACCCTCAGATCCGTTTTATCATCAGGATGGGTGACTTTGAATTGAAAAATAATCCAGAATGTCTGCAAAGAAAGAAAATATAAATAAGCAGAAAGCCAATCAGCAATTGAAATCAATGGACACCAGTTGACCGAAATCAAATAAAATTCAGGAATACTTAAAATCAAGGATAAAAGAAGCAGGCTACTTAACCTTTTGTTCGTTGAAATTGGTAGATTTTTTTCAAAAAAAACGTTTCTTACAAAGTATCTGTAATATTCTTGCCCCAAAACAAACTGTCCTAAGCTCAAAATCCAGATTCCCAGATTTAAAAGTCTAAAATCATAGTCATCGGTTGGAAAAAGCTGGGCTGCACCAAATATTGTACACCAGGAAAAGAACTTAAGACTCAGGATTAACATGGGTTGTTTTCTGAAAAGATAAGAAACAAACCAAAGATGCTGGGGCAAACGGGGAAGCCAGTTCAAGGAAAAAATACTCGCTTGGGGTTCGTCAGTTCTTTTGATTTCAAAATAAAGATGTACCGCCGGAATCAAAATCAATGCGATTTGAATAATAATTATGAAAACTGCCGGCAATATCAAATTACTGGCAAATCCTAAAATGACCATTGCTACAGCATAGAAAAGAAAGGGCTGATTAAAGGCTATTTGAGCCGACAATAACTCGGAGATTAAAAAAGACGGTTTTGCCAAAATAAGGTCTTTAAGAAAAAGATTTCGGCTGTCGGTAAGGTTTTGTCTGAAAAAGAAATTGGTTTTCAATATATGGAAAATCCATGCAATGGTCACATAAACCAACATATATGGAGCCTGCAAAATACTCAAAATCAGACGCTTGTGGTCAGGCCCTTTCATAAAACCAAATGCCAGCATAAAAATGAGCAGATAAAAGCCCACATTTTGTTTATAATAGTTCCTGACGATGGTTTTGATCAAAATCATAGTTGCGTGATGGTTTGATTTTGTACCTTAAAATACTGATTTACAGGCAAAATATTCTGGTCAATCTCATGATGTGAGGCAATGAAAACACTCACCCCATCCGCTACTTTCTGCTTTAGTATTTCCAGAAACATATGTTGACTTTCCACATCAATAGTGGTCAGGAGCTCATCCAATGCGAGGATTTTTGGTTCTCCACATAGAGCAGAAATCAGCGAAATCTTTTTGAGCATACCTGAGCTATAGCTGCCAATCGGGTTCTTGTAAAAGCTATTGACATGCAACAATTTAACATATTCTTCAATTTCAGACATTTTCCCACCCTTAACTTTAAGGTAAAAGTCTATAATCTCTTTTCCTGAGATAAAATCGGGGTATTGTGGCTCGGCAGCACTGTAATTGACCCATTTCCTGAACAATATCGGGTCTTTCGAAAGGAAATATTCATTACCCAAAACCACTTCTCCATCAAATGGAATCATACCCGAAATGGCCTTCAGGAAGGTGGATTTTCCGGAGCCGTTATGCCCCTGAAAGATAATTACACCCTTACCTATAACCAGGTCGGGCACATCAAGAATTACATTTTCATGATACGATTTTCGAAATCCCTTGATTTGAAGCATCCTGCGAAATTTTTACAAAAAAAACATATCACTGATATTGTTTTAACAATAATTATTTAAGCGGTAAAGAATCTGTTTTTTTGAATATTTTTGCAGAAAAAATATAAACGATAAATGATTTCAGTAAACGAGTATTTTGGGGGAAATGTAAAATCACTGGGTTATAAAACCGAAAATGGCAAGTCAACGGTGGGCGTTATGAATGAAGGAGAATACGAATTCAGCACGGGTTCGGCCGAAACTATGACCGTAATTCAGGGAAAAATGGAGGTAAAAATTGATGGTGAAGCTGATATAAATGTTTATTCAGACGGTGAAGCTTTCGAGGTGCCTGCCAACTCAAAGTTTTGGGTAAACGTACCCTTCCAAACCAGTTATTTATGTGAATATGAATAAAAATTGAAAAGCCGGAAGAAAAAATTCCGGCTTTTTTAAAATATGCTCAGATTCAGCTTTTTACCGAGGCCTGACTCCACAATCCTGAATAAAGTGGTTAACTGAATGTCACTGTTACCATTTTCAATTCTTGAAATATAACTTTTCTTGGTACCTGCTTTTTCGGCCAGCTGTTCTTGGGATAATTTGGCTAATTTCCTTTCTTCTTTTATCATTTCGCCAATAATAAATGCCTTCGATTTTAACTCAAAATCGTCTCTTGACTGAGATCCAATTTTTCCATGTCTCTTTTCAAGCAAATCTTCAAAATCTAAATATTTCTCTTTATTTTCCATTTTCTTTCTCCTTAAAATATTCTTCTTTAAGCCTTAACGCTAACTCTAAATCTCCTTTGGGTGTTTTTTGAGTTTTCTTATGAAACGCATTAATTAACACTACCAATTTTCCCTCATCAAAAAAGCAAAATATTCTGAAAATATTCGTACCACTTTTTACTCTGATTTCGTAAAGTCCGGCAGTTCCTTCCAGATGTTTCAAAAAAGTCTCCGGTACTCTTTGCACTTTTCTGATTAAATCAAGAACGTAGTCAATCTTATCCTTGACTTTTTCAGTCTGACTTTCATAAAAATCATAAAAGTACTTTTTGTGCAAAATTATTTTTCGAAACATCGTTAAGTTAACGGATTAGTATACAAAGAAAAGAAATATTTTCAATAAAGTTCACTTATTAGTGAATCTTTTCTAAACCTTCAACACACTCCTAAATCCTCGGGCAGCATAATATGAATCGGCACCGTTGTGATAAGTAAAAACATGATCGTATCGGCGATCACCAAAAAGTGCCCCTCCCCACTTCCTGATTTCAGGAGGGGTGATAATCCAGCTGGAAGTTTTGAGGTCAAAATTGCCCAATGTTTGTAAATAACGATATTGCTCTTCTGTAAGCACTTCTACGCCCATATCAGCAGCCATATCCATTATGCTGTTGGCGGGCTTATACTCCTTTCTGGCATCCAGAGCGGCCCTGTCATAACACAGACTACGCCTGCCTTTTGGGCTCTCAGGTGAGCAATCATAAAAGATAAATTCCCCACTTTTCTCGTCAAAATCAACCACATCCGGCTCGCCTTCAGTGAGTTCCATCTGATCAAGCGACCAAAGTTTTTCAGGGTTATTCTCTAGTTTGGCTTGCACCTCTTCCCATTTTATACCGGGATGCCTACCCATATTTTTTTCAAAACGGGTTTTAAGGACTTTTAGCAGTGAATCTTTTTCTTCGGTTGAAAGTGCTTTTGATATCATAATTTGATGTTAAAATTTCAAATTAATGCTAAGAACTGACTCATTGTCAATATTTTGGTATTATCAATATTTACCAACTCCAATAAATCTTTGTCGCCTGTAATTAAATAATCTGCCATTGCATCTATTGCCAGAGAAAGTAAAAAATTGTTCTTCATATCTCTGCATATTGAAACCGATGTTTTAACATCTACAAACTCAGCATAATCTTCGATTACTTCCAGAAGATTTTCAATATCTTCAGGTTCAAAAAACTTTCTAAATTTTGGCCTTTTGACTACTGACAGAAATTCATTCAATAATTCTTCACTGAATATTTGCTTGCATTTTCTTTCTAAAATAATGGTATCAAGCTGGGAAAAATTACCTGTAATCAAAAAACTAATCCAAAGATTTGTGTCAATTATAATCTTTCGAGGCATTATTTAGAATCTCTTTTCTCTCTTACCTTTTTTACTTCTTCAGTGATTTCATCCAGACTTGGAGCTAAGTCAGCTTTTGATCTCAATTTTTCTATGGCCTTCTTAAAACCAGAAGAATTTGAATCTTTTTTATTGAAATAAGATTTAAGTCAGCAAGATTTTTAAGCAAAATTTCTGCTTTTGGATTTAAAATATCAACTTTCACTGTATTCATTTTCAATGAGTTTTAGACAAAAATACAATTTTTCCGTAAACTAAATTCCAAAACCAAAATTTTCAATCATCCAAACCTTTCCCTTCAAGGATTTTTGGAATAAATTTCTCAATTCTTGCCTCACGTGTTTTCGACTGCTTTGCTTGTCCAAAATGGAATAAATAAGCCCTCTGCCGACCTGGAGTCAGTGCTTCAAATGCCGTCTGGATTTCCGGGTTTTCATCCATAACAGCTTGAAATTCCTCGGGTACTTCAAAATCTTTGGTTTTCTTGAGTTCGACTTTCAGTCCGGCTTTTTCTACCTCAATAGCCTCAAAAATTCTGGCTTTTATAATTGCTTCTCTATCTGTAACTTCTTGAAAATTAACAAACCGCATCTGTCTGGCCGACTGCACATTTTCGGTTTGTTGTATCAGCAGCCCATCTTCATTTTGCAACAAGGCCCCTTTAAAAAACAATAGAGCACAATATTCCTTGAAATCATGAATCAGCACCACATTGGCTTTACCGAGTGTATAACAAGGACAACCCCATTTCAAGTCTTCTGTGAGGCCTGTCTCCAGCACCAGGCTTCGGAGTTTCTCTACTTCAGCTTTCCACTTTCCGGCTTTTTCGAAATAAAAATTAACTTTTGGATTCAATGTATTTAGCTATTATAAGTTTTCAAGAAAAAAATGATTTAAGAAATTTATGCTACTTTCCTTCCTTCCGGACGAAAATACCACGAAATCACCGTTAATACTATCAATAAAGTGGGTCCGAAAAATTCCTTTGCTCCATCGCCCACCGCTATATGCGAAACCATAGCACCCGACATGGCAATAAAAAATCCGGCATAAGCCCATTCTTTTACCACAGGAAATTTAGGAACTAAAATGGCAACTACTCCCAGAATTTTCCATACGCCCAAAATTGGCATAAAATAGTCAGGATAGCCCAAATGTCTCATCATTTCGGCTTCTTCTTTGAGTTTGATGATCTGAACGATTCCGGTGGAAGTCATTCCCAATGATAACCAAAGTGTGGCTACCCAGTAGATGATTTTGTTACGTTTTGACATGTTTTTAAAGGGTTTAAAGTGATTAAATAGTATTTTTTAAATATCCAACTTTGTGTCGCCTTCCGGCGGGGAGTTTCTTTTTTTGCTCGCCCAAAAAAAGAAACCAAAAAAAGGGCGGTCTGTACAAAACCCCACGGTAAAAAATCAAAAACTCCCTTAATTTATTGCGATACAATGTATGATTTTTTACCTAAGGGCTGTACAGACGTTTAAGGTATTTACATTTCTATTTATTTAAAAATATCTTCAAGTCGATTATGAGCCATGTTGAGGCCGAAAGCAAAAGGCATTTGCAGGAGCTTGTCCCGAAACTCCACCGACCTGAAAACCATGTGCATCGTGAGCTTGCTTTTAGATTCAGAAACTGACTCAAAATCAAGATATTCTATTTGAACCTCAAAGCCGGTGTTTTCCATCAGAAAGGTTCTGGTAATCTTTTTATCGGGAACTATTTCATGAAAAGTCCCTGAGAAAACATGTACATTTCCCATCGGGTCGGTGGTTTCAAACCGATAGCTTCCAAAAGATTGACATTCCAATTTGGCAACCTTTGTGCCCATCCATTGGGCTAAAATTTCGGGCTCAGTATATGCCTTGAAAACAAGGGCAACCGGTAAATCAAAATCACGGGTTACTACGATTTCTTGTTTACCCGGCTCAGCGTGTATTTTTGTTTTTTGTTCCATAAACCTCAACACCTATCCCTCTCTCCATAGAAGAAGGGATTTGGATAATTTATTTATAAATATTTCTTCATGATGTCTTCCAGGGCGTTAAAACGGGTGTCCCAAAGCTGGCGGTATTGCTCAGCCCATTCTGCTATTTCTTTCATTTTCTGAGGATTAAGATGATACACAATCTCCCTTCCCTTATTTTCCTGTCTTACAAGTTCACACTCGGTCAGTATTTGAATATGCTTTGAAATGGTCTGGCGGGCAGTATCAAAGTTTTCCGCTATAGCTCCCGGTGTCAATGCCTGCACTGCCAGCAAAGCGATAATCGCCCTTCGGGTAGGATCGGCTATGGCCTGAAATACATCTCTTCTCGATTTCACAATATGCAGCTATTTGACTGCAAATATAATTTTATTTTTTCCCAAACAAAAAGAAAAAGAAAATTTTGGCAAAAAAATCAGAAATCAAGGCTTTCAATCATCTTTTTAATTTCAGAAGGTTTAATATTTTCCTTTTCTGATTTATCGTAAATAGACATCAAATAGACACATTCATTTTCAAAGTAAACATAAGTGATAACCCTGGCACCACCACTTTTACCTTTGCCTTTTGAAGCAATTGAGAGCCTGATTTTATAACAGTTTTTTCCAATAGATACACCTGTAATTGGATTATTTTCTAACAATTCAATTAATTGTGCAAATTCTTCCTTAATTGAAGGATACTTTTTTTGAAGCCTTTTTATTTCAGTGGAAAATCTTTGTGTGGTTAGTACTTTATAGTTCATTTAACAATTCTCTTGCAGATTTTAACTTTATTTTCGACTCCTTATGAAGTTTTATCTCTTGAGTGGCTTGCTTCAAGTCAGACCAAAGTTTTGCTTTTTCTTTAGAGATTCGTTGTGTTTTCTTTACAAATGAAAGACTTTTTAGCACTTCAAGGCCAAATTCTGCATTTTTATCGGAAATCTCTACTAATACTTTCATTTACAAGAATTTATTTTTTACAAATTTATAAAGATTTTCAGCAATATATTTAATCAAATCTTTTTTTCAAAACAACTTAACCACCCATTCTATCAACCTATTTTTCAGATTATTGTAGGGTGGCATCAGCATTTCGAGAGCGGGTGGAAGGTGCTGACGATACACGCCGCGGGCATTGGAAAATTCCTGAAAACCGAAGAATCCATGTGCTTTTCCTATTCCGGAATTATTAGAACCCCCAAAAGGCAGGTCGGCATTGTAATAGTGCAGATCATTTTGATTGATACAACTATTGCCCGCCCGGGTGTTTTTCATGAGGAATTCTATATTTCGGTCGCTATTACTGTAAATGTACAAAGCAAGAGGTTTTTCATCCTGGCTGAGCCTATTGACTACTTCATCAAGGGTTTTGAAAGTTATAATTGGCAACACCGGCCCAAAAATTTCATTTTGCATCAAAGGAGTATCTTCCGGCACGTCTGTCACTAGTGTAGGCTCAATAAAACTTCCGGTAACGACACTTTTACCACCATGAACGATTTTCGCCCCTTTTTCCACTGAATCAATAATATAGCCATTAACCCTATCTACATGCTTTTGATTAACGATATGCCCATAAGAATCTGACTTTGAAGGATCCTCTCCATAGAAATTTTTAAGCGTAACTTTCATTTTGGCAATGAGCTCATCTTTTTTACTCTCATGCACCAGCACGTAGTCAGGTGCGATGCAAATCTGGCCGCTGTTATGAAATTTACCCCAAACAATCCTTTTTGCAGCACTGTTTATACTGGCGGTTTCATCGACAATGGTGGGCGATTTCCCTCCTAATTCGAGCGTAACTGAAGCCAGGTTTTTAGCAGCTGCAGCCATTACGATTTTCCCGACTGCGGGTGAGCCCGTAAAGAAAATATGGTTAAATGGCAACTGGAGCAGCATCTGGGATGTTTCTACCGCCCCCTGCACCACAGCCACTTCTTTTTCCTCAAATATCGATTTAATAATTTTTTCTATTACCAGGGAGGTATGAGGGGTAAATTCTGATGGTTTTAAAATGGCGGTATTTCCCGCAGCGATAGCCGACACCAGCGGACTAAGCAGCAGATTAACAGGAAAATTCCAGGGTGCGATAATCAGACACACTCCCTTGGGCTCATATTGAATATAAGAAGTGGAACCCAAAAATGCCATAGGTGTGTTTACAGGCTGTCTGGCAGCCCAATGGTTAATATGCGAAAGGGTATGCTTGATTTCGCTTGTTACCGGAAAAATCTCAGAAAGGTCAACATCCGCAGCTGGTTTCTTAAAGTCGGCATACATTGCATCCCTCAACGCTTGTCTGAAAGTTAATGTCAATGCCTTTAGTAAAGCCTTAAGTTTAGCTTTCCTGACTTTTAAGGGTGCATTGGCCACTTCATATTGGTTGATTTTTTGTAATTCAAACAGTCTGTTTATTTCCTGAGCCGACGATTCCATAGGTTGATTTTGAAGTAATTTTGAACAAATATATCAAAAAAGGCAGCTTAACTACTGTAAACCACCGGATTGATTTCTGTATTGATGATCTCTCCAATTTTTGCTCCTGGGCACCAAACCTCCCAATCTTTTTGTTGATTTTCGTTTTCAGGTTTTTTGAGAATCATTTCACTATCCATATAAATGACAGTCATCACTTTCCGCATTTGGTCGGTGGTATTAGCTCCCGCTCTATGAAAGACCCAGCCGGAATGGAAACTAACTTCGCCCAAATCAAAAGGCTCAATCACGTGTTGAAAATCGGTCACCCGAAGTCTTTCAGCAATTTTAGTTTCAGAGTCATCACTTATCGCAAGGTCTCGTCCTTCAACTATCACATGACTGCCTGCACTAAACTCCAAAGGTCCCATCTCAAGCGGAATCGCCTGAAGCGGAATCCAGGCGGTGACGGTTTTGTCGGTTGCAAGGGGCCAATAATATTGGTCGGCATGCCAGGGCGTAATGCCTCCGCCACCCTCTTTAAATAGGGCCTGATCGTGATAAATACGGGCTCCATTGGCCTGCATTAATTCTGCGGCGATCCTACCAAGTCTTTTTGAAAAAACAAAATCTTTGATATCCGGATCCTCTCTCCAAAGATTAAAAATCTGCAAAAATGCTTTCCCATAAGTATCCCGCTGATCCAGAGGATCTTTATTGGTATTGAGTTCCTGCACTTTCCGGGAGATTTTTTCACCATAAAAAGCCAGTGTTTCTTTACAAAAAACATTCTTGAGTTTAATGAAACGATTTTTCTGGTAAAACTCAATCTGCTCGGGGCTAAGCTCGTAATATTGGTCAAGATTTATCATAAGGTTGAAATTTAGTTTGAAGATATCTATTTTTTCGAAATATTTTATAGATTTTAGTTAAAAAAGCACCCGACTGTCTGACATAAAAGGGTTGTTATTTTTTTGAAAGAAAAACTAAAAGTATTTTTGTCCTATCAGAAATTTAAAAAAAGTATGAAAATTAAATATTTCGGGCATTCCTGTTTTTTGGTGGAATTTGCAGGTAAAAAATTACTTTTCGACCCGTTTATCAGTGGAAATCCTCTGGCTACTTCTATTAAACCTGAGACTATTGAGGCAGACTATATTCTGATTTCACATGGGCACGGCGATCATGTAGCTGATGCAGTCGAAATTGCACAAAGGACTGGTGCGAAAATCATTAGTAATTTTGAAATAATGTCCTGGTACGAAGCAAAAGGACTTTCAGGCTATGGAATGAACATCGGCGGGAAAGTTACTTTGGATGGATTTACGGTAAAAAATGTAGTTGCCATACATTCCAGTGTACTACCTGATGGCACGTATGGTGGAAATCCAATGGGATTTGTAATATGGGATAAGAGTCATTGTTTTTACTACTCAGGAGATACTGCACTTACAATTGACATGCAGTTGATACCCAGAATCTGCCCTCCGCTTGATTTTGCCATCATGCCGGTTGGTGATTATTTTACAATGGGTTATGAAGACGCCATCATTGCCGCTGATTTTGCTCAGGTCAATAAGGTAATCGGATGTCATTTTGATAGCTTTCCACCCATAAAGATTGACCATCATGCTGCCAAGGCTGCTTTTTCTACAGCAGATAAAGAGTTAATTTTGCCGGGAATTGGTAATTTGATCGAAGTTTAATCAAAGTAAAAAGATAAAAACAAAATGGCCACTCTTAATGAATAGCCATTTTGTCTTAAGCATAATTTAAAATTATTTCGGATCCAGAGCCTTGGTTATTCTGGCTACCAAATCTTGTACATGATATTTACTGATTTTATCCGTGATTCTTGCTGATGATGCAGAAAGTTCCGCTTTCAAAGCAACTAAATGACCACGGGCAATAGAAGGAAGATCTGTTTCATTCAGATCCACGGTACGCATGCTAAATCCGTAAGTTACACCTACAGGAATTGCTCTCACAGTAGTTTTTCCGGGATTCAATAAAGCAATCACCTTATCAACATATAATTTCTGCAAATTCCGGCGATACATGTCAATACTATTTTTTGATTTTAATTCACTAAAAATTCCACCTTTCAGATCATTCATCAATTCATCTACCGAATAGTTTGCTGTACTTACCGCACTACCTTCCATCAACCTCACGGCTCTGTCGCCTGCAAAAAGATTGGAAAGTGTAGCATCCTGAATTGATTTTATGGCTTCCACACCATTCTCAGGCTTGGTTTTGGCCAAAATATTCTGATCCATCAACCAGATAGGGGTTTCAAACAATTGTTTGTTTAAGAAAACAACAGCATCTTTTTGAATGGCTCTTGGTACTATTTCAAACTGGTTACCTTCCATGTCGTAGGTTTTGGGGTTATCATAAACTCCACCTACGTTTTTAGTCACATGACCCATATAACGACGGTATTGACCTATTAACTGACCATACACCTCATCTAACTCAAGATAACTTTCACCATTCTCTTTGAACCATTCAGGCAATTTAGGTAAAATTCTCTGAAGGTTTTTAATACCATATTCTGAGGCCCTCATGGCGTTGTCACCAATATCTTCAGTTTGATAACGAGGGTCATAAGGACTGATTTCAGTACCAAATCTCAACCTTGGATTTTTGTAGGCTTCTTTGGTCATCTCATTCAAAATCGCCTTGTCTTCATCTTCAGTTTTTGAGTCCGCAAAATAGCTGTAACCCCATTTGATGGCCCATTTGTCATAGTCTCCAATGCGAGGGAAGAAATGCTTCACACCGTCACCGGGCTGTGCCACATAGTTAAAACGAGCGTAGTCCATTATAGAAGAAGTATGGCCGTTTTTTTCTTGAAAAGCAGGATCGCGTAGCTTCTCAACAGGCGTTGCTGACGAAGCACCCATGTTATGGCGTAAGCCGAGGGTATGACCCACTTCGTGTGAGGATACAAACCTGATCAACTCTCCCATTAAATTATCATCAAATTTTTTCTTGCCGGCTGCTGGATCTGTCGCACCTGTTTGAATCAAATACCAGTTACGTAGCAAGCTCATAATATTGTGATACCAACCAATATGACTCTCGATAATCTCACCGGAGCGAGGGTCATGTACATTTGGACCGTAAGCATTTTGAATATCAGCAGCAAAATAACGAACCACCGAATAGCGGGCATCTTCCAGACTCATAGTTGAATCATTTTCAGGCCAGTATTCACCTCTGATGGCATCTTTCCAGCCTGCAGCTTCGAAGGCAGGTTTCCAGTCATTGATCCCTTCTTTGATATATTTCTTCCATTTTTCGGGTGTGGCAGGGTCGATATAATAAACAATTGGCTTCTTAGGCTCAATCAGCTCACCTCTTTTCTGTTTTTCAGCATCCTCTTTTGACTTAGGCTCCAATCTCCATCTTACCGCAAAAACATCTTTATCTGACTTTTGAGACTCTTCTTCAAAAACGCTGTACTGATTAGCGAAATAACCAACACGAGCATCAAAAAGTCTTTTTCGCATAGGAGTTTTTGGCAATAAAATCAAAGAGGTATTAAACTCCATAGTCAAAACGCCGGCATCTAAAGCAGCGGGCAAATTGGTTCCAATTTGTGGCATTGGAGTAAGAGAAATTCTGGGCGGTGTGGTACTGAAAGTCTTCACCGTTCTGATTTCAATATTTATCGGATATGCACTTATTTTTTCGATATAAGATTTATCCTTTTGAAATGCCATTATATTTAAAAATTGTTTATCGATTGACCCCAGTGAGAATGTCTGTATATCACCATCAAAAAGTGAAGTGATGTCAATCACATAACTAGTTTTTCTTTTATCAGAAGTATCCTTTTTGATAGCTTTTATTTCAAAATTACCGATAATAGGGTCAGCACTTGAGTTTTTAACTGCCTGAGCCATAGGCTTGGTGCTATCAGGTGACATGATGACATAAGTGATCGATCTCAAAAAGATATTGTTGGAAGGGCCTTTTTCCCATTTCAAAACCTGACGATTCACCTCTTCGCCCCCAAATATTCCACCTCCTGCCGGAGTTTTTGAATAACGTGTAATCGCCATAAGCTCTCTTCCGAAGAGGGAATCGGCCAATTCGAAATAAAATTTATCGTCGGCCTTGTGTACGGTCATTAAGCCTTTCTTGCTGACAACCGTGCTATCAATTACCTCTTTATAAGGTTTTGGACCTTTTTTGGGAGCTTCAGGTTTTTTGGGTGCTTCCGGCTTTTTGGCTTGTTCGGCAACAGCCGGTGTCTGGTCTGATTTTTTATCTTTTTTTTGAGCAATGGCAATTCCCTGAATCAGCACAAAGGCCGCCATCATCAATACCCGGTAGTGTTTGAGCATAGTTTGTTTAAGTTATTTTAGAAAATAGAAACAAAGATTTTAGAATAGTTGCATAGTAATTCCAAAAGTAAATCTTTTCGGTCAACGAATTTATAAAAAATGACCAAAGGTTAAAATATAACTACCAAATTAAAAATCCACTCGAATTATAGTCGGTTTTATGACTTTTATCACCGGAAACTATGACTATCAACTTTGCAAAATATGAATTTTGATTTAAACTTTCTTTCAGAAAAGACCGACCTAGGTTACCAAAATGAAGTACTGAGTTTTTTTAATATTTTTTCTGCCTATCATGATTCCCTACTGATATTCCCTCACTCCTATCTCATATTTTTTTTACATAAAATGAAAACTTCTAAGATTAAAATATCTTTTGTGGCAGCAGTCATGCTGCTGCTCCAAAGCTGTAGCTTGTTTAATAAAGACGAAATAAAGCCTGCCAGCAACCAGTACAAAATCAGCCTGGGAAATTTTACACAGGTGGTGAGTACGGCTGTTCCAGCTTCCGGAGGAGTAGTAACCGCAACTATGGGAGAATTAAAAGGTATGACCATATCGGTTCCCAAAAATGCATACCCCGGTTCCCGTCAATTTACGATTTCCACTACTGACGGCAGTAATTCTAATTTTGGCCAATATCTTAAACCGTTAACATCCATTATAAAAATTGAAAATGGCGGAGGATATGCCAATGGGATTATGGAAATAAAGGTTCCGGTAAAAATTCCAGAAGGGCATTTCCCGATGGCGTTTTACATTGATGAAATGAATAATCAGCTTGAAGCAGTTCCGATAAATGTATTTGATGGCGAATCTGTTACTGTTACCACCAGACACTTTTCTACATCAACCATTGCTGCAGGAACTGGTAAAATTGCTAATCTGAGACAAAAGACTGCCACTCCGTATTCCAATTTAATAATCAGTTCCATGGCTGAGTCCATAATAAATAATTCAAACATTATAGCTTCCGGGTTTAAGCCTGGAACCGATGATTGGGAATTTATTAATCAAGGTTCATATATAACACCTGGAGGACACTGTGCAGGTCAGAATATGGCTGCTATGTGGTACTATTTTGAAAAAAAACCTTCTGAAGGTAACCTTTTTAATAAATTTAATACTGTAGATAAAATACAATACGAAAATAATGGTGGATACCGATTTTGTTCAGTAATCCATTCTGATCTTGAATGGGATGGTACCGTAGTTAAGATTTTTGATAAAATTATAGATAAAAATCAGAACTTTGACAAATACAAATGGTATGCAATTGCCGGAGCAATGCTAGCAACTGGTGAACCTCAGGGAGTAGGTATTTATATTTCTGAAGGAACATGGCCAGATGGTACACCAAAATATGGAGGTCATGATTTAATTTGCTATCAAGTCGATGTAAAAAGTGGTAAATTGTATATCTCAGACCCAAACACTCCGGGCAAAGGTCAGGCTATAAGTATGCAAAATGATAAATTTAATCCATATGTAGCAAGTTATAAAGGAGGAGGACAAGGGGTACCATTCCCATTTGTAACTTATTATGCAAAAACCGCTTATATAGATTGGGAGAAAATCGGAAAAAGATGGTCCGAGGTAGTTAGTAAAAAAATTGGCGATGTAGCTCCCAACAAGTTCCCGGAATATACAATTTGGAATAATGATGACAAATTGACTCAAGTTACGGATAGCATATCTGTTTCTAAAGACACTTTAAGACTTGTTGCACTTAGTGAACAAACCGAAAATTGGTATTCCAATAAGTTACAAGGTAAAAAAGTAATTGGTTTATATATTTTTGACGAAAATGGAAATCAATTACTTAAACAGGATGCCACTCATAAAAAATTTATAAGATTAAAAGCAGGTGTTACTAAATTGGGAGTTTACATATATGCTTGGCGAAATAACGATATTAATGATGAACTTTATATTGATTTTAAGTGGATTAAAGTGAATTACGAAAAAGGTGCTTCTTTTACGTATTGGTTAAAAGGAAAGGAAAAAGATGCTTCAGTTGTGCATTTTGGAGCGAAAAATGACAATGGGGAAGATAGATTTTTTGGTGGCTCTTGGTCTGGAAATACCTTTAAAGTTGATAAGAAAATGAGCTATGAAGGTGCTTTATATTTTGTAAAAATGACAGCAGTAGCCAATGCCAACAAAACCGTAATCAATTCTTTCAATATTGAAATGTGGTTGGAAGGAGGCGGGGAAAAATGGGTGCTGACTTCGGTGGATGGTAAAAATTTGCCGCTATTTAGCTCAACTTCAGACTATCTGACTTTTGGAGCTGAGGGAACGGCCACCTGTCAATATTTTACTCGTGTCAACTTTGAGTTTTGGGGAACTATAACCGAGTGGTCATGCGATGAAACCTCATTTGTAAAATTTAAAATTCCGAAACCATAGAAATTAAAAAGCCCTCTGAAGAATTTTCAACAAAGGGCTTTTTTAATAAATTATTATTTCAAAATAGTCTAAACTACCTCATACGCTTTCAATAATTCATTGGCCAAATCCAAAACTCTTGATTTTACTTCCGGAAAAACTGCTTCTATCTCCGGAGTAAGCTCAATACCTTGTTGCTGAATAGTCTCAATGCTCACTACAAACAAGTGTACATCGGGCATTTTGTCCAATAACTGCAAAGCACTTACCAGATCTTTGAGCCCTATATCATGGGTACTCATTGCATGAGGAAAATCAGATGCAAATTTGGGTCTGATCAATCTGATTGTCCCAGTCGGGTTGGTATCAAGCGTAGCATCTACCAAAATGATATGAGGATATTGCTCGAATAACTCTAAAAGGTGAAAGCCTCCGGTGCCACCGTCTATTACATCGATATCCTCTGAAACCACCTCACTTTCCAGTACTCTTGCAATATGTACACCCACTCCCTCATCACCCATGAGGTAATTCCCTATTCCTAAAATCAATACCGGTTTTACCATAAAATTTCAAAAAAAAAGCTATACTAAAATTTGTGATCCATATTTAATTGTTTATTTCAAACCTTCAAATGGGATCCGAAATTTTGAAAAATATAGCTTCTTGCTTTTTTAATTAATTATTTCTGATTCTGACTTGGTCGACTTATTGCTTTAAGACCTTTAACAACTTTACTTAAAAATAAAGATTTTACTTTTTGCCGTTCTTCTTTGTGCTCTTGAAAAACATCTTCTTCTATGAACTTCCAGCCGCCACCCATTGACGAGATTTCACCACGACCCTCTACATAGTCGTGATAAAATACGAGATACACATGCACAACAGAAAACAGAATAAAGAACCACATAGCCCAATGATGAACTGAGCGTAGCTCAATATCACCTCCAAACAGTGGTTTCACCCACGAAAACATTTGAGGAAGCCACCATTGGCTGGTGTTGGCGTACAGTCCGAAACCTGTGATAATCTGAATTAAAAAGGCAATAAAAGTCAAAAAATAAATAAAGCCTGCTAGTGCATTGTGACCAATTCCTACATGTTCTTTGCCTCTTAATTGCAAAATATCTATTTTCAAAATTTGCCAGATTTCCTCAAAAAACTTTTTGTCTCTTGGAATAAACTGGTGCCATTGGGAATATTTGTTACCCACAAAACCCCAGTACAACCTAAATAAAAAGTTAAATAAGAAAATATAAGCAGCTGCAAAATGTAAAAATCTCACCCAACCCATCAGGAATTGATAAGTGGCTTCTTTTGAGCTCATGATAGCCAGAGGATCACCAATAAAAAAACCGGTGGCAATCAACACCAAAATACATCCGGCATTGAGCCAGTGGTATATTCTAACCGGCAATTCCCATACATACACCCTACGCATTTGGTGTATTTTTATAGATTTATCTGTCATTTTTTTACAATATTAAATTTATAAAAACAGGATTTAACACCGGCATTATTCACCCACTACATTTATTCTGCTCAGATGCTTGCCTTCCTCATCATACAAGTGTACGCTACATGCCATGCAAGGGTCAAAGCTATGAATGGTCCTCAACAATTCTACAGGCTGATTGGGATCTGCAACCGGAGTATCCAAAAGGGCGGCTTCATAAGCACTTCTTTGACCTTTGGCATCTCTTGGAGAAGCATTCCAGGTAGTAGGTACAACCAACTGATAATTGGCAATTTTCTGATCTTCGATGTTAATCCAATGAGCCAGAGCACCTCTCGGAGCTTCACCATAACCGACCCCGATTGATTTTTTCTCCCAGGTTGATGGATCAAATTTTGACTGCTCAGCCATGCGGGTATCCCCATTTTTAATATTGGCAATTAACTGATTATAGAATTCCAGAGCCCATTCGGCTACCAGCACACTTTCAAGTCCACGAGCGGCTGTGCGACCAAGCGTACTAAACAGAGCTGTAACAGGCACTCCAAGGTCTTTCAAGGCTTTATCTACTACTTCTTTAAACTCAGGTCTGCCTGAAGCATAGCCTACCAACATCCTTGATAGTGGACCTACTTCCATGGCATGACCTTTCCATCTTGGGGTTTTCAAATAGCTGTAAGGTTCTTCGGTATTAAGATTCTTAAATGGAGGTTTGGGGCCGGTATAATTTATTTTACTTTCTCCTTTCCAAGGATGCAAGCCTACATCTTTGCCACCTTCATAACTATACCATGAATTGGTGACAAATTCCTGTACCTCTTCATCTTTCCTTAAATCGACTTCATGAATCTTACTAATATCCTTGTTAAGGATTGCACCAGCCGGGAATTTAAATCCTTTAGGGTCACCAAATCCATTTGTTGGTAAGTCGCCATAAACCAGATAGTTACCTAGTCCGCCACCTATTGAACCCCAGTCTTTATAGAAACTGGCAACTGCCATAAGGTCAGGAATATACACTTGCTCAATGAAACGTTTTCCGTCATCAAGCAATTGTTTAACATAAGCCAACCTTTCGGCATTGATACCGCTCATTTCGTCTAAACCCACGGCACAAGCCATACCACCAACCAGGTAGTTAGGATGTGGATTTTTCCCTCCAAAAATTGCCTGGATTTTAACGATTTCTTTTTGCCATTCCAATGCCTCCAGATAATGAGCAAGTCCAATTAGGTTAACTTCAGCAGGCAGTTTATAGGCGGGGTGACCCCAGTAGCCGTTGGCAAAAATACCTAACTGACCGCTGTCAACAAACTTTTTGATTCTTTTTTGCAAATCAGAAAAATATCCCGGCGAACTTTTTGGCCAGGGTGATATACTTTGGGCCAATTCTGAAGTTTTCTTGGGATCAGCTTTAAGAGCATTTACCACATCTACCCAGTCCATTGCATGCAAGTGATAAAAATGAACCACATGGTCATGCATATAAAGCGTAGCAAACATCAGGTTTCTTACCAACTCGGCATTGGGTGGTACGACTATACCCAGTGCATCCTCTACCGCTCTTACGCTTACCAGGGAGTGAGTACTAGTACATACTCCACATACCCTGCCCACAAAGGCCCAGGCATCGCGAGGGTCGCGTCCTTTCAGAATTTCTTCCAATAGCCGCACCATAGTACCACTACTGTACGCATCTTTTATTTTTCCGTTTTCAATATCGGCTTCAACACGAAGGTGGCCCTCAATACGGGTTATTGGATCCACTACTATTCGCTGACTCATATAATATCTTATTTTAAATATTGTCTAAAATTAATTTATCAAAGCTCTTTTTCTGAAGCTTTTCCTTCCTCCTCTATTGCATTAATTATAGTGTTTTTCCGGATGTTGGTCATCACAGCATGAGCTGCAGCACCAGCCACAGTTACACCCAAAGCTACTTTTCCAATGGTGTCAGCATTTGCCTCAATGCCAAATCCAGGGAAGATGGAAGCTCTTTCATAAATTCTGCCGCTATCCCAGTAGTTGGCCTCACTACAGCCTATGCAACCATGCCCACTCTGAATCGGGAAGCTGGTACCATTGTTCCACTTCATGGTACCGCAGGCATTATAAGTAACAGGCCCTTTACAACCTACCTTATATAAGCAATATCCTTTTTTAGCATTTTCGTCATCAAATGATTCTACAAACAGGCCGGCATCATAATAGGCTCGTCTGTAACAACTATCATGAACACGTTTTCCGTAAAATGCCTTCGGACGACCCGAACTATCCAATTCCGGAATAGTACCAAATGTAACCACATGTACGATAACCCCGGCCATTACTTCTCCGATCGGAGGGCATCCAGGAACTTTAATAATCGGTTTTCCTTTTACCAGCTTATGAATCGGTGTAGCCGAAGTTGGGTTTGGTTTGGCAGCTTGCACACAGCCATTACTGGCACAACTACCCCAGGCAATAATAGCCTTGGCGTTTTCGGCAGCTTCTTCCAATATTTGCATAGAAGTTTTCCCGCCTATCATACAATATACACCATCAGCAGCTGTAGGTACACTACCCTCCACACACAGGATATATTCTCCCTTATATTTTTCCATAGTATTGAGCATAGCCTGCTCTGCCTGAAATCCGCTGGCAGCCATGAGGGTTTCAGAATAATCTAAAGAAATTTTATCTAAAAGGACATCAGCCACTATTGGGTGAGATGATCGGATAAAACTTTCGCTGCAACAGGTACATTCCTGAAAATGCAACCAAATAACCGGAAGTCTTGGTTTTTCGCTCATAGCTTTTGTAACCTGAGCGATACCCGATTGATTGAGGCCCATATAAGCCGCCATCATGGTGCAAAACGAAAGAAAATCTCTGCGGGAATACCCCTTTCTTATGACCTCGTCATAGTAAGTAGGGCTTTTTGGTTCTTGCTCGTCAAACATGTTTTTCTTAGGTAAAATAAATATCTTTTGTTAATAGGTCACAAGGCATAAAATTAAAATAATGCAAAACTTTATTACATGATTTATATTATTATTTTTGATGACTAATATCATCTTTTTGAAAAAATCATATTTTTATTTTTGTAAAATCTAGTATTATCTTTAATAAAATTTGTATGAAAAAGATTATTTCAGTATTTTCTTTGGCTTTACCTACAATTGCATTGGCACATCCGGGTCATGGTGATCACGGTGGATCAGGTTTTACCATTACGCATTACCTCACTGAGCCTGATCATGCTTTAGGTGCTCTTTTAGGACTGGCTATTTTGGGATTCGGCATTTATAAATTAGTAAGTAAAAAAGAAACTCAAAAGTCATAAAATGCATGAGCTCTCCATTGTGATGAGTATCGTGGATATAGCTACGAAACAAACCCAGCAAGCCAATGCTCTTGAGGTTGAAGAAATTGAGTTGGTGATTGGTGAATTAAGCGGAGTAGAAATGTCATCATTTGATTTTGCATGGACTCAAGGTATTAGAGATTCTGTATTAAAGAATGCCCGGAGGGAAATAATCAGGCCTGAAGGAAAAGCCAAATGCATCGATTGCGATGCAGAATTTACGATTCATCAGTTTTTTGACCCTTGTCCTTACTGCAACAGTCATTTTGTAAGTATTTTACAAGGTAAAGAAATGAGAGTAAAATCGTTAGTAGTGAAATAAATGTAATTTTTTTGTACGCTAAAAGATTGGAATTAAGATAAATTGAAAAAGACAGTCGTGAAAGATTATACACAAAACTGTCCGAAATTCCTTCCTTTTGGTTTTATCCAAAATCAGTAAAATAGAAATAGTAATATGTGTGTCACTTGCGGATGTGGAACAGACCATCAACACGATCATGACCATTCTCATGGTCATAGTCATGCCGGAGAAAAAAAAGTGATTGATCTGGAGCAGGATATTTTGCTTGAGAATAACTTGCTGGCTCAAAGAAATCGTGGATATTTTGAGGGAAGGAATATATTTTCGATCAATATGGTAAGCTCGCCAGGCTCAGGCAAGACCTCTCTACTCGAAAAAACACTTACAGACCTTAAAAACGAACTAAAATTTGCAGTAATTGAAGGCGATCAACAAACCACAAACGATGCAGACAGAATTCATGCCACCGGCACCAAGGTGACTCAAATCAACACCGGAAAAGGCTGTCATCTTGATGCCCATATGGTGTTGCATGCACTTCAGGGCATGAAACCACCTGCAGACTCAATCCTTTTTATTGAAAATGTTGGCAATCTGGTGTGCCCGGCTATGTTTGACTTAGGTGAGAATGAACGGGTAGTAGTAATAAGTGTAACCGAAGGTGAAGATAAACCCATAAAATACCCGGATATGTTTCATACTTCGGGTATTTGTGTCATCAACAAAATTGACCTTTTACCCTATGTACCTTTTGACATTGAAAAATGCAAAGAATATGCTTTAAAAGTAAACCCAAATCTGAAATTTTTCGAGGTGAGTTGTACCAGTGGAGAAGGATTGACAGAATGGTATAGCTGGCTGAAAGAAAGAGTTTTGACCGAAGCTTAAGACTGCAAAATGCCGGCCTTTCAACTACATATTCAGGGGCTCGTACAAGGCGTTGGATTCAGGCCTTTTGTACACAAGCTGGCATTAAAATACCAAATAAATGGGTGGGTAAGCAATGGCACCGACGGTGTACTAATACTCGCTGAGAATAAAAACAATACTACGCTGGAAGTATTTTTTAAGGAGATATTGAATACTCCTCCAAAAAATGCCATCATCATTTCCAGTAAAACTACTCAGTTTTATGGCCAAACTTCAGCCGGATTCCGCATAATTGAGAGTACCAGCAACACGAAGCCCAATTTAATGCTTACCCCCGACATCTCAATCTGTGAAGAATGCCGAAAAGAACTTAATTCCTTAAATAACAGAAGGTTTGGTTATCCTTTCATCACATGCTTAAATTGTGGCCCAAGGTATTCTATTCAAACCAAATCGCCTTACGACAGACAGCACACAACAATGGGGACACTCAAGCAATGTCCGGAATGCCAAAAAGAGTACAATGACTCCGAAAATCCCAGACATTATAGTCAGACCAATTCATGTCCGGCATGTGCCATTAAATTGCATTTTTTTGAAAAATCAGGTAAGGAAATCAAACTACAGCAAGATGAAATTATTTCAGAAACTGTTTCTCAGCTTAGAAAAGGAAAAATCATCGCTCTAAAAGGTACCGGAGGTTATTTACTATTGTGCGACGCCACCAATCAGGTAACAATTTCGGAATTAAGAATAAGAAAAAACCGGCCCGGAAAACCATTTGCATTGCTTTTCCCTGATTTAAATTCAATTAAAAATGAAGTAAAAATCAGGGATATTGAGGCTGAAAGTTTGAAATCTGAAGCTGCTCCGATTGTTTTATGTAAAAAACTACAGCAAAATTCAGAGCTTAGGTCTGAGCTAATTGCTCCTGGTTTGGACAAACTTGGGGTAATGTTACCCAACACCCCCCTTTTACAGTTGATTTCAGATAATTTTGGAAAGCCTTTGGTTGCAACAAGTGCTAATTTGAGTGGCTCTCCTATTGTATATCTTGACGGTGACGCATTAAAATACCTGGGTGAATTTGCAGATTTTATTGTCACATTTGACAGGGACATTCTGGCTCCTCAAGACGATAGCGTAGTGCAATTTACCGAGGCAGGACAAAAAATAATTTTGAGAAGAAGCAGAGGACTGGCACCCAATTTTTACCCCTTGACCTTTAAGTTGCCCCAAACCCCTTCGCTGGCTTTGGGGGCAGATATGAAAGGAGCTTTTGGAATCAATACGGGTAAAAACCTTTTTATAAGTCAATTTTTGGGGGATCAGTCAAGTTTTGATGCCCAGCAAAGCTATGAAACTACACTAAACCATGTCAGCAGATTAATGGATTTTATACCAGTTACCATTATTTCAGATCTTCATCCAGGTTATTTTACCTCTCAAAAAGGAGAAGAATTAAAAATTAAATTAAATGCAGAACACCTTTCTGTGCAGCACCATAAAGCCCATTTCCTAGCGGTTTTAGCCGAAAACAAGCTATTGGATTCAAAAGAAAAAACACTTGGGGTAATCTGGGATGGCGTGGGTTATGGTGAAGATGGTAATATTTGGGGAGGGGAATTTTTTACTTTCCAAAACAAAAAAATAGAAAGAGTTGCTCATTGGGAGTATTTTCCTCAGCTTTTAGGTGACAAAATGAGCAAAGAGCCAAGACTGAGTGCACTGAGCCTTTTAAAAAATACCCGGCATAAAGAAATTTTGAGGCCTTATTTTCAAGAAAAAGAATGGATATTTTATGAAAATCTTATCCAATCTTCTCCCGAAATCAAAACCAGCAGTATGGGCCGAATGATGGACGGGCTGGCCTGTATTCTCGGTTTAAAAACAATCAACACTTACGAGGGTGAAGCGGCCATGCTTTTGGAAAATCTCGCCGCAAAAAATCCTAACAAAACTAAAGATTTTTACCAATTTGATTTTAAAAACGGATTGCTAAAATCTGAAGGTATTTTTGAAACAGTTTTGGAAGACAAAAACAATAAAATACCTGCCTCAGAAATAGCTGAAAAGTTTTTTAATACATTGGTAAAGAGCATAGAAAGAATATCATTGGAAAACCAGAGCAGTAGTATTGCTTTTAGCGGCGGCGTAATGCAAAACGCTTTCTTTGTAGATAAAATTATTGAAAATCTTAGTGGAAAACACCATTTATATTTTCACCAGCAATTAAGCCCAAATGACGAAAACATTGCTTTCGGACAATTGGCATACCATTGTTTAAAGGAGCAATTATTTGGTATTAAATTTTTAGAAAAAGTCATTGAAATTGGTTAGATTTAAAAAAATATAAGAATATGTGCCTGGCGATACCCGGAAAAATAGTTTCGATAGAAGGGCTGGATGATACTTTCCGCACCGGAAAAGTTTCATTTGGAGGAATAATAAAAGACGTGAATTTATGTATGCTTCCTGAAGCCAAAATTGATGATTATGTGCTCGTTCACGTAGGTGTTGCGATCAGTATTGTAGATGAGGAAGAAGCAAAACTCACATTCAATTATCTCAACCAAATGGGGGAAGTAGAAGGGGAATTGAATGAGTGAATCGAGAACAAAGGATAAATTAGTTTTTCTTCTAAAATAAAAAGAATTTCACATTCAGAAGTGAAAAATTCTCTCAACCCATTTTCATACTTTAATCATTTAACATGAAATTTCTTACCGAATACAGAGACCCCGAACTAGTGCAGCAATATATTGAAGAATTGCACAAAATCACTACCCGTCCATGGACGATCATGGAGATTTGCGGGGGGCAAACACATAGTCTGGTAAAAAATGGGATTCTTGAATTATTACCAAAAAACATCACAATGGTACATGGCCCCGGCTGCCCTGTGTGTGTTACACCCATTGGTATAATCGATGAAGCTATTTCCCTGAGCCAAAAAGCCAACGTTATCCTATGTTCCTATGGAGATATGTTGAGGGTCCCTGGTACCCAAAAAAGTTTGCTGGAAACCAAAGCCGAAGGTGCCGATGTAAGAATCTTATATTCGCCTCTGGAAGCTGTTTCGATAGCTCAGCAAAATCCCGATAAAGAAGTGGTGTTTTTTGCGGTCGGATTCGAGACCACTGCCCCCGCCAATGCTCTCAGTGTGGTAAATGCAGAGAAAATGGGTGTGAAAAACTTTTCAATTTTGGCCTCGCATGTGTTGGTGCCACCGGCGATGGAAGCCATTCTGAGTGACCCTGAAAACCTGATCGATGCCTTCCTTGCAGCCGGACATGTATGTACCATCATGGGAACAGAAGAATACTTTCCAATTGCCGAAAAATATAAAATTCCGATAGTGATTACAGGTTTTGAGCCAGTGGATTTACTTCAGGGAATATATATGGCCGTATCTCAACTGGAAAAAGGATTACACTTGGTTGAAAATCAATACACAAGGAGTGTACAAGCCGAAGGTAATTCGAAAGCAATGGACACCATAAGTTCGGTTTTTGAGGTGAGTGACCGTAGCTGGCGGGGAATTGGACATATACCAAAAAGTGGCTATGATGTAAATCAAAAATATAAAGCCTACAATGCCCGTTTGAAGTTTGATTTAGGAAATACTGCCATCGAGACTGACAATGAATGTATAAGTGGCCAGATCATGAAAGGATTAAAAAAGCCGCATGATTGTCCTCATTTTGGAAATAAATGCAAGCCTGAGCATCCACTGGGTGCTCCAATGGTAAGTAGCGAAGGAGCCTGTGCTGCCTATTACCATTATCAGCCGGTGGTTTAAGATAAAACTGAAGAATTAAATATATTCAAAAAAATCAATATGCTCAATTTAGATTGCCCAATGCCAAAATTCGATTTTGATGTCATCACACTTGGGCATGGAAGTGGCGGATTACTCACCCAGCGGCTCTTGCAGTCGGGAGTATTTGATATTTTAAAAAATGACAAACTGAATCAGCAGCATGATGGTGCCATTTTGGATATTTCCGGAAAAATTGCCATCAGTACTGATAGCTACGTAATCTCTCCGCTGTTTTTTGAAGGGGGAAATATAGGTGACCTTGCAATAAATGGAACAGTTAATGACCTCGCTATGTGCGGGGCTATGGCAAAATACCTTACCCTTTCTTTCATCATAGAAGAAGGCCTGAGCATGGGAGAGTTTTGGAAAATATTGGTGGCTATCAAAAATGCCGCAGATAACGCAGGAGTTGAAATTGTGACAGGTGACACCAAAGTAGTAGAAAAAGGCAAAGGTGATAAGATTTTTATCAATACGAGTGGTGTAGGAATAGTACATCCCAAAGCCAAAATCCATCATAATCGGATTGGTTTGGGCGATAAAATCATTCTGAGTGGTCCCATTGCAGCACATGGCATAGCCATCATGAGTCACAGAAAAGGACTGGAATTTGAAACCACCATCGCCAGCGATACCCGGAACCTGAACTTTGTGGTAACCGATATGCTGGATAATTTTGGAGAGGAGATTCATTTTCTACGAGATGCAACCCGTGGAGGAGTCGCTTCGGTACTCAATGAAGTAGCCGGTATTACTAAGCTGGGTTATATGCTTGAGCAAAAGAATATCAAAATTGATGAGCAGGTGGAAGGTGCCTGCGAAATGTTGGGACTCGATCCACTCTATGTGGCCAACGAAGGGGTATTCCTAGCCATCGTTTCAGAATCTATTGCGGATGAATTCGTGCAAAAACTCCATCAAAACGGTTTCCTGGAAGCAGCCATTGTTGGTGAAGTAAATGACGAGCACCCTTCCAAAGTAATCATGAAAAGTAAAATCGGCGGGCGTAGGGTTGTTAACTATCTTACAGGAGAACAGCTGCCGAGGATTTGTTAAGAAAAAAGGCAGAAGAAAAGATTCCTGCTGCCTTTTTCCAATAATTTTTTCAAAATCAATGATGATGCCCGCCCTCGCCATGCACATGACCATGGTCGATTTCTTCAGGGGTGGCTTCTCTTATGCTCAACACTTTACCTTCAAATTTAAGCGTTTTTCCGGCCAAAGGGTGATTAAAATCAATCCTTACCGTCTGGTCATCAACAGAATGCACTCTTCCTGTAATCTTGCTTCCGTCTTCGTTGGTAAATGGAATAAAGTTACCCAAATCCAGCATATTGGCAGGTACTTCGCCTTCTTCTATTTTAAACATATCCAAAGGAAAATCTGCGATATCTTCCTCGTTGAGCTCACCGAAACCTGCCTGTGGCTCCAACACAAAATTAAATTCATCACCTTCGGATTTACCTGAAAGCTGGTTTTCAAAATCTCCGGGTAAACCGCTATGTCCGAACAGGAAAAGCATAGGAGCATCTTCTCCGGCTACTTCTACTATTTCAAACTCATTTTCAGGACTTTCGATGTACAATTCGTAAGAAATAGTAACTACTTTTTTATCAGATATTTGCATATTATTAAATAATTTTAAAAAAGTAGATAAAATCCGGGATTCAAAAGATAAGGTGTGTCCTTGATTAAGAATAATAAGCTACTTTTGTATTTTTGAAATTTTCGACAAAACTACTAATAAATACCCTATAAATGTTCAAAAAAATCACTTTATCGTGCTGGCTATTGCTGTCAGTATCAATTGCTTTTTCTCAAAAAAAGAACAATGATTTTAACTATTATATCAAAAAAACCAACCAATCCATAAAAATTGACGGAAAAGCCGATGAGGCAGTTTGGAAACAATGTCAGATTGCCACCGACTTTTTTCAGGTGCTGCCAATGGATACCTCAAAAGCTTTTGTCAAAACCGACGTGATGTTTACCTACGACGACAAAAACCTCTATCTGCTGTTTATCAACTACAATCATTTCAAAGGCTCCAACATGGTCGAATCGATGAAAAGAGACTGGAATTTTGGCCGAAATGACAACGACTTATTGTTTTTTGATACATTTAATGATCTCACCACCGGCTTCTCTTTTGGATCCAATGCCCGTGGCGGCCAGTGGGATGGACTCATGTCAAACGGCAGTGCGATCAATCTCAGCTGGGACAATAAATGGCAGTCAGAAGTTGGTTTTGATGATGAAAAATGGGTTTGGGAAGCAGCTATTCCTTTCAAAACCCTGAGATATAAAGAAGGTGCAAAAAGCTGGGGGCTGAATTTCAGCAGACTGGACCTTAAAACCACCGAAAAATCAAGCTGGACACCCATTCCCCGACAATTTCCTACTGCGTCTCTGGCGTTTACCGGAAATCTGATTTGGGATACCCCTCTCCCCTCGCCCGGAGCCAATATCAGCCTGATACCTTTTGTTTATTCCGGAATCAGCAAAGATTTTTCGACCGGGAAGGATGCAAAATTTGACCCGGGCGTGGGTTTTGATGCCAAAGTGGGGCTTACCTCCTCGCTCAATCTTGACCTCACGGTGATGCCTGATTTCTCACAGGTAGAAGTGGACGTACAACAAACCAATCTCGACCGTTTTGAGTTATTTTTCCCGGAGAGAAGGCAGTTTTTTATCGAAAACGGTGATATTTTCAACAATTTCGGTTCTGCCAACCTGCGTCCTTTTTTTTCCAGAAGGGTCGGTCTCGATGCCCCCATTTATTACGGTTCAAAAATCAGCGGAAAGATCAATTCCAACTGGCGTGTGGGTGCCATGAACATGCTCACAGGCAAAAACACCGAAGGAGAAACCGGCTCCATGTACAGCGTGATTTCTTTGCAAAGAAAGGTTTTTAAACGCTCGTATGTCGGTGGTATTTATGTGGACAGGGAGTCTTCCTCACAAAAAGAAACCCCTGATAATCTGCAGATTGCTCCCTACAACCGCACCACCGGCCTGGAATATTACCTGGCATCAGCCGACAACCGCTGGCAGGGAAAGGCCTTCTGGCTTAAGACTTTTTCACCCGATATTAATCAAAACAACAATGTGAGCTCGGTCAATATCGCCTATTTGCGTAAAGAATACACGCTGGGTATGACTTATGAAAATGTGGATAGAAAAGTGGCTGGCGATGAAGTAGGATTTATACGAAGGAAAAATTATGTTTACTTTTTACCAACTGCCGAGTATTTGTTTTTCCCGAAAGGCTCCAAAATTCTTTCTCATGGCCCCAATGTCATGGTTTCACTGTATCTCAACAAAGGCTTGTTTGATACCCAGGAAAACACCAATGTGATAGGTTATAAGCTCAATTTGAGGTCTCAGGCTACGTTTTCGATCTGGACTGCTACCGACTACGTAAAGCTCAACAACGACTTTGACCCGACTGGCTACAAAGGCTATTTGCTTGACTCTGGGCAGGTGCATCGCTGGAAATCCTGGGGAACGGTCTTTGCCTCCAAGCCACAGGCACTGTTTACGTATTCGTTCCAAACCCGGTACGGAGGGTATTATGCCGACGGCAAAAGGCTCAGACTTGAAGGCGAGCTGGCTTACAGGTTTCAGCCTTATGTAGCAGTGGCATTCAGGAGCTCGCTCAACAGACTGACCTTTCAGGACGACAAGCGGCTATCAGAGAAACTGCTCAATAGCAAGCATAATCTATGGTTGATAGGCCCCAGAATTGATGTGACCTTTACCAACAAGCTGTTTTTTACCAATTTTATGCAGTACAACAGCCAGACCAACAACTTCAATGTAAACGCCCGCTTTCAGTGGCGATACAGCCCGGCCTCTGACCTGTATCTGGTTTATACCGATAACTACTATGCGGATAGCTTCCTTGCCAAAAACCGTGCGATTGTGTTGAAATTCACTTATTGGTGGAATGTGTAGATATGAATTTTTGCGTTAAAAATCTGAAGTTTTTGTAAATCACTTTTTTGATATAATTTTAGATAAATTTTCAAAACATGATTCATCCGAGTGTACAAATCTTTCTGCCAGAGATACTTGAGCTTTTCAAAAAAAGCAAGGTAGAGAGTGCATTTCTGTTTGGCTCGGTATTGACCGAAAACTTCAATTCAGAAAGCGATATAGATTTCATTATTAATTTTCAGGAAAAAATAGACCCTCTCGAAAAAGGTGAGTTGTATTGGAATTTATACGATAATCTGAAAAATAAGCTGGATCGCGAGGTAGATATAATTTCTGAAAAGTCGTTGAAAAATCCTTATTTCATAAAAGAGATTAATCATTCGAAATTAAAAATTTATGGATGATAAGATTAGGAAATATCTTTTTGATGTAAAAATTTCGATTAACCGGATTGAGTCTTTTTTGGGCACAAACCGTGATTTTGAGGGCTATTCGAGAGATATTTTATTACAAAATGCAGTCGAAAGGAATCTCGAAATTATAGGTGAGGCAGTAAATAAAATCCTTAAAATTGAAAGCAATTTTCCTCTGACTGATGCCAGAAAAATCGTAGATACACGTAACAAAATCAGTCATGGTTACGACGAAATTGAACCCGAAAACATTTGGTTTATCCTTATTCGTCACCTTCCAATTCTCAAGAAAGAAGTAGATGCCTTCCTGAAAATTTAAAACAAATATACTTTATGGATAAAGAAACTGGCGGGTGTTGATGAACTCAATATTTAGTCCATATTGACTATTGATTGCCTTTATGGTTTCATTGGCAATAACAGCCTGACCATAAGCAGACGGGAAAACCCCATCAGAGGAGAAAAAATCTTTCTCAAGTACCTTTAAACCATCTACACTTACATATGTACCAGCATGAATTTTCTTATATATAGCAAATAAGTCAACCAAAGCAAAATTAAACTCTTTTGCAAGTGCTTGTGTTTCTTGATTTCTTGCGATAATCCCATTAGAATTAATATCCATTTCAGTTAGAAAATTTCTTGAACTTAATGGTCTTTTTCTGTCGATTCCTTTTTTTTGATTAATATTCACATTCTTTCCAAGTAAAGAATCTATTTCGGAAGTTGGAATCACATATTTTACATTATTCCAGTCAACTACACTTTGATTTTTATCACTTAATAAATAAATATTACCAGAGCCATACTTTTTGAGTTCATTCTTAACATCTGAAAAATTCACCCAATTAAGATAAGGAAAATCAACAATATCGGGAGCGTTTATTAACACACCTTTGTTAAATAAGCCTGCTTCTTTGGCTTTAATGTAAAACTCAATTCTTCGACTCATCTCTGGAGCGTACCAAGGATTGCTAACTTTGAAACTATATCCCTCCGTTCCATTTGGTCTAGGAAATCCACTTGGGCCGCTTAAATCAACATATACATATTCCTTAGTTTTGACATTTACCTTACTAGCCAAATTAATCTCGTACACTTCTTCCAAAATCAAAAAATCAGCTTTGTTTGACTTCAATATATTCAAGAAATTGCTTTCACCAGGAAATGTTTCTGAAAATCTTTTTGAAAATGTGTTATTAAGTGTAGATATATCACCTGAAATCGCAAAATTGTCTATTCGACTTTTTCCGGATTTAGCCAACAATGCTTTTCTACCTTGTTCTACTGTCAAAATTCCTGTATTGTTTCTAACCATTTTAAACTTAGGAACCGGTCCACCTGTATAATTTTTATCGGTTAAAACTCTTTTATTAAAACCATTATAGTTGTATTTTTCAAAATCAGGCTGGAAAAATTCAATTCCCATTTGATTTGCCAGTAGATTGGGCAAACTGGTTTTCATCCCTTCGTTAAAAAGTCCACCATCTCTGTATCCCGTTAATATACCTTGGCCTAAAGCCAGCATCCTCACCGGTTTTGATTTTAAATCTATATCATCATTATTTTTTAATTTTTCAGGAGCGGGGAAACTGGAAGGTTTAGGTAAAACTGGTTCAAAATATTCAATTATTGTATCTCCAACCACTAAAAACAAAGGAGCACTTTCAAAATTTGAAAACTTTTGTCTAATCCTTAATTTATCATCCCGTGTCTTAACCGTATCCCCATCAATAACCACAAAGGCTGGGTAGTCGAGTCCTGGTTCAAGAACTTCTTTCGGATTGCAGCCAAGCATCATACTGCTGGCCAATAGCATTAAGAATAATATGTTTTTAGTACGCATTAGTTTTAAAAGTTCAAAAATATTTCTAATGGTCACGTTTTCAGGAGTGTAGCTCAAGGTGTGGGTCGGCGAATCGTAAAAACCTTTACCCGGGCGTTGCGGCTGATTGTCGTTGTGAAATCACTGATATCGTTATGTTTATTGCTCAGTATCAATTTCAAAGTAAATTTCACCATTTCGCATATCATTTCCTAATCAAGTTTTTGATTTCAACCCAAATAGTTATTTTAAGGTAAGATTTTTTCTTAAATTGCCCTAAAAACCTGCCCTATAATATGAACAAACGCCAGTTCCTGAAAACCATGGGCCTCAGTGCCATTTCAGTTCCGGTATTTAGCCGGGAATTTGAAAATGCGATCACTCAGCATAAAGAAACTGAGCCACTAAAATTGGCAAAGAATGAGGATTTCTGGGCAAAAATCAGGAAAGACTATAAACTTAACCCCGATTTTATTAATCTCGAAAACGGTTACTACTGTATCACGCCCGGCCCCATTAAAGAGGCTTTTTTCAAAAATGTGGAAGAGTGCAACCTCCTGGGTTCGTATTACATGCGAAACAGCCGCTTTCCTGACAACGAGCGGGTAAGAAAGGCCCTGGCCGAAGTCGCAGGTTGCGATTTTGAAGAGGTGGTAATCACCCGCAACGCCACCGAGTCGCTGGATACCGTTATCTCAGGCTATGACTGGAAACCCGGAGACGAAGCCATTATGGCTGAGCAGGACTACCCTTCTATGTTGCAGCACTTTGAGTTGATGGCCCGCCGGTATGGTATGAAAAACGTGGTGCTTTCGGTACCCAATCATCCCGAAAACGACGAGGAAATCGTGAAAATGTATGAGGCTGCCATCACGCCCAAAACCCGCCTTTTGATGGTTTGCCATATCATCAATATCACAGGGCAGATTTTGCCCATCAAAAAAATCTCTGAAATGGCTCACCGCCATGGGGTAGATGTGATGGTGGATGGAGCTCATGCAGTGGGGCATTTTGAATACAAGATCAATGAGTTGGGTTGCGATTACTATGGCTCCAGCCTGCATAAGTGGCTGAGTGCTCCTTTGGGTGTAGGGCTTCTATATGTAAGAAAAGACAAAATAAAAGACCTTTGGCCCATCTATGGTGATACGGGCTTCGCTGATACCGACATCAGAAAGCTCAACCATACCGGCACTCCGGCTGTACATACCGATATCAGTTTACTCAACGCCATTGACTATCTCAATAAGATTGGCATTCAACGAAAAGAAACCCGCCTGAGATATCTGAGAGAATACTGGAGCGACCGACTCAAAGATGTGCCCAATGTGGTGATAAACACGCCGTATTCCGGTAAAACTGCCTGTGGTATCGGAAATATCGGCCTGAAAAACATAAAGCCCGGCGTATTGGCCGAGCGACTTTTGAAAGAGCATAAAATCTGGACCGTGGGAATTGATGGTCAGGGGGTACATGGCTGCCGGATTACACCCAATATCTATACTTCGACTGCTGAACTGGATATTTTTGTAAATGCCATAAAGAAGCTGGCAAAACCCTAACAATTCAACAATTTTTTGGGCATTAATCATCTGATTTTATGACTTCTGACATTCAAAATTAAATAAATTATTGCCATTTTTTCGAAGTAAAAGAAGTTTGCATTTTACCTTGAAAAATTACTACAATGAAAAATTCCGGTTTTTATAAATCAGTTATTGGCTTATTATTTTTAACCATTTTAGGAAGCTGTACCAAAGAAGAAATCAAAGAATCTAACCCAGATATTGGAGGCACCACAAATCTTGGCATTAATACTGTAGGAAACCAGTTTTATGGTTCGCTTAAAATGGGAGACACCTATTTTACGACTAATGAAAGCATAAAAATTGCATCAAACGACGATGGTGTACTTTCGATTACCGCAAAAACCAATGCACCGGTAAATCACCCTTTATACAGACTTATCCCGGATAAATATAAAACTGCTACCGGATTATCAGGTACCTTCAAAATCAAAAGCACCTCAGAAGGAATTCAAGACTTTTTCAATAAGGACGAAAAAGCCTTTACGTTAGTAAAATTTGATGCCAAAGTAGGTGATAAATACATCATCAAGAAGTCTGACGGAACTTTTATAACCAGGGAGGTGATTCAGAGATCCGAAAAAGACGACTATCCTTATGGTTTTTATGATATCAAAGTAATCACTGTAGAGCAAGACTCAAGAATTCCCGGTGTTTCTAAAATTTTATATCGGGTTAATCACAAATTTGGAATAGTCAACGTGGAGTTTAAAATGGAAGATGGCTCTACCAACAATTCTTACATTTTTTCAAAAATTACTAATTAAGGGTTGGAAAGATGTCAAAACTGGAGTTGTATAATTTATTTTTATCCAACACCTCCTGGTTGTATGTGAAAATTTTCCAGAATGACTGGTTCTTTTTTGACCTGTGGTCGGTAGTCCATTTTGGTAGTGGTGTTGTTTTTTATCTGCTCATTCATCAGTTTTTTCGAAAAAATGTCTTCCAGGTGTTTGTGGGAGTTTTGTTGGTCTATGAGCTTTTTGAGATTTTCCTGCTGTACTTCATGGTCAGGGTTATTCTTCCGGAAACTTTCAAAGATCAACTTACCGATGTGCTTGTGGGTCTCGCAGGAGGTTTTTTTGGAAACCAATATCTTAATCTGGCACAGGCTATTAAGCCCTTTGTAAGATTGTTTTTTATAAGCGGAGTTTTTGGGTATTTGTATGTTGGCTTTTTTTATTTCTTACCCGGATTACCAGAACTCAAAAACCTGAACCTGGACATTACAATTATTTTTAAAATATTCTTATTCAGTTACTTAACTTTGTTAATTATGGAAATATATGATTCTGAAAATAATATTTTGGCTGGAAGATTTTGGGTTACCCTGATAATAGTATTGATTTTCTCTGTTGGTTTTGCAGCATGGATAAACTTATCAGAATTTCAGATTTTACCCTTGTTTTTGTATGCAACCATTATCATCAGTGCTGATTATATTATTTTATATTTGGTAAATAAATGGAAAAAAAGGCCGGCATATTCCATAAAATCTTCTATTTAAGATTATTACTCCATCTGATTTCGCCTTTTTCAAGAATAGCCAACAAAATCAATTGGAGATTTGGAAGAAAATTTTGTTGTGAAAGTATTAACATTGAATCTGTTAGATCTTTGCTACAAAATGCAGACGTAATTCTTACACACCGGGATTTTGAATTTACCAATATTTTTCTGGGAGGATATTATACTCATGCCGGAGTAGTAATTGAAGGGCATTTGGTGGTAGAAGCCACCAGCAAAGGCGTACATGTTTCGAATATAGATGATTTTCTAAAAAAAACGGATGATTTTTTAATATTGCGAAATACCAAAATCTCGGATCCGGGCATCATAATAAATAGGTTGCTTCCTGAAATTGGGAAAAAATACAATTTTACATTTATACCCAATCCTCATTCAATCACATGTGCGGAGTTGATTTTCTATATTTTTGATGTTAAGGCTAAGGCTTTCCCCTTAAAAATCAATCAAAAGAAAGAAATCTTTTCTTTTTTTCGTCAATATAGCATTCATCCTGAATCTTTGTTAAATCATCCTGATTTTGAAGTAATCGAAATTTTTTCTAACCATGAAAACCAAAATACTCGGGAGGCAACGATTGAAATGGCAGTTTCGTAAACACATTTATAAGTGTTAAAACTATCTGGACTTTCTCAAACAGTTCTCAAAAAGTCTTGCTCTGATGATTAAATTTATCTTAATCATAAGCGAAAATTTCCAGGGAAATGAATGATTTTAGAGTCCGCGATATTTTAAAAAAAATGAATGTTTCAAAATTCCTTAAGTGATTGAGAATAAAGCAAAATCTATTATTGATTTGGAAAGAAGTCTATTGATTCATCAAAGATAGCTTTGAACGCCGTCACAAAAATGGTAACTTGCTTGAAATGACGGCATACGATCGGGAGGAAAAGGCAAAAGAATTGAAATTGATAAAATACTATGCCTGCAAACAAAAAGCAAAGAAGGGATATTCGACCAAAACCCGAAAGTTTTGATTACAGAAATAATAAAATACGATAATTTGGAAGAAAAAATAGAAGGCTGGTTATATAGAAATGACAATTTAATAAAAACCAAATCAGCCTTTAAATATGCTTCCGGGTGTCTGAAAAAAGAAAAGAAAGTGTAGGAACCTGCAGGCAATGTGCTCCAACACAAAGTGTACCAATATGAATTTTGAAGAAATACTGTCTGAAATAAAACTAAGTGTGAGCAGGTTTGAACGCATCACGCTTCCCGAAATGGACAGCGTAAAGCTCATGGACCGCATGGATACCAAATATTTGGCACCTTTTCATCTTTTACCAGAAATACTTTCTGAAACAAAAGAATTTTATAAAATATTGGAAGTTAACGGTGAACGAATCAATACCTACGACACGCTGTATTATGATACCGACAACCTAAACTTGTATTATAACCATCATTCCGGTCACCGAAACCGCTATAAAGTTCGTTTTCGGAATTATGTAAGCTCAGGGGTGTCTTTTTTTGAAATTAAACATAAAACCAATAAAGGCCGTACTTTTAAAACCAGAATCAAGCAGCCCAATGCTTTTGAAGAAACGATAGCAGGCGACAAAGCCAATTTTCTGGAAAATACCACACCACTTTCAGCGGGGGAATTAAAAGGCAACCTTTGGGTTCATTATAAAAGAATGACACTCGTTAACAAAAATACCCCTGAACGAATCACCATTGACATAGAACTTAACTTTAGAAACAATGAACATGAAAGCCAATTCGAGAAGCTGGTGGTGGTAGAGGTAAAACAGCCCAAAGCAGGTGGTTCACCCATAAAAGAAATTTTAAAAAAACATAATCTCAGACCCGGTGCATTGAGCAAATATTGCCTGGGCGTAATGACCACCCACCCTGAGGTTCGCTATAACCGATTTAAAAGAAAGTTTTTACATCTAAAAAAAATAATATCTCAATATGACTCTTTTGCAGCAGCTGGCCTCTGAAACAGCCACATTTCAATGGTTTGACAAGGTTTCCATTAAATTTTTATCCCGTTTCCTGGTCGATATTGTAGCAGTATTTATTCTGATCAGATTTATTTATTTCAAAAACTATCGCCGTACCGACCTGTTTTTGACTTATTTCGGTTTTAACATCATCATTTTCCTGATTACCTATCTGCTCAACAAAGTGGAGATGAGCATGGGGGCGGCATTCGGGCTTTTTGCGGTGTTCTCTATGCTCAGGTATCGTACCGAAAATATCTCTGCCAAAGACATGACTTATCTTTTTCTTGTGATAGCATTGGGTTTGATCACGGCCATTAGCAAAGGCAGCTGGGATGACCTCAGCATTATGAGTGCCATCCTATTGGCTCTGACAGCCCTTTTAGAAAGTAATGTTTTGATTAAAAAACAACATGCCAAGTTGGTTACTTATGATAATATTGCCCTCATTACTCCCGACAAAAGAGAGGAGCTTTTAGCTGACCTTCGGGCACGCACGGGGCTTAATATCCATAGGGTTGATATCCAGGAATATGATTTCTTGAAAGATGCCGTTGAGATGATGGTTTTTTATAATGATTAAAACAAACATTTAAATTTAATGAGAAAAATACTGATTGCATTTTTTATCTTCTCTGCTTTGCAGGCGTGGGCACAGGACGGTGTAGGTTTGAGGTCTGGAATAACGGTAGAAAAGAAAATAACTAAGAAATTTAGCGTTGACGTTTCGGCTCAGACAAGGTTCAATGGTGATATCAGCTATTTGCAAACTTATCTGTTTGAAGCCGGTGCGGGTTATAAATTACCACTAGGCTTTGATATTTCGGCTTATTATCGCAACGCCAACCGCCGTAAAGATGAAACCAAGGAATACAAGATGCGGCATCGGTTTTATGTGGATTTGGGTTATGGCAAAAAATTTGGGTTTGTAAAACTTGAAAACCGGCTTCGTTACCAGCATCAATACAAAGACAACGACGGCGTGACCGAGTTTGATGCCAGCTATTTCAGAGACAAAATTGAGATGTCGTTTCCCAATAAAACTAAATTCACGCCTTATGTTTCCAATGATTTTTTCATAAATACCAGCTCCGGTTTTGATCAGATCAGACCCAAAGTGGGTGTGGGATATAAATTTAACAAAAAGCACGCTATTGATTTGGGTGCTTTCAAAGACTTTGATATGGTTGGAACCGAAAAGTACAGTCCGGTTTTAGTAGTCAATTATAAGTTTAAGTTTTAAAAGAATAAGCTTTTGCAAAAAGCATATTTCTAAGTCTGCAAATTACTGTTAAAAACAGTGTTAACGGATCTGGAATATGCTTTTTGTCATTTTAAATCTGAATGCTTTTACCTACATTTTGGGATAAAATCAAGAAATCATGGAAATCTGATTTTTTAACCCAAAAAAGTACATCAAGAGATAAACTATTTCTTTCCACCTTAAAAAGAATATCAAATGAAAACGCCGAAAATATTGCGACAGGTAAAAGCTGAAAACCCTTTGGTGTATATGCAATCTGATATCAACTACACTGTTATATATTTAAAAAATGGCAAAAAATTGATCTCAGGATACACCTTAAAGCACTTTGAGCATCTTGAGGGATTCAGGAATTTGGTAAGAGTAAACCGGCATATAATTTTAAATTCTGATTTTGTAGTACAGATTTCAGAGAAGAACAAAACGCACTTTCTGGAACTAGAAAACGGGATGATATTTCAACTTTCAAGACGCCAGGACCGCAAGGTTTTTAAAGAAAACTTTGGGTAGGATTGCTAAAATTAAGGTTAATCTTCCTCTGATTGCCAAATCGCGAGTGCCAATCTGATTTTTCCATAGTCCATATTGCCTTCAAAATGCTCAAATATGGGCTTCAAAGGTTCTCCAAATAGATATTTTAACTCTTTTGCTACATCAACAATGGCATTCAGGTCCCAGGCATCTATCAATTTTGAAAGATCAATGTCTGCTCCATTTTCTTTCATTTTAATCAGATGTGAAGCTATGGTTCCGGCGGTAAAACCACGTTGTTGGGCAATTTCTTCGATACTCATGCCGTCTTTGAAAAGCTCATAAGTGACCTCATAGGTTATACCCTTGGGTAAATTTATTTTTTCAACTGATTTTGATTTGATAAATTTCAGGATCTCCTTGATAAACACCTCTCCGTATCTTCTGAATTTCTCCTGCCCTACTCCTGAAATTGCTTTAAACTGTGCCTCACTGATGGGTTTTTTCTGAGCCATTTCTGAAAGTGACACATCGTTGAATACCACATAAGGAGGTACGCCCATGGCATCGGCAATTTGTTTTCTCAAAATACGCAGGTTTTCAAATAGTTCATTTCTGATAACATCCGATTTCCTTGGGCTGGTTTTTCGTTTTTCTTCTTCCTGCTCTGCCAGACGCTCCGCAGTGGAAATATATTCCGAAATCTCCACTTTTCTTTGTCCCTTCAAAATTTGCCAGCTAACCTCGTTGAGTTTAAAAACATGCCCTTCATCATAAGCAATATCAAAGGCACCATAGTTAAGCAACTGCAAAATATAATCATACCACACCTCTGCACGCAAGTCCTTACCTACTCCAAAAGTCGGAATCTGGTCATAGCCCGCTTTCATGATGGTCTGGTTTCTACTGCCTCGCAATATATCCGCCAGATTGGTCAGGGCAACTTTCTCGTTGGTTCTAACAATAGCTGAGAGTGCTTTTTGGGCCAAAATTGTAGCATCAAACTGCCTTCTGGGATTTTTACAGACATCACAATTGCAACAGTTTTTACCAATATCTTCATTGAAATAACTGATTAAAATCCTTCTCCGGCAAATATTGGCTTCGGCATATTGCCGCATTCTTTCCAGCTTGGCATCCATCAGTTCTTTTTGTTCCTCGGGCATTTCCGAGTCCCTTATCATTCGGTTTCGTTGGATAACATCGGCAAAACTGTAGAACAAGACAGTTTTGGCAGGCAGCCCGTCTCTGCCGGCACGGCCAATTTCTTGATAAAAACTTTCCACATTGCCGGGCATATTGTAATGTATGATCCACCTGACATTTGATTTGTCAATTCCCATTCCAAAAGCAATAGTGGCTACAATAATCGGAATCTCTTCAGTAATAAACATCTCCTGTACTTTGGAGCGTGTGGCGGCATCCATTCCGGCATGGTAGGCTTTGGCTTTAAAACCCAAAGCATTTAGGTCTTCGGCCACATTTTCAGTTGATTTTCGGCTCAAACAATATACAATACCCGAAGTATTGGGCATTTTACTGATAATCTGCTGAATCTGTCCTATCCGCTGGCGACCTGGCAGCACTTCCAGACTTAGATTGGGGCGGTCAAAGGAACTAATGAATACATTCTCTTCGTCTATGGCCAGCTGTTTACAAATATCTCTCCGGGTAACTTTGTCAGCAGTGGCGGTCAAGGCCAGGATGGGTACATCTGGAAAATGCTCCCTCAATTGGGCTAACTGCCGGTATTCAGGCCTGAAATCATGTCCCCAGCTCGAAATACAATGTGCTTCGTCAACTGCTATCAGGCTCAGTCCCAGCTCCTGCAAAAAATTTAAAGTACTGCCTGAAAACAGACGTTCAGGAGCTATATAAAGCAATTTCAATTCACCCAGTTTGACTGCCCAAAGCACTTTATCCTGTTCTTCAGGAGTAAGGCTGCTGTTTAAAAATGCTGCCTGCACGCCATTGGCTTTCAGGCCTTCCACCTGATCTTTCATCAAGGCTATGAGCGGACTAATAACCACCGTGAGCCCGGGGAGCATTATGGCCGGAATCTGATAACAGATTGATTTTCCGCCACCGGTAGGCATTATTACCAATGCATCCGTTTTATTCAGGGCATATTCGATGATTTCTGATTGCAGTGGCCTGAACTCATTGTAGCCAAAGTATTTTTTTAGTATGGAATTTTTATTCATGATTTCAAAAAAACAATTATTTCATTTTCTTTTTAGTTGTGTTTTTCTGGTTTTCTACTATCCGGGCAACTAATATTTTCTTAATCAAGATTTCAGGAATTTCATCATCAAATCTAAACCTGATTGTATTTTTTGCAAAATCCAGCCCTTCCATTTCACTCCTGAATTCCAAAAAACCTGAATCATTCATAGTGTAAAACGCAACGTGATTTTTGGTGTATCCAATGGCACAAAGTACCCCAAAATATCTATAAGTAGGTATCCCATAACTAATTACTTCCTCGGCTTCGGGAATCACCTCCTTGATAATTGCCTGTAAAACACGCATATTTTTGTGGGCAATTTGAGGAGCACGAAGAAAAAATTCCTCATGGGTGAGGGCATAGGGCTTGGTTATCATTAGTCAAAATTTACTGCTTCTTCAGCTTTATTACTTTTCCATTTCCCGTTCCTGGATTTATGGTGTCTGTAACGTACCCTTCCTTTTCAAATCTCAATATCAATTCCGGACAATCAGAGGCCGGCCCTATTTCTGACTTTTCAAAATATCCGTTTTGATCGGTTAAATCTTCCGTGTCGTAGGCTGCTATATTTTTAACTTTAACGCCTGAAAGAGGCAAACCGCTGGCGGCATCAACTACAGTTCCGGACGCACTCTGGAAGCAGTCGCAACTCATCAGGAAAATAGAAGTTATAAAAAGCCCTTTTTTCAAATTGAAAATTTCTTTTCCCAAAACTAAAAAATATCCTTAACATTTACTAACAACGAAAAAGCTCCCCGGAAAATCCGAAGAGCTTTTTAACTTTTCTGGTCGAATAAATAATTAATTAAAAACAAATAAAGAATTCTTCGTTGACAAAACCGGGAGGTTACCCTACTCCGGTTTCTCCAATAACCTCAAATATGTTCTCGAATTAAATATACTGGTTGATAATCATTTCAAACAGCTCCTGTTTGCCGCTGATTTGGGCGGGTTCACCAACTTCTTTAGCAATTTTGGCAAGATCTTCAAGGCTCAATTCACCTTTTTCAAACTTAGCCCCATTACCTGTATTAAAAGAAGCATAACGCTCGTCACGAAGCTGGGTATATTTTGATTTGGTCAAAATTGCATCGGCTGCCAAAAGGGCTCTTGCAAATACATCCATACCACCAATATGTGCGATGAATATGTCTTCCAAATCTGTTGAATTACGACGGGTTTTAGCATCAAAGTTGATACCCCCAGTTTTGAAACCACCAGCTTCCAAAATCACCAACATGGCCTCGGTCAATTCATAAACATCAACCGGAAACTGGTCAGTGTCCCATCCGTTTTGGTAATCACCACGGTTGGCATCAATTGATGAAAGCATACCGGCATCGGCAGCCATTTGCAGTTCGTGAGCAAATGTATGACCCGCCAATGTAGCGTGGTTAACTTCGATATTCAGACCGAAATCCTTGTCTAAGCCCTGGGCTCTAAGGAATCCTATAACTGTCTGAGCATCAAAATCATACTGATGTTTTGAAGGCTCGGCCGGCTTAGGCTCAATATAATAAGTGCCTTTGAAGCCTTGTTTGCGACCATACTCAGAGGCTGTTCTCAAAAACTGTCCGAGGTGATCCAATTCTTTTTTGGTTTTGGTATTCAAAAGAGACATATAACCTTCTCTACCTCCCCAGAAGGTATAACCTTCGCCACCTAAGGCTATTGTAGCATCGATACAATTTTTAACCTGAAGACCGGCATGAGCAACAACGTCAAAGTTAGGATTAGTAGAGGCCCCGTTCATGTAACGAGGGTTTGAAAATAGGTTTGCTGTACCCCAAAGCAGCTGAGCTCCTGAGGCTTTTTGTTTGGCCTGGGCGTATTCCACCATTTTGGCCAGGTTTGATTCATATTCGGCAATTGAGCTTCCTTCCGGCGACATATCTACATCATGAAAACACCAGAATTTTGCACCCAGTTTGGTAAAAAACTCAAATGCGGCATCCATTTTATCATGTGCGGCCTGAAGAGCGTTGGCATTTTTATCCCATGGAAATACTTTAGTGCCGGGACCAAACGGGTCACCGCCAGTTCCACAGAAAGTATGCCAGTAAGAAATCGCAAATCTCATGTGTTCAGCCATAGTTTTGCCGGCAACCACTCTGTTTGCGTCATAATATTTAAATGCGAAAGGATTATCTGATTCTTTACCCTCAAATTTGATCGCTTCTTTTATAAAAGGGAAGTACTCTTTCTCACCCAGGGTAACTTTAAGACTAGACATAATCTATATTATTATTTCAAGTTAAAATATTAAAAAACTTTATTAAGTGTCAAAATTACATTTATGATTTGTTTTTCCAAAACTTTTTCTGAATTTTTTCAAAAAAAAATTTCTTCAATTTCTATAATTCATTAATTCTAAAATATTTGGCAAAAAAATTAACAAAAATGCCCCTTATTTGGAATAATTTTGAATTTGTAAAAAATAAAAATGAACCGACTCGACCGACTATCAGCTATTTTGATCCAGCTGCAATCCAAAAGAATCGTAAAAGCCCAGGAAATCGCCGACCGATTTGAAATCAGTCTCAGGACCGTTTACCGTGACATCAGATCACTTGAGATGGCCGGTATCCCGATTATGTCAGAAGCAGGTATTGGATATTGGCTCATGAAAGAATACAGACTACCGCCGGTGCATTTTACTGAACATGAAGCCATGGCATTTGTGACTGCCGAAAAACTGGTTTCCAAAATGACTGACACTGAAACCACCAGAAATTACCAGTCAGGGCTTTTTAAAATAAAAGCAGTGTTAGGCTCGGAAATACAGGAAAAAGCCAACGATGTGAGCGAACATATCGGAATTGTAAAAAATCAATATTTGCCCGATTCAGTTCCTGAAAACATCCAGTTGAAAACCATCCTCGATGCCGTTTTGAATAAGAATCTCATCAAAATAGAGTACATGACCAATGCATTTTTGCAGGTAAATATCCGAACTATCGAGCCCGTAGGCATATATACGCAGGGCAACTATTGGTATCTGGTGGCATTTTGTCAGTTGAGAAGCGATTACCGGAATTTCAGGTTGGACAGAATAATTAAAAGTGAAGTGTTGAAGGAGCGGTTTCAGCAAAAGCACCCCGCTTTGCAAACCTTTATTGAAAATACCACCACTGAAAAAAATCTGACCAAAGTTGTCATCAGGTTTGACCGTCAACATTTCAGATACTTGGGAGATCAACATTATTATATGGGTTTTGTTTCACAGAAAGATTTGGGTGATCAGATTGAAATGATTTTCCTGAGTGGCAATCTGAGTGGTTTTGCGGTGTGGTTTATGTATCTGGGAGCTGTAGCCGATATAATTGAGCCCGTAGAATTAAAAGAATTGGTAAAAATGAATGTGGAAAAGGTAAAAATAAGATTAAATGGCTGAAAATCTGATCATAACAGAAAAAGAATACCTGATAGAAAAGTTTCCTGGCAAAGGGGGCTGGACTTACATAAAATTGGAGGTGAATCTGAAAAAAGAATATTCGAAAGGAGGTTGGACAAAAATCAGGGGAAATATAGACGGAGAGGCCATCGAAGGATATAAAATAGCACCAATGGGGCAGGGATTATCGATGCTTCCCCTTAAAGCCGACCTCAGAAAAAAACTCAATAAAGGCGAGGGTGATAAAGTGTTTGCACGATTGGAGTACGATCTAAGCAGCTATATAGTGCCCGACGAAATCATGGAATGTCTGGAGCATTTTCCTGAGGCTAAAAAATTCTTTTTATCTATGACCGAATCCAATCAGCGGTATTATGTGGATTGGATTGCTGAAGCCAAAAATGACGAAACCAAAGTCAACAGAATAAATAAAACTATCGACCGGCTTTTGGAAGGAAAAAGGATGTATGATTTGTAAAAAAACACAAGCCTGCTGACATACTGTTGACATTCGACCATTATACTTTTGATAAAAAATCAGAAGTATGGAAAAGATAGATCTTACCAAAAAACACAAAGATTACTTCAAGGCAGATACCAAACCTGCTATTGTTGAAATCGGCTCTCACAATTACCTTCAAATCTGCGGCAAAGGCGACCCTTCTTCAGAAAGTTTTGCTGCTGATATTCAGGCACTGTATAGTTTGGCTTATGGATTGAAACCTGCCTATAAACCCCGCGATTTTGTGGTTTCCAAATTGGAGGGCCTTTGGTTTTTTGATGAAACCAAATATGCCGGACTAAGCATTGAAAACTCCTCTGTGGTAGTTCCCCGCTCTGAATGGGAGTATAAATTGATGATTATGATGCCCGATTTTGTAGAAAAAAATACCGTAGAAAAATACAAAGAATGGATTAGCCAGAAGAAAGGGATTGAAAGGGTCAAAGCCGTTGAATTTGTGACCATTACTGAAGGCTTATGCGTACAAATGATGCACATCGGGCCATTTGCAACAGAACCTGAAAGCTTAAAACTTATCCGTGATTTCTGTCAATCAGAAAATCTGGGCAAAAATGGCCTGCATCATGAAATCTACCTTTCAGATTTCAGGAAAACGGCACCTGATAAGTTGAAAACCATTCTGAGAGAACCAGTCAAGCGATTGACGATTTAACGATTGATTCGATTTACGATTGATTCGATTGCCGATTTACGATTGATTTGATTGAGGATTTTACGATTAAAAAAAGAATTTTTTACAAATCAAATTATAAAACTATGATGACATTTATTGAAGCTTTTAAGAAAGAATTGGCTCAGGAAGCCATACAAACCCGTCGCATGCTGGAAATAATCCCTTCTGACAAAATGGACTGGCGACCACACCCAAAAAGTATGGATATCAGAACTTTAGCTACTCACCTGGCCGAAATTCCGGATATGATTACCAATGGACTTTTGCATCCCAAATGGGACTTTGCCGATGGCGGCTGGCAACCTCAAAAATTTGATACGGCCGAAGAACTGGTGGCCCGCTTTGATGAGTGCCTTTCCCAGGCTACTGATGCCCTCAACGCCTCCACAGATGATATCCTACAGGAAAAATGGTTGCTCTGTTCGGGTGAGCAAGTATTTCTGGAGCTGGAACGCTGGGAAACCTTCAGGCATGCTATGGGTCAAAATGCTCACCATAGGGCACAGCTTCAGGTGTTTTTAAGATTGTTAAATATTCCGGTGCCCGGCCCTTATGGTCCCAGTGCCGACGAAATGGGGGAATGAGTTTGAAGTTTAGGTTTAAGTTTAAAGGCCATCTTCGGATGGTCTTTTTATTTTGTTAAATTTTTTGTAAAAATTTCTTGACCAAATGTAAAATATACTTTACATTTGGTAAAATATTTTTTACTTTAAAATTATAGAACAATGGATGCCAGATTTTTGTTTCCTCATCGTTTGAAAATTTATGGAGTAGTTTTAGCAATTCCATTTTTGGTTCTAAGTTTCTTTTGTTTATTTTATGAATTTCAATTTGAGTTTTTGACGCTTAAAGTTCCGGACTTTTTACATTTTGATTTTAATATTAACTCAAATGATATTTTGGTCAAAAATCCTCCAAATTTTCTAAACCTAACCAATGATCTTGCTCTACTTGGAACAACGGTTTCTCTTTTGTTGATAGCTTTTTCAAAACATCATAAAGAAGATGAATATATTTCGAAAATCAGGTTAGAGTCGCTTCAGTGGGCACTTTATGTAAATTATGGGCTATTACTCATTGCCACCTTAGTGATTCATGGGTTTACTTTTTTGTTTGTGCCTTTTTTAAATATTTTCACACCCTTAATTATATTTATTTTTAGATTTCACTTTTTAGTTTATTCGGATAAGTAAATGAAAAACAAACTTAAAATCGAGCGGGCAATATTGAATATTACGCAATCCGAATTAGCTGATAAAATAGGTGTAAGTCGCCAGACAATAAATGCCATGGAAAGTGGGAAATATGTGCCGTCAACAGTTTTAGCATTGAAGATTGCCAGGTTATTTCAAAAGCCGGTGGAAGAGATTTTTTTTCTTGAGGAATCAGATTGATTTGCCTATCCTTCAAACATAAATTTATAAAAAGGCGTAATTTTCCGATTATACTCTAAAAAAATGGCGTAATTTTTCGATTATAAAAAATAATTGCTTTATAATCGATTGTAGTTCTTTTCGTCCCCCACAAGGTCTCCGCCAGGGACTCTTGGTCGCTTATGTGCAGGAGTAATTTTTGATGAGCTTTTTTATAGCCCTATTGCAGGATCATTTTTTGATATTCAAAGAATTAACAAAATCTATAAAAAATCAAATTCTATGATAAAACTAAATTATAAACCTCTATATTTCAGCCAGTTTAATATATCTATACTGAATACTCATATCATTGCCCGGATGCAATTGTATGCCGATGGGGCCTGAGGCGGGTATGTTTTCTGAGGTATAGGTCATCACTTCTTTACCGTTTAACCATACAGTATAGGTTTTATCCAGGACTTTGACTTTTAAAGTATTCCAGTCACCCACTTTCAAAATGCCTTCGGTTTTGGCCTCAACAGGGTATCTTTTACCTGGAATATAGGGTGAAGCGGTAAGGTCTCTTTTTAGCGATCCTGAAATCCCGATCTGTATCTGGTCGTTTTCACCCCTCAAAAAAATTCCTGAATCCACTACCCCACTCACATCCTTATATTCAACTTCAACGATAAAGTTTTTATAAGTTTTTTGCGTCCAAAGAATACTTCCTTTGCGGTCATCGCTGCTTTTTACCAAAAGCATTTTGTCTGTGACCGTCCAGTTATCGTAATTAGGATTGGGCACCACCCATCCATACAGGTTTTTGTTGTTGAAAATCTTTTTGAGTTTTTGTCCTTGAGCTACATGACAAAAAGAGCTAATCAAAAAAATAAAAATTAATCTTCTCATAATTAATGCTTCAAAACAACAAACTCCCCACCAAAGCACCTAAAATAGGACCCACAACAGGAATCCAAGCGTAGGACCAGTTGCTGTCGCCTTTACCGGCAATGGGTAAGATTGCATGGGCGATGCGTGGGCCTAAGTCACGGGCGGGATTGATGGCGTAGCCGGTAGTACCGCCAAGGGCATTGCCAATAACCAACACCAGCATACCTACCAAATAGGGTGATAAACCGGAGCCTTGAGAGGAGTAAATGCTTGATACACCTACAAAAAGTATCAAAGTGCCCAAAAACTCTGCGAAGAAGTTGGAAGGTGTATGTTTGATAGCCGGAGAAGTAGCAAAAACACCCAATTTTGCTGCTTTATCTTCTGTAGCTTCCCAATGGGGATAATAAAACAACCAGGTAAGGGTTGAACCCAAAAAAGCACCCAAAAATTGAGCTAAAATAAATGGTAAAACATTGCTCCAGTCACCTGACTTAAAGGCAAATGCGATAGTCAATGCCGAATTAAGATGAGCGGCCTCACTACCAAATTTCTGAGCTACGAAAATTCCAATTGTAACACCAATAGCCCAACCGGTGGTAATCACTATTAATCCGGAATTATTTCCTTTGGTTTTTGAAAGTAAAACGTTGGCTACCACTCCGCTACCAAACAAAATCATAACGAGTGTGCCCATAAATTCGCCTAAGAATGGGGAAGGTTCAAGCATTTGAGTATATTTTAAGGTTGATTTTGGAAGCAATTTAGTAATTTTGCCTTTTAATAAGCAAAATATGACGTTAAATTCTCTAAACGCAATTTCACCGGTTGATGGCCGTTACCGCCGCCAAACCAGTGATTTAGCCGAATACTTCTCTGAGTTTGGATTAATCAGATATCGTGTAAGGGTCGAAATCGAGTACTTCATCGCACTTTGTGAGCTTCCTTTGCCACAGTTGAGCACTTTTGACAAGGTTTTGTTTCCTGCACTGAAGAAAATCTATGGAGAATTTACCGAGCAAGATGCCCTGGAAATCAAAGAAATTGAAAAAACCACCAATCACGACGTAAAGGCGGTAGAATATTTCATCAAGAATAAATTTGAGAGTCTCGGAATAAGCCAGTTTTCAGAGTTTATACATTTTGGTCTTACTTCCCAGGACATCAACAATACTTCCATTCCGCTTTCCATCAAAGATGCTCAGGAGAAAATTGTGCTCCCGGCCTTGATGGAAGTGATGTTAAAAATCAAAAATCTGGCTACGGAGTGGAATCACATCCCGATGCTGGCCAAAACCCATGGACAGCCGGCTTCGCCTACCCGATTGGGCAAAGAGCTTAATGTATTTGTGGAACGATTGGTTAATCAGGTGGGATTGTTGGCGTCAGTACCTTATTCTGCCAAATTTGGTGGAGCCACAGGTAACTTCAACGCCCATCACATTGCTTATCCTGAGCATGACTGGGTAGCTTTCGGGAATGATTTTGTAAATGAAAAGCTAGGCCTCAGCCGCAGTCAAACCACGACCCAAATCGAGCATTATGACAATCTGGGAGCTTATTTTGATAATCTGAAACGCATCAATACCATACTCATTGACCTTTGTCGTGATGTGTGGCAGTATGTGTCCATGAATTATTTTAAGCAAAAAATCAAAGCGGGTGAAATCGGTTCATCGGCTATGCCACATAAGGTAAATCCTATTGATTTTGAAAATGCAGAAGGAAATCTGGGAATTGCCAACGCCCTTTTTGAGCATTTTTCAGCCAAATTGCCCATTTCAAGGCTGCAAAGAGACCTCACTGATTCTACTGTACTAAGAAATATTGGTGTACCGCTTTCTCACACCATCATTTCCTTGAAATCAATATTGAAAGGACTGGAAAAACTCGAACTCAACGAGGCGGCCATCAAACAAGATCTGGACGACAACTGGGCGGTAGTTGCCGAAGCGATTCAGACAGTTTTACGTCGGGAAGGATATCCAAAACCCTATGAGGCCCTGAAAGACCTTACCCGTAAGAATGAGAAAATCACCGAAAAAGCTATCAGAGATTTCATCGAAACGTTGGATATTTCAGATAAGGTGAAATTTGAATTGAAGCAAATCAGTCCGTTTAATTATACGGGAATATAAAAACCTGAATGTAGATCAGCACCGAAGGTCAGACCGGTTCACAACGAAAATATTGCGTGAGGGGGTGAGCGGCCTGTTTGAGCCCCCGCACCATGCTATAGGCGTGGGAGGAGGCGAGTAGCGAACACCCGACCTCCTTTTGTGTAGTCTTAGCGAAACAAAAGGAGGGTACGCCCAAAAAATCAGTACAGTTTTACAGTTCAAATTTATTCTCGCCACCTTTCAATGGCAGCGTTTTTCCGGCATAAACAAATTTCCCACTTACTCCTACCGGAAGTTTGATGATACTTTTAAGTTTGCCATTTTCTATTTTGTAGTTTACAGCAAGTTCGCCTGCAGGGTGCGGTATGCTTCCTGAAGCCTCTTTGAGTTTCCCTAAAATGGGTTCGATACGAACTTTTGAAAAACCGGGTCCGTCGGTGTCGATACCCAAAACGGTGCGATAAAACTCGATGTTGGGGTGGGCACTCCAGGCATGGCAGTCGGAGCGGCTTTTGGTGGGGTCGGTCATCTCGGGCCAGGTGCTGAGGCCCTGATCCATGGCGGCATCCCAGAGATTGAGGTAGTCGAGGTAGTCGTTCATGAGACCAACCTTACGGGCGGCCAGATGCAGGTAATATTTAAAATATATACTGCAAGGCATCAATGAGTTGTCACTCAAGGTTTTCTGTATGATTTCTTTGGCTTCCTGTCCAACAACAACTCCGCTAAGTACGGCCAGCACATTGGGATGTTGACTGTAGTGTTTCCACTCAGGTGTGTCGCTAAACAAGCCTTTTTTAGTATCAAAATACTTTGGTTTTATGGCAGATTTGAGTTTCAGAATTTTGGCTTTATAAATGGCGGCCTGCTCAGCTGAGCCTAGTTTGAGTTCGAGTTCGTAAGCGTTTTGTAAAGCCCACAGCAACTGTAAATCCATAACTGACGATTCGCCCAACTGGGTAGATGGTGCACGACCACCATTCCAGTCGGGGTCTTCTGACCAATCAGAAAAATTCCAGTAAGGTACTTTTTTTAACGAGCCGTCGGGTTGCTGCAGCTTGCCAAACCACTCTAAAACTCTGCGTGATTGAGGTAGTAAATTTTTGACAAAATCGGCATCGGCCCGATAATAGTAATAGTCGTGCAACATGCCTATCCACCATAAAGAAAAAGGAGGAATCTGCTGTGGCACATAACTTGGAAACCTACTCTGCGTGACTCCTTCGGTTAGCTGGGAATGAGCAAAATGCAAAATGGCATTGCGTGCGAGGCGGTCGTCGCCGGCATTATAATAGGAGATCATGGCCTGAATGCGGGTGTCGCCCACATATTGAAGTTGCTCATAAAAGGGGCAGTCCATGTAAGTTTCGGTCGCACACAGCCGTGCAGTACGCCAGCCTATTTCAAGCATCTTGTTGATTTTGGGATTATCGGAACTAAACTTCGCCTTCAACTCAAACGGATAGCCGGTCTGGATGGCCCGGAAATTAGTCAGGACCAGGGGTTCTTCTCCGGTTTCGATCTCAAGTTTTACATAACGGAAAGTACGGTACCATAGTGACTCCCAGGTCTGATTTTTCTGACCGTTGCTGATTATGAGGTCTTTTGGCCCCACCATTCTAAAGTTTTCGCTTACTTCGTTTCTGTTGGGTTTGGTCATCTCTTTTCGCCAGTCACCGGTATTTTGATTGATATAAAATGCTTCGGTGCATTGCAGGCTCACTTTTGCATTTTTTCCGCCGGAAAGCTCAAAAGCTGGATAAGCGTTCATAAGCTCCTGCTGGTCAATCAATATCTCTACCTTACTGTTGGCGGGGACGTCGAGCCGGGCCCATTCATAGGGAAAATCCTCGGGTACGTTCATGCCCTTTGCAGACCTCACTTTCTTAAAAACCACCTCATTTCTTTCCATAAGAGGAATTCTCCTTGGCGTAAGCAGCCAGCCTTCCGACCAGTCTGTATTGGTTTTGAGTAGTCCCTGACCTGTGCTCTGAGCTTTTTTCCATTGGCTGTCATCAAAATTCATCAGCTCCCACCCTAAGGGATATTTGTTCATATCGACGGTTTCCTGCGGGCCCACTACATAATAAACATAGGTGACTTCAGGCTTTTTCACTGAATAAGCTTCATTTCGGATTCCTTTCCAGGAATTATTTGTATTTACGATGGCTTCTTTTTCGGTTTCACCCTGCAAAATAAAACCCGTACGGAAGGTGATCTGAGCCATAGGACGCTCTTCTGCCAGTTGCCAAACCTGAGCCGCTAATACATTCTTACCTGATTTTAAGTATGGAGCTATATCGACGGTTTCAAAATTCCAGTTAAACACATCTCCTCGGGCGGGACCCATCGAAACTATTTCGCCATTGACGTACAATTTATAACGGTTGTCAGCGGAGACGTGTACCACGAATTTTTCGGGTTTGGATGCCAGTTCCATCGTTTTTCTAAAATGATAAACCCCAAAATTATAGTCGGTTTCACCGGGGACTTTGATCCACTGGGCAGTCCAGGGCTTTTGGGCAATTGCAGAAATTGATATCAGAAGAAGAAAAAGGTATTTTTTCATCAATTTATTTATGGTTGAAATGTATTAGTAAATATATGTATTTGCAGAAAATAAAAAAAATTGAAGATAAAGGTATTTTACGTTTTGATTATTAATAATAGAGACAAGACCACAACTATCTGTATATAAGATATCTAAATATTATTTAACATTTATTACGAAAAAAATCGTAGAAAATATTTGCACATACGAAAACTTTCGTTTTAAATTTGTACGAAACAATTCGTAAAATGGAAAATATAATTAAGCCAACCGATTCGGAGCTCGAAATCCTGAATATCTTGTGGGAAAAAGGCCAGGCCACAGTAAAAGAGGTCAATGAGGAAATCAATAAAACCAAAGAATCGGGTTACACCACCACTTTGAAATTACTCCAGATTATGCATGAAAAAGGACTGGTGAGCAGGTACCCCGCTGGTAAGCAACATGTATATCAAGCCAAAATTGAAGAAGAAAAAGCCCAAAAAGATATTCTTAACGGATTTATGCATAATCTATATCGTGGCAATGCTATGAAGATGGTGATGCAGATTTTGGGCAACCACAACACAACAAAAGACGAATTGGAACAGCTACGCCAGGTTATTAATAGCCTGGAACAAAAATCCTGACACTTTTACAAATTATGAAAAAGCAAATTTGAGTAATGGCCTGCGGGTCATTGCTCCTAAACAAAATCTTTATGGAAATTTTAGCAAAATTCTTGTCCGGCCCATTGGCAACTGCACTAGGTTGGACTCTCCTTCATGCCATCTGGCAAATTTTATTATTTTCACTTGTTTATTTTTTGGTAAATCTTTTAACCAAAAATGCAATGATCCGGTACCGTACCGGCCTTTTGGTCATGACATTACAGTTTTTGACTTCTATTGCAACATTTTTGTGGATTAGTCAAAACGCTTCAACCAACAATTCAGGGCTTTATTTTGAAACCAAAGCTTTAACCTTATCATTTTTGGTAAAGGCTCTTATTTATTTCAAACAAAATCTACCAATCATTGTGGGGCTGTGGAGTCTGGGTTTTGTGATGTTATCATTAAAAATGCTGACGGGGTACTTTTGGATCGTAAATCTGAAAAACAAATCAAATGCGGTAATTACCCAAAATTTAATCACTCTTTTTGAAAATTTAAAAGCCAAAATGGGGATTGAAAAGGGCATTTTATTAAAAACCAGTCCGGTAATCGATGTACCATTGATGATGGGTTATTTCAAACCGGTTGTTTTATTACCCATAAGCCTGATCAGCGGATTTTCGATGAATCAAATCGAGATAATCCTTGCCCATGAACTGGCTCACATAAAAAGGAATGATTATTTGGTAAATTTATTACAGTCGTTTCTCGATGTAATCTATTTTTATCATCCGGTTTTTTGGTTAATTTCGGCTCAAATCAGAAAAGAAAGAGAAATATGTACAGACCAGCTTGCCCTCCAATATACCGGGGACAAAATATTGCTGGCAAACACTTTGCTACAACTCCAGGAAACCAAAATCACGCCAACACTTGCCCTCGCATTTGGCAAAAAACAAAGTGCTTTTTCTGAACGCATTCATAGTATTCTGGGTCTAAAATCAAGCCGAAGCTTTCCAAAAGAAAGTTTATGGATATTGATTGGCTTGCTGGCAACTTTTTTCGCAGTTGCCCAAAATAAAAAAACAGAAAAAACAATGAAGGTACCCAAAAGTCATTCTGTGGCTATTGCCGACACGTTGTTGCCTATGGAAAACAGTATCTCAATCAGCACAGACAACAATAATTTTACCATAAAAGATAAAAAACTATTTTTTAATGGAAAAGAAATTGAACTGAGTCCTGAGAAAAAAGTGATTGTAGATCAGCATCTCGATGCACTGGAAGAGCATAAAAAGCAAATGAATTTTCAGAGCAAATTGATGGAGGAACAATCTAAACTAATGGAGGAACAAAGTAAAAAAATGAGTGACTGGTCAGCAAAATTGAACCTGGACCTCGAACCAATACAAGCCTATAGCGATGAAATAACAAAGCTCAGCAACGAAATAAGTAAAAAATCGGTCGAATTTTCAAAGAAAACTTCCAGATTAAAACCTGATTCTAAGGATTATGAAAAATTGCAAAAATCCTATGATTCAGAGATTGAAAAGCTTAACTCCGAAATGGAAAAAATCGCTGAAAAAATGGAGGAGGTTACTCGCAAAGCCGACTTAAACAATGCTGATATGGAGAAGGTATCGGAAGAAATGGATCGCAGAGCAGCCGAAATGGATAAAATTGCTGAACCCATGGACAAGTTGGGTAAAGAAATGGACAAAACTATAAATGCAATTTTGGACCAATTGCCAATTGAAGTAAAATCTAAAATTAGTACCGATTATCCAATCGCTCCAAAAGCAGCAAAAAGTCCAAAGTTTCCTAAAAGTCAGATTCCGCCTGTGGCTCCACCCAAAGCAGCCAAGGGTTCTTTTCCAGCCGCACCAGCACCAATCAAGCCGGTTCCCGGATTAGAAATGGCACCGCCACCGCCTCCCCCACCCTCTTCAGCTAAAAAAAATTAATTATTTTACCCTCAGTTAAACTGGGGGTATTTTTTTATTTTAATGAAATTCTTAAACCCCCAAAAAGCCTTCTGCCCTGAAGAGAAGCATATACATAAGAAGGGTCAAAAGTCAAACCATACGGATTTTGTGCGGTTGGTTGGGCAATACCATTTTGATCAAAAACCACTTGTTTATCAAAAGGATCAGAAGCATTGGCTATTAAAAAAGGAATATTCCGGTAAGGTAAAAAATTAAGAAGGTTTTTTATACCAGCGAAAAACTCCAAATTTTTAGAAGTCATTTTCGTAATCTGTAAATTGTGGATTTGGGTAAATGGAGAATATTCAGGCCGTGGGTCGGTAGGCCCCTGCAAGGGCAGCCGCATAGAGCTGAGCCAGTTAAGTGTATAATCAACAGTGGTTTTCAAACGGCCAAATTTATAACTTACCAGACCTGTGCCACTCGCTTTTTCGGTCAAAACAGGTCTGATCCATTTGTTGTTTTCGTGATTTCTTATATCCAAAAAACTCACGCTTCCGCTGGCTCTGAAACCTGAATTATGGCTAAAATCTATTGAAAGACTCAATCCTTTTGAATCCAGATATCCCGGCAGGTTATTATAGAAAATCTTTTCGGGATGGGTGTCATAATCTGGCATGATTTTATTTGAAAAATAACTATAAAATGCTGTAATATCCAATCCAAAAAACGATGACTTGAGCGGAAACTTTCTTTCAAAATTGATTGAAAAATTATGACTACGTTCCGGTCTGAGGTTTTCAGCGATATAAACAGTACGGGCACCGGTAAGAGCGGCGTGATCTTCCGAAAAGACATTTACCCACCTGAAACCATTTCCATAGTTGAGCCTCAGATTATTTAATCGGTTTACGCTTTGATATTTTAATGCGATTCGGGGGCTTTGAACCCATTTTTTATTGGAAAAATAATCAATTCTGTAAGCCGCCAAAATTTTTAAACTAGTACTCAGCTCTTTTTCATATTGCATAAAAACAGCAGGATTAAAGAGCCTTTGAGGCATGGTGGCGGTCACTGCGGTATTATCATCATAAAACGTGTATTTCATGGGTAGCCCAAAAAGATATAATCCGGAAGGCTTCGAAAACCGGAATAAGCCCTGAACAAAACCAATATCCTGTCTGGCCTGAAAATATGTTTTACCATAATAAGAATCCTGGTGGTGGCTAACCAGTGAATAATTTACATCAAAAAAAGAAGTGACCGCATTTTTTCCTATAAATTCAAGTCTTTTGGTCTTAATACTTTCACCATAAACCAGATCAGTGCCCCTGAAATTCTCGTTCCAGTGGGTCTGCCCGCCCCAACGATCTTCAAATAGTACTCTCAGAGCTACGCTACCGGTATTTTTCTTTCCATAAGTCAATTTATTAAACCAGGAAAGCCTTTTTTGAAGACTGAGGTCTGTGAAACCATCCTTGTTTTTATCAATGGTTTGATCAAAACCGAAAAAACTTAAACCAGACAACCATTTTACTTTTGTCTTATTCAATGCAATACCAAAATCCTGAGCAGCTTCTCCCCAGGTATTGAGATTCGACTCTGCCCATAATTTTGGCCCTTTTCCGGGATTCTTCGTTATAATATTAATTAATCCGGCCACCGCCTCAGTGCCATATAAGGTCGAAGCAGGCCCTTTTACCACTTCCAGTCGCTCAATCATGCCGGTAGGAATGCCCATGAGCCCATAAACTGTCCCAAGTGAGGAAACAATCGGCATTCCATCCACCAAAACTGCCGTGTATGGCCCCTCCATACCATTAATATGTATGTCTCCGGTATTACAAATGCTGCAGTTAACCTGGGGTCTAACCCCCGAAACCATCTGAATGCCTTCAAAAAGGCCGGAAGATGCATTTTTTCTAAAAAGTTCAGGTTTTATTATGTCCACAGCAATTGTACTTTCCGATTTCGAAACTTCTTTCATTGACCCACTTACCACTACCCCATCGAGTAAATGCTCCGAAGGAGCTAATTCAATCTGTATTTCGGCCAATTTTTCTGAAAGCTTAATTTTCTTACTAAATGTCTGAAAACCTACGGTGGTAACTTTAAGAACAATTTCTGAATCCTTGATTCCGCCAATGAAAAAAACTCCCAAAGTATCTGTAAAAACGGATCTTCCAGAGACCGAAACCGTAGCCCCTATTACCGCATCAGTGCCTGATACTACTTTTCCCGATAACTGATATTGTGCAAAAGTGGTATTAACTGCCCATACAAATAGCAGAGCCAAAAAGCCTAGTTTCCAATTCATCCAATCAAAATTTTCTCAAAATTATACAAATAAAATTAATTTGTTAGATTTATCTAACAAAAAAGATATATATTCTCTTTTTACAAAAAAATAAATGATTAATTTTGAGGTATTATGACACTCACCGAAGAAAATTACCTGAAAGCTATTTTTCATTTAAGTACTGAAAAACAAGATGTTTCTGTGCTTGATTTAGCCAATAGTCTGGAAATTAAGATGCCAACCGTAAATAGCATGGTTAAAAAACTGGCGGCGAAAGGTTTGCTTATTTACGAAAAATACCGCCCGCTTTCACTTACCGAATCAGGCCGTCTCGAAGCCGGAGTAATCATAAGAAAACACAGGTTAGTTGAGATGTTTTTAGTAGAAAAAATGGGTTTTCAGTGGGATGAGGTTCATGAAATTGCCGAGCAGATTGAGCATATCGATTCAAGTGTATTTTTTGACAGAATCAATGAGTTACTCAACCATCCGAAGTTTGATCCCCATGGTTCGCCTATACCCGACCCGGAAGGAAGAATCGCCAGCACAGAATATCTGAAATTAAATGACGGGCAAATTGGTAAAGAATACATTTTTACTTCGGTTGCTATTTCTCAAAGTTCGTTTCTCAAACAAATCAACAAACATGGTTTAAGACTGGGCGATAAATTAAAAATTATAGAGATATTGAGCTTTGATAAGTCTATTGTGGTATCAATCAACGGCCAATCAACCGAAAATCTAAGCGGTATGGTTGCCGGAAATATCTTGGTGTCAGAATAAGAAAGTTTCCATTTCCTGACTTAGTAAAAGCATTTGATTTGTATTCCGGGTAGAACTCAAACTGAAATATTGGCACAGTTTTGGTTCATTTTTTAAAAAAAGAGCACGAAAAGACCTAAAAAGTCTTATTTTTTTAAAAAATATTTTCAGAAAATTTTGAAAATTCAATAAGACTATTTTAATTTGGAACTTCTTACGATACGTGCAAGTACCTAAAAAAAAGATTTATGGAATTACGAGAAGCGAAAGACAGGTTTATTCATACCTGGGGTACATTGGCTACCCAATGGGGTATCAATAGAACCATGTCGCAGATACACGCTCTGCTGCTGCTTTCGCCTAAGTCGCTCAATGCCGATGAGATCATGGACGAGCTCCAGATTTCAAGAGGCAATGTAAATATGAACCTGAGAGATCTTATGAGCTGGGGGATTATCTACAAGCAGCTGCTTCCGGGAGAAAGAAAAGAATACTTTATTGCGGAAAAAGACATTTGGAAAGTTGCCAGACTAATAGCCAGAGAAAGAAAAAAAAGGGAGCTTACACCGATTGTTGACACCATCGATGACATCAAAAAAAATCTGAAAGACAATACCGAAGAAGGTAAAGAATTTCAGAAAATTATAAACGACATTTCGAGTGTGAGTTCATTTACCGAAATGACTTTAGACCATATTGTAAAATCAGAGGAAAGTTGGCTGATCAATACTTTCCTGAAGGTATTTAAATAGAATTTTTGGGGTTAGTCAGACTGTATCTTTAATATTTAAGGATACAGTTTTTATTTGGGAATAGCCCTCTCCAATTGTTTCTTCTTGTTCCAGGGGACGGTAGTTTGTCTTGCCATATCAATCAAAACAGCAATTACACACAGCAAAAACAAAAAAAACACAATCTTAAAAATCTTATTATTCTTCATTTTTTTCCAGACTTTTCACATCAATTCTCTTAACCATTTTCCCTGACTTTTGTGAAATCTCAGACCACTTCAGATCAATAAATTCAAAATGAATCAAAGTACACTTTTTCATATGTCCCTGAGTGTCATCACGGGTAAGGTATTCCGAGAAAAACGTAATATCAGGATTATGACCTACCACTGCAACTGCATTTTCTGATTCGGAAAGACCGTTTAACAATGCAAGATAAGCCCTTGGGCCACTCCCGTATAAGCTCTCTACCATCTGAAGTTTGTCTTCACCCAGCCCCATTTGTTCGGCTATGAGCCTGGCGGTAGCTTCGGTTCTCCTGGCAGGACTAAAATATATTTTGTCAAATTCTGTTTGTATTTCGGCCAGGTGCTTTCCCATTCTTGCCGACTGCATGATACCTTTTGAAATAAGCTCACGCTCAATATCTTTAAATATTGCAGAATTGGCTCCGTCTTCAGCTGTAGCATGCCTGATCAAATACAAATCTTTTTTCATAATTTTCTTTGCGATATTTTTTATGTCATTTGGGTGCTTGTCTCAATACTATTTTTTCAAGAATTTTCGGAAAAAATCGTTTCAAAAATACACCCATTCCTTCTTTTCCGGCAATAATAACCTGGGATTTATCATTTCTGATTGCTTCAGCTATTCTTCTGCCACATTCTTCTGCGGTTATTCCCTTCTCCTGGTTTTTATCCATTTTGCCGTAGGAGGTACCTTCGGTATTAAGTGCATTAAGAGAAATATCCGTTTTTATATAACCTGGACACACCAGTGTAACCTTAATATTGTGCCTGTGTACTTCGGCCCTGAGAGCATCAAAAAAACCATGTAAGGCATGTTTTGAGGCAGCATAACCCGACCTCAATGGTGTCGAAACAATTCCCGCCACACTGCTGGTGGCAGCAATATGCCCTGATTTTTGTTTAATCATTACAGGCAAAACTGCCTTGGTCAATGCTACAACACCTATAAAATTTACCTGCATAAGTCTGGTGTAAACTTCAAGCTTACTGTTTAGTACATCTCCTCTTTGCGAGATTCCGGCATTATTAAAAAGAATATCGATCCGGCCAAACTTATCCAAAACTTGCTGCACCAAACCTGGAAAAGAATCTACATTTTCTACATCCATTGGCAACACCAAAACGTACTCATCACGCAGATGCGTAAGTTTTTTCACTCTTTCGAGTTCCTCGACTCTTCTTGCCGACAAAACCAGAAAAGCACCTTCTTTGGCACAGGCAAGGGCAGTTGCTTCACCAATACCGGCTGAGGCTCCGGTAATCCAGACTACTTTATTTCTGAATTCGCTCATAAAGTTTATTTTGATGCAAAGATAAGTTTTATCGGATTATTCCTCGGGTTTTGCAAATAATATTGGAAAAACTACTATTTCATTTTCAAAAGTATTTGCACCAAAAAAGGGTATGATTTAGAAAACCATACCCCCAGTTAAATTTATAGAAACCCAAATAATGAATATCAACCGTAACCGCCCCTGAATTTGTAAGTGCTGGCCACTTTATCAATAGCAACAATATATGCAGCCAGACGCATAGAGACATTGTGTTTTTGCGAAACTTCAAATACATTGTGGAAGGCCTCTTTCATGGCACGGTCTGACCGGCGATTGATGCGATCCAGCGTCCATTTGTAACCTATGCGGTTTTGTACCCACTCAAAATAAGAAACCGTCACCCCACCGGCATTGGCCAGAATATCGGGCACCACCATTATGCCTTTATCATTAATAATGTCGTCAGCTGTGGCCGAAGTAGGACCGTTGGCTCCTTCTACTATCATTTTGGCCTGAATATTTCCTGCATTATGATGTGTGATAACGTCTTCTTTGGCAGCCGGCACCAACAGATCCACAGGAAGTGCGAGCAATTGCTCTCCATCAATTTTTTCAGCTTCTTTAAAGCCCTCCAAGGTGCCATTATTGGCATTACGATAAGCAATCGCTTTTTCGATATCTATGCCTTTATCATTGTAATATGCTCCACTGATATCACTAATACCATGAATCGAAACGCCTTTCTCACGAAGAAGAAGTGCTGCATAGGAACCCACATTACCAAAACCCTGTACTGCAGCAGTAGCCCTATAAGGATTAAGTTTTAGTTTTTCCATCCCAGACATGGCAGAAACCATCACACCTCTCCCGGTAGCTTCGGTGCGTCCCAAAGAACCTCCCAACACCAAAGGTTTCCCTGTAACCACCGCATGAGTAGTCATACCTTTGGCTTTTGAGTATTCGTCCATCAACCAGGCCATTTCACGTGGTCCTGTACCCATGTCAGGTGCAGGAATGTCTTTATCCGGCCCAAAAATATCCAACATACCCAGTGTATAAGCTCTTATCAGGCGTTCTATCTCTCCTGCTGACATCTCTCTGGGGTTGCAGGCAATTCCGCCTTTAGCACCACCGTAAGGAATGTCCACCACAGCACATTTCCAGGTCATCCAGGCGGCCAGAGCCCGCACTTCGTCAATGGTAACATCCGGATCGAGGCGAATACCTCCTTTTCCGGGTCCGAGGATGGTAGAATGAATAACCCGGTAGCCTTCAAAGACCTTGATCTTACCGTTATCCATCGTTACCGGAATCCCAACAATCACCTGACGAGCCGGTACTTTTAGGATGTTATACATCTCATCGCTTATTCCCAGAATCTTCACGGCTGCGTCAAATCTTGACATCATCGACTCCAATGGATTCTCCTTATCGTGAATTGGAGCCGGCTCTATATATCCCATATTTTCTGAATTTTTTGTTCAAAATTTCTAATTGGATGCAAACTTATACAAAATCATTCAATTCTGTAAAATGTTATATTTTTCCTGAATTTATTACTATTGTGATTTTGGATTTTAAAAATATTTAGATAGGAAATTTTGAAAAAAGGCAATTGATTGTATGGCTAAAAAGGAGAATATGTTATGTAAAATTTTTTTACCCAATAAAAAAATATTTCTGGCAGGAAAAAGAGCTTTCTAAATACCAAAAAAATAAATATTTAATGTCTGATTGTTAATAACTTCTGAAAGGTTTATATTTGCGGCAAATTTATACTTACTTATTTTTTAACCCAAAATAGCTTAAACAATGGCTACTTCACAGGAAGAAAAAACCCGTTACACCGAAAGCGAATTGGCGGAGTTTGAGACTGTAATCAATAAAAAACTTGCCGCCACCTACAGCGAAGTAAATTTCATTAAAGAAACTTTAAGCCGAAAAAACGATAATGGGACAGATAATACTGCTGTAGGATCCAAGACACTTGAAGACGGTGCAGATGTAAGAGAAAAGGAACAAATGAGCCAATCGGCAGCCAGGTTACAAAAATTTGCCTCCCAGCTTGAAGCAGCCCTGATAAGAATCAAGAACGGCACTTATGGAATTTGTAAAGATACTGGCAAACTAATTCCTAAGGAAAGGCTAATGGCAGTACCGCACACCCAACAAACGATAGAAGCCAAAATGAAACAATCATAAAATGACCCCGGAAGGGGTTATTCTTTTTTATGAAACACCTTTTGCTCATATTGCTGGGCATATTAGCTTTCCCCCAAGTTTTCAGCCAATGGAAAATCATTGAGAAAAATGAAATCAACCCAATTTTAACAAACAAAAACAGTCATGCATCATCAATCATTGACTTAAAAAATGGCCATCTGATGACCACATGGTTTGAAGGGACTCATGAAGGAAACATAGATGTAGCCATTTACATTTCTCTATATTCAAAAGGGAAATGGCAAAAAGCTGAAAAGGTTGCCACAGGGATTGACCAAAATGGGCAAAGATTTCCATGCTGGAACCCTGTCCTTTTCCAAAATTCAAAAGGAAAGATATTTATCCTTTACAAAGCAGGCCCGAATCCCAGAGAATGGTGGGGAATGAAAATTTCATCTGCAGATAATGGTAAAACCTGGTCAAAACCCGAAAAACTTCCGGATGGATTTTTGGGAGCTGTAAAAAACAAGCCACTTTTACTTAAAAATAACACAGTTTTACATGGCTCAAGTACCGAAAGTAAGGATGAAAAAATATGGAACGTACATTTTGAGATTTCTGATGAAAACCTAAATCACTGGAAAAAAATCGAAATTGACAACGGAAATTTTGGGATAATTCAGCCAAGCTTAATTCAGCATAAGGATGGCCGTATTCAGGCTCTGATGCGTAGCAGACAGAATAAAATTATCAGCGTATTTTCAAATGACCAAGGGAAATTCTGGTCGCTACCTTTGCCTCTGGATATTCCTAATCCCAACTCAGCAGTGGACGCGATCAGGCTGTCTGATGGGACTTTTCTAATGGTCTATAATCCATTGGAAGCAGGGAAAAACTGGTGGGAAGGCCGTAATATCCTGAAACTGGCGGAGTCAAAAGATGGATTAAACTGGACTGATACTCTGACACTTGAAAACCATGAAAAAGGCGAATTTAGTTATCCGGCAATTATTCTGTCAAAATCAGGTAATATACACATCACTTATACCAACAACCGAAAAAATATTCTGCATTTGGTTCTACAAAAATTATAATCCGGAACCCGGCTCCTAAACATCCCGGAAAATTTCATTTTTTTAACAAATCACTTCATAAAAAAAACCTTAACAAAACTTAAGTCCAATCTCATTTTTCTAAAAAAATATTCAGGATTGGCATTTCCCAATTTCCTCCAATAAAAAGTATGCTTTTGAAAGAATTCTCTAAAAAAAATCCAAAAAAAAGAATGAACCAGAATTTGTTTTATAGTTGATTTTTAATAATTTTGCAGTCCAAAAATCAATGATTAATTTTAAATAATTCATAAATGGCAAATACTGGTAAAATCTCACAAATCATCGGACCTGTAGTGGACGTTAGTTTTGAGGGGGGAGCCGCTTCTCTACCTGCAATTTTGGATGCATTGTCGGTAACTAAATCGAATGGTCAAAAAGTTATTCTTGAATGTCAGCAACACCTGGGCGAAGATCGCGTTCGTACTATCGCAATGGACAGTACTGATGGTCTTCAGAGAGGACAGGAAGTTGAGCATTTGGGTTCACCCATAAAAATGCCTACCGGCGAGGCTATCAAAGGAAGATTGTTTAACGTGGTAGGTGAGGCTATCGACGGTTTGGGAGCAGTAAATACTCCTGGTCTTTCAATTCACCGATCGGCTCCGAAATTTGAAGATTTGGCCACTACTACCGAGGTACTTTTCACCGGTATTAAAGTTATCGACCTTTTGGCACCTTATGTTAAAGGGGGTAAAATCGGTCTTTTCGGTGGTGCCGGTGTTGGTAAAACCGTATTGATACAGGAGCTTATCAACAATATTGCAAAAGCTTATGCCGGTCTTTCGGTATTTGCAGGTGTAGGTGAGCGTACCCGTGAAGGAAACGACTTGCTTCGTGAAATGATCGAATCGGGTATCGTGAAATACGGCGAAGCTTTCAAACACTCCATGGAAGAAGGTGGATGGGATCTTAGCGTAGTTGACCGTGAAGCCTTGAAAGAATCACAAGCGACATTTATTTTCGGACAGATGAACGAGCCCCCAGGAGCCCGTGCACGTGTAGCCCTTTCAGGTCTTACAGTAGCTGAGCACTTCCGTGATGGTGATGGCGAAGGCAAAGGCCGTGACATCCTGTTCTTTATTGATAACATTTTCCGTTTTACTCAGGCAGGTTCTGAGGTATCGGCCTTATTGGGACGTATGCCTTCAGCGGTAGGTTATCAGCCTACATTGGCCACTGAAATGGGTGCCATGCAGGAGCGTATCGCCTCAACCAAAAGAGGATCGATCACTTCGGTACAGGCCGTTTATGTACCTGCCGATGACTTGACTGACCCTGCTCCGGCTACTACTTTTGCTCACCTGGATGCCACCACGGTATTGAGTCGTAAAATCGCTGAGTTGGGTATCTATCCTGCGGTGGATCCATTGGATTCTTCTTCAAGAATTCTTTCTGCTGAGGTTTTGGGTGATGCTCACTATGACTGTGCTCAGAGAGTTAAAAATATCCTTCAGCGTTATAAAGAGCTTCAGGATATCATCGCTATCCTTGGTATGGAAGAACTTTCTGAAGATGATAAATTGGTGGTATCGCGTGCTCGTCGTGTGCAGAGATTCCTTTCTCAGCCATTCTTTGTAGCTGAGCAGTTTACTGGCTTGAAAGGGGTATTGGTTGATATCAATGATACCATCAAAGGCTTTAACCAAATCATGGATGGTGACTATGACCACCTTCCTGAAGCGGCCTTTAACCTTGTGGGAACTATCGAAGATGCCGTTGTGAAAGGGGAAAGATTGATTGCTGAGGCTTCAGGCAACTAATATGCTAATGTGCTAATTATAAATGTGCTAATTTTCAATTTATGATAAAATGGCAAATGTGATCGTAGATAAAACATTCGACTTTGCCGTTAAAATTATAGAATATTGTGAATTACTCGAAAGCCATAAGAAGTTTGTAATTAGCAATCAATGACTGAAATCTGGTACTTCAATTGGAGCCAATGTTTCAGAAGCACAAAATGCAGAAAGTAGAGCAGATTTTATTCATAAAATAAAACTTGCTGCAAAAGAAGCAAACGAAACCAATTATTGGTTAAGAATTTGCGAAGCATCAAAAAGTTATCCTGAATTTGGAGGTCTTTTAAATGAGGTGATTGAAATTGGAAAGATTTTAACAAGTATTATAACATCAAGCAAGAGTTAAGGTGTGTAAAGCTTTTATGAAAAAATTAGCACATAAGCATATTAACACATTATCACATTAAATTTATGCTTTTAGAGATAATTACTCCCGAACAAAACGTATTTCAAGGTGAAGTGGATGCAGTTTTCCTTCCAGGAAAAGTGGGACGCTTTGAGCTATTGAAAGATCACGCTCCTATGGTAAGTACCCTGAAAGACGGTGCTTTGGTTTACGCCATCGGAAATAAAAAGGAAAGCATCGAAATTGGCGGTGGAGTTTTGCAAGTAATCAACAATAAAGTGTTGGTTTTGGCAGAGACAGTTATCTGATATTTCGAGAAAATATTTTTTAGAAGGCCGGAGCGAAAGCTTCGGCTTTTTTTTGTTTTGAGATTTGAAAATCATCATTTTAATATTAACATTTCGCCAAAAATTGGTTATGTTTATACTGAAAACTAAATCAGAATTCTCATGAAAAAGATAATCTACCTTTTACTTTTAGGATTTCCTATGGTTTCATTTTCGCAGGAAATAAGAATTGGGTTTAATACCAATGCTTCATTTTTCAAAATAAATGAAAAATTAGCCTCCACTTTCCGGGTTAATCCTGGCCTTGAGTTAAGTGTAAATAAAAACCTGAAAAAACATCTTGGGATAAAAACCGGTTTGAGTTTTGGTTCATATCAATATCTCGCAGAGTTTCCAAATACCCCAAATTCAGAATCCGAAATATTTATAAATAACAGATTAATTGAAATTCCGGTGATGCTTTCGGTCAATTCTAAGAAACATGGATTTAACTTTGATGCAGGAATTTCTGCCTACGGAACCAAAGCCATGGGTTTTAATGGAAAAACTAAAGTAAGCTCAATAGCCGATTCACCTACCAATCAGGTATCATTTGTAAATACCGAAATCAAAGATTTTAACTATGGCATTTCACCTAAAATGTCAATTGGAAAATATATCCTGAAAAATAAAATCCAGTTAGAACTTTCAGGAGTTTTCAATATCGCTGTTCCAGATTATACCGTGATAAGAAAATTAAATGGTGACATTACTGCCAATCATGATGTATCAAAGGTTTCAGTTATGAGATTGGGAATTTTTTATAAATTGAAATAGCATTGATAATATTCAAAAATTATTGCCGGAGCGAAAGCCCCGGCTTTTTTTGTATCCGAAAATTCAATTTTTCTTCATTAAAATAATATTATCACACTGACTTTTTGATCTTCCTTTCCAAAAATCAAATTCACATTCTTTATCTTTACTCAAAAAAAAGAACCCTAAATGAAAAGAATCATTCTATTGGGATTGCTCAGTAGTAGTTTGGCTTTTGGCCAGACCTCCCTCCCACTGACCGACCTCTCAGATTTTGAATCAAAATCAAGCAATTGGAAGATTGCCGGCGACGTAAATGTTGACATTAATACTAACAACACCATTAGTACAAAACCAGGAACGGGTGTGTTGGTATGTGAGCACCAGCAAGGAAAATATGGTACCGACTATGACCTCTTTAGCCGATTTTCACATGGTGACATGGACATAGATCTGGAATTCATGATGGCAAAAGGCTCCAACTCCGGCATCTACCTTCAAAGCCGGTACGAGATTCAGCTCAACGACTCATGGGGAGCAAAAACACCCAAATACTTTGATTGTGGCGGAATTTACCAGCGGTGGGACGACACCAAACCTGAGGCAGAAAAAGGCTATGAAGGATACGCTCCCCGCAATAATGTTTCGAAAGCTCCCGGCTTATGGCAAAAAATGACCATTTCGTTTCAGGCTCCACGATTTGATGCTGCAGGTAAAAAAATAGAAAATGCAAAAATACTATTCATCAAACTCAACGGCATAATCATACATGAAAATGTAAGCCTTTCAGGAGTAACCCGTGGAAGTGTCTCTGAGATGGAAGTTGCATCTGCCCCACTGCGGATTCAGGGTGACCATGGCTCAGTGGCATTCAGAAATATCATAATCAATAATTTTGATAAAAAAGCGGGAAGTATAAAAGACCTGAACTATCAGGTATATTATGGGTCTTATGCACACAATGCTGACCTTTCTACCCTGAAAATGGATGAAAAAGGCAATACCCCTGAACTGACCTGGGAGGTAACCAAAAAACCGAATGATTATGCTTTTGTTATCAAAGGGAAATACATAGCTCCAACAACCGGGAAGTATGAATTTGCTACTCAATTGGGTGGAAACAGTACATTAAAAATTGACAATCAGGAGATTTTGCCTAACAATTGGACTGTAACCTCAGAGCAGCGAAGGGCCTCCATCAATCTTAGCGAAGGGGAGCATACTTTTGAAATATTCAACAACAAACGTGACGGCTGGCTAAGACCGGGACTGGGATTTTGGTCGGCAGGACCGGGATTCCGTCAGGTGCCCCACCATTCATTGGGATCATTGATGGCAAGTGGGGCCTCGGATCCGATTCTACTGACTGCCAATACGCCCAATTTACTGAGAAGCTTCATGGATTTTGAGGAGGAAGGCAAGAAAAAACGAATTGTGCATGCGGTTTCTATGGGAACCCCTGCCAATATTCATTTTACCTATGACATGGATAAAGGAGCCTTGTTTCAGATATGGAAAGGAGCCTATCTTGATGCATCACCCATGTGGAATGACCGTGGCGATGGCTCATCAAAGCCCATAGGGAGTCTATGTCTGCTTTCTGATCAACTGTTTATTGGCAAAGGAAAATCCACAGCTACTGATACTACAGCATCAAGCTATAAACCACTGGGCTATGAATTGGATGAAGAAGATATGCCAACTTTCAGATACAAAATATTTGGAAATGAAATCTCTGATAAAATTAGAATTTCGAAGGGAAAAATGGTTAGTAGAGAAATTGTTTTTAAAAGCAACGATCCGGAAATATTTGGAAGGCTAGCAAAAAGCAAAAAGATTGAAAAAGTAGGAGATAATCTTTATGCTATTGATGATAAATCGTATTTTATCCAAATCAATACAGGGCATGAAGCCGGCATTGTTGATGGAAATTTATTGGTAGTAAAACCGGCCGACAATAAAATCATTTATTCCATTTTATTCTGATAGAAGAAAATAATTAAAGGTTATCAGTTTAAAACAAAAAATAATAAAATGTTGAAAATAAAGACTTTATAATATTAAATATATGAAGAAAATATTAAATATAGTACTTTGGGTAATGATGGCAACAGTGGTTTCGATAGCTCAGGAATCGCCCAAAGAAGAAGATTTTTATAAAATAGCCACTCTCGCGGTGCCGGAAGGAGTACTTCTTGAAGTTGGTGGAGTAACCATGCTACCCACAGGTTCACTGGCATTAGCAACCCGCCGTGGGGAAATCTGGATAGTGGATAACCCTTCTTCCAAAAACCCTTATTTCAGAAAATTTGCATCGGGACTGCATGAAGTTTTAGGTCTGGTTTATAAAGACGGCTCATTTTATTGTGCCCAAAGAGGAGAATTGACTAAAATCACGGACAAAAACGGTGATGGGAAGGGGGATTTGTTTGAAACTGTGCATGCGTGGGAAGTTTCGGGCCACTATCATGAATATTCTTTTGGACCAAAAATCGCACCTGATGGAAGCTTTTTTGTTAGTGGAAATGTGGCATTTGGAGATGAAGAATGGTGGCGTGGTGAATCAAAAGCCAAAACCAGAGGTTCTATTTTTAAGATTTATCCTGACGGAAAATATGAGCCGTGGGCATCGGGGATGAGGTCCCCATGCGGACTGGGAATGATTGACGGGGAGTTGTTTTACACCGACAACCAGGGTGACTGGATGGGCTCCGGAGGATTATGGCATGTAAAAAAAGGGGCATTTGTGGGGCACCCTGCCAATCTTAAATGGGTTGATGCCAATCATCCTGTGAAAATTACAGAACAACAGTTTTTTGCGGAACGAGACAACCGAAAAAATAGAGACGCCAACGGAAATGCCATTAAGCCTGAGAATGTAGTTAACGAAAAAGGTCAACTATTATATGAACTAAAAGAAAAATATCCGGCAGTGCAGACACCTGCTGTTTGGCTACCTCATGGAGTTCTGGGAATTTCAAATTCTGAAATCATCAAAGATGAAACATTGGGTGGTTTCGGGCCATTTTCGGGTCAATTATTTGTGGGTGACCAGGGTCAATCAAAGATCATGAGGGTGTTTCTTGAAAAAATAAATGGAGAGTTTCAGGGGGCTGCGTGGGATTTCAGGTCAGGGTTTCAATCAGGGGTTTTAAGGATGACTTTTTCTCCTGACGGCTCCATGTTTGTGGGAGAAACCAACCGGGGCTGGGGCTCAGCCGGAGACCGCAATCAGGGGCTGCAAAGACTCATTTGGAACGGCAAGGTACCTTTTGAGATGGAAACTTGTAAAGCAATGCCAGATGGTTTTGAAATCAGATTTACGATGCCTGTTAATATAAAATCGGCAGAAGATCTGGCATCGTATGCGGCCACCAGCTTTATTTACAAACATCATCCGGTGTATGGTTCACCTCCGGTCAATAAACTAGACCTGAAAATAAAAGGTGTAAAAGTAAGTGAAGACGGCCGTACAGTAAGAATAGTAGTGGATGGTCTGAGGAAATGGTATATTCATGAGTTGAATCTGGAGGGAATCAGGTCGGCAGAAAATTCCTGGAGCTTGGTTCATCCTACGGTTTATTATACCTTAAATGCAATACCTGAAGGCAAGAAACTTGCTCCCAACGAAATGAAAACTACCAGTTCTGCCACAAAAACACCCAAAAGTCAGATTAGCAATACTAAAGAACTGAAATCGCCTGACGGTAAAAATGCTCAGGCGAAATCAACTACTACTCCAATAACTTATGCTGCTGTGAAACCATTGTTGCAAAAACACACTTGTCTGGCTTGTCATGCACCTGATAAAAAAGTAGTGGGGCCGGCATTTAAAGATGTAGCCAAAAGAGGATATTCTAATGAGAAAATCGTGGATTTGATTTATAATCCAAAACCCGGCAACTGGCCAGACTATGCCACTGAAATGGCTCCCATGCCTCAGGTACCCAGGAAAGATGCCCTCACTATTGCGGCTTATATAAATTCGTTGAAATAAAATCATTAACAAAAAAAGTCAGGTATAATCCCTGACTTTTTTTGTATTGATAAAAAATAGCTATTATTTCAAAATAGTTTTAAAAGGCTCAATGGCCTTAAGTTTTTCGTAGTCAGATTGTGAAACTTTGAAACTAAAATTATCATTACTAGGGCATTCACAAGCCTGGCAATAAATGTTTGAATCGGAGGTTTTCTTAAAATCAATCAGATTGGTTATCCCTTTATCTTTCAAAAAAGTCTTAATTCTGTTTTCCCTCGAATTGTCGGCCAGTGATGTATATGGTTCTTTGTCCCAGAGTTCCGAACATTGCGTAGGTTTAAAGCTTACCGAAAGTAATTCACCATTTACGGCATCTTCACTTTCACATGACAAAAATCCAATAGTACAAATTGCCAGAATTTTTAAGATATTCATTTTTATTTTGTTTTTGTGTATGACACATTTTTATCCCGGAAAGTTGGAATAAAAATAATCATTTAAAACAAATCTTATTCAAAAAAATTGAAGAGGGCCTCGCTTTAGCGAAACGAGACCCTCTTTAATGTAATAAATATCAAGGTTTTATAAAAAATTAATTAAAAAAACCAACTTCATTAAACTGAGCTAAAATGTCGGTCTTCTGTGCTTTTTCGTTTCTGAAAACTAAATAAACATCGTGTTTCCCGTTTACCGCCTCATTGAGTTTTATGGTTGCTTTGGTGCTTCTTGCTCTTGCCCATTCCGCAGCTCCTGCACCTGCCGGTGGTCTCTCAAAAGGTACTTCTTTATTTCCAACAAATTCAGAGACTCCCAAAAGTTTACCGGATGGACTGTCAAGCCTTAATTCCACATTGGCACCTACAGCTCCATTTCTTGCGTTAACCTGCAAAAATGCAACCACTTCTTTGATAGAGGTTAGGTCAATATTTTTATAAAAACCATAAGACTTATCTCCAATAAATGAAAACGAGTAAGATAATGTAGTGATGATCTGAACACTTGAAGAACCACTCAAATCCTGCGGACGTAAATACTGGCTCCTTAAATAAAGCATTTTTTCTGAAAGAATAGGTTTGGTTTTGGCCGCTCCTTTATCTTTATAAGCCGCTCTCAGTACAAAATTTCCGCTGGCATTTTCATAAGTAGGTGCCACGGGGTCAACCTTACCGGTAAGTCCCAAACGGGTCACGTTTGCAGCCGAACCACCAAGACTGAAAATATAGTCAACCATACGCTTGGCATCAATGTCACTCACTGAAGGGTGGGCACTCATGCCGTGATCGCCCCATACCCCACTTCCGCCTTCTTTTATCTTTTTCACCAGATAATTCATGTTTTCAGGGGTTTTGGTATATTTATCGGCCACGTCTTTATAACTTGGTCCGATGGATTTTGTGGTATATTGATGACAAGATTTACAATCCGATGATTCAATCAAATTTCGTCCCACTGCATACTGTGCCATGTCGTCGGCACTTTTTTGTTTGGCTGCAATTTCAATCGGGTCAAATCCCTGCGGGATAAAGTCAAATGTAACAGCTACTTCATCGCCTTTAATTTTAGTACCAGTTTCTCCATCCTCTTTGTCTTTTACCTTTACAGAATATTCAATTGGACTTTTCCCAAAATAAAAAGATTGATTAGAGGAACTCAACTGAATGTCTATTTCTGGAGCGGCATTACCGGCAGAAATAGGAATCGAAATGCTGTTTTTTGCACCTTTGGTGTCGGTAACTTCCAAAGTCACATTATAGTTTCCGGCAAGTTTGAAAGTATAAGTTGATTCCTTTCCTGAAAGTAATGCAACCTGAGCTTTTTTAGCATCAGTAATTTTCCATTTATAAGTCAGTTTATTTTGATCATAATCATCATAATCTGATGATCCTTCAGACGAAAACTTTACAGTCAAAGGCAAAGCCCCGGAATTTTTATCAGAACTTGCCACGGCCGTTGGCTTTCTGTTTCCTGCATTGTATTCGATTTTCACCAATTTGGAATTGGCATTACCTCTAAACCATGCAGAGCCATATTCCAGCACATACATATCGCCCGATGGGCCAAAATCCATATCAATGGCAGAGCTAAAGTTCATGTCAGGCAATACCCTTTCCATAGATTGGTAATCGCCGTTTTCATCCATCGTGATAGCAAAAATCCATCCTCTCATGAAATCAGTAATGAGCCATTTACCCTCATAATAGTCAGGCCAGGGACGTGGAGCACCCACAAAATCAGCTTTTCTGAACACCGGGCCACCCGTGGCACTTCTGCCCGAGGTACCTAACTCTGGAAATTCAGGAGATTGTCCATAAGGATAATAAAGCATAGCAGGAACAGGTTTCGGCAAATTCACCAAACCTGTATTATTAACCGAATTATTTACCGGGTTATTGGGATCAAATGGTTCTCCATAGGTTTTAGTTTCAGAATTATACTTTCTGTAAGGCTTATTGTTGCCGATAAAATAAGGCCAGCCAAAAAATCCCGGTCCTTTTGCCTGATTAAACTCATCATAGCCCTTAGGCCCCCAGGTGGAGTCTTTGCTGGCATCGGGGCCTACCTCTCCCCAATAAATATATCCGGTTTTATTATCTACGTTTATTCTCCACGGATTTCTGTGTCCCATTGTATAGATTTCCGGGCGGGTTTTTTCGGTGCCTACAGGGAAAAGATTTCCTTTAGGAATGGTATAAGTTCCGTTGGCTTCAGGATGTATTCTTAGGATTTTACCTCTTAAGTCATTCGTATTTCCGGGACCTCTTTGGTCGTCTTCATTTTCATGACCCGGAGTTTCGACCAGATTTGACGAACCTTGAGGTGGGTTAACAGTATTATTTCCAACGGTAAGAAACAGATTTCCCGCTTTATCCCAGGCTAAACCTCCACCGGTATGGCAACATTCTTCTCTTTGGGTTTTTACCTCCAAAACCACCTTTTCAGACTCCATGACCAGGGCATCATCTTTCAAAACAAACCTCGAAAGCACATGTTTTGCTTCTTTCGGATGAGCATAATAAAGATAAACCCAATGGTTGGTTGCAAATTTTGGGTCAAGGGTAATTCCCATCAAACCCTCCTCAGCTTCACGGGTTTGCCCTTTTTTATTGGTGTATTTGGTGTTTACTTCGATAAAACCAGCATCAGAAACTTCTTTGGTCTTTTCATCTATAATTTTAACACCACCTTTCCTTTCCACAACTATGACCTTATTACCTGGCAAAAATGCCATTTCCATAGGTTCATCGAGGCCTTCGGCGAGCACCACTTTTGTAAATCTTTTCCAATCAGGAGGGTTGGGTTTGTCGGCTTGTATTCCAAACCAAGCCATAAGACTCAGTACTACTGAACTATAAATTTTAAACATTTCAAAAAGGGTTGATATTTTCCAAAAATAGTATCAAAATATCAAATTGATACAATTATTAGATAGAATTGATTTTTTTAAAGATAAATCTATGAAAATGAAAGACATTATAGCTGATTGAAAAAACCTTAACACAAGACCAATTTTAAAAAATATAAGATTAAGAAAATTGTAATTAAACTCAATATTTTGTAAGATTATAGTTTTAGTATATCTTGAGATTAAATAACTAAAGTTTCGGACTTAAAAACAGTAATAAATTATTTACTTTGTGTGCCTTGCCAGGCAGGCATTCTTTTTTTTTGAAAAAAAAGAATCAAAAAAAACACTTTTTTTGCAATGATCCTCTGAAAAATTTCGCTAAAAACTTTTTGGGCTATTAAAAACCTTAAGAGAGCGAAATTTTTCAACGGACTGCAAAAAAATTATAAGGAACAATTAGAATTTATTTATAAATTGGCAAAATGCTGCTATTTAGCATTTTGAGAAATAAAAAATATTTTAAATTATTGACTTTTAGTACTTTAATTTACTCCGAAACTTTAGTTAAATAATAGAATAACTATGGAAAATACAGTTCTAATTGAAGTTACTAATGTAAAAGCAATGGGTATTCTACATGAGCTTGAAGAATTACATTTAATAAAAATGTTGAAGGAAAAAACTTCTGAGAAAACAGGCAATTTGTCTGATAAATATAGGGGTGTGTTTTCAAAAGAAGATGCTAAAAAATTTAAAAATCACGTTGTAAAATTGAGATCAGAATGGAAAAATACCTGATTGACAGCAATATTATTTCCGGTTTTTTTTCTGAGAAGTATTCAGAAAAATCTATGCATTTAATCTCTGAAATTATTGGTAAGGTCCCGGTAATCCCGGTTATTACTAAAATAGAAGCCTTTTCTTGGGTAAATTCCGACAAAGGAAAAGAAATGATAGTAAGAGAGTTTATTAATGATTCAAAAATTCTTAATCTGTCGGAAGATATTATTTCTTATTGCATTAAACTTAGAAGAAGTAGAAAAATCAAAACCCCTGATGCAATAATCGCCGCTACTGCTATTGTAAACGGAATGACTTTGATATCTAATGATTCGGAGTTCTCAAAAATTAAAGAATTGAAAGTATTCTCCCCTAATTAAAGTTCTGGAAAAGATAATTTTCTACAACCATATCACCTTGTAAGTATGGCGAGTTTTTCCCCCAAAAACTTCCAGAATATAATTTCCCCTTCCATTTTTTAGTTGGACCGGCAATGAATGGGTTCCCGTAGGTAAAGGAATATTTTGAAAAACCGAAAGTCTTTGACCGGAAAGTGTGGTTTGAAATAATGTAATGTTGTCTGGTTGAGGAAGGTTTAAATTGAGCGTAATAAATCCATCCGTAGTTGGGTTGGGAAATACCGTATTATTAGTTGGTACGTCATTGGCCAAGGGTGATCCTGTAGCCAGGTAATCATTTAAAATTCCTCCCTGGATATGCGAATAACGCTTCTGAAGCACTGATTTTATTGCAGTGTCACTCCCGCCCATCCATTTGAAAAGAATCTCATCATACACCGCCCGATAATCAAACTGATGAATAAAATCGCTATTGGAATCCAATTTGCTGAAATCAAAATTATTACCATAAAGCCCGCCTTTTACTTCATCCCCAAAAACAAACATTGCTCCTGCCGCACCGTGGTCGGTCCCACCGGATTCATTTTCATTAGGTCGGCGACCAAACTCCGAAATGGTCATTCCAACTACGTTCTTTGACAAATTCTGAGCCTTCAGATCGGCCATAAACCAGGCTATGGAGTCATTGACAGACTTCAATAAAGCGGCATGCTTGCCGTCAGTAGTTCCTTGGGCCGCATGAGTATCAAACCCATTGATATTGAGCAAGTAAACTTTGGTTTTTAAGCCGCCTGAAATGAGTCGGGCCACCAATTTAAGTTCACTCACCAAACCATCATTTGAATAATCTTGTGTGTTTTTCCCCTTATCAAAAGCGTCTTTTACGACTTTTGAATATTTGTTGGACTTGATGCTTAAATCGAGCAAATAGTTAAATTCAGAAGCATATTTTGAGGAGCCATCCACAAAACTATCACCAGTCAGGAGGTCCTTTCCACTTTCATAAAATTGTACGGGATCACTTACCGACAATCCAAAATTCTCGGCATTATGTCTGAAAATCAGGGAAGAATTACTGCCTATATTCAGGCAGTCAGGATGTTCACCGGTGCCTGTATTTCCTTTTGAAGAAAGATAGCTCCCAATCCAGCCTGACTCCAGTCTTTCTGAATCAGACACGGGCACATTTCCGCTTAACCAAATATCTGTTGACCTGAAATGCGAGAGATTGGGATTGGGGTAGCCCACGCCCTGCAAAACGGCCACTTTCCCTTCTTTAAAAAGTCCGCTGAGCCCATTTCCGGGCCCTGAATTGAGAGAAGAATGTAAATACGCATTTGAATTTCCAAGCCTAACGGTTTTATTTTTAGGGATATTAAGACTTTTTCGAAATTTGGAGTAATACAAATCGTTTTCAGCAGGAATCACCGTATTGAGGCCGTCATTTCCGCCAAACATTTGAATTATTACCAGAACCCTGTCCTCCAGTTCAGGCATAGATGGAAGATTTTGTGCCCACACAGGTACCTTTCCGAGTGCAAAACCTGCACTCAGCGTAGATAATTTCACAAAATCTCTTCTTTTCATCATCTTCAATTTAAATGAAATGCCGGTGATTTTATCATTTCTATTAAGGCAATTTTTAGTCTGAAAGCTGCCAATTCTTCATTTTTTAAAATATTTGCCCACTCATAATCAGGACTTCCGCTAAGCAATATTTTAGTATATTTGTCAACCTGAGCAGTATTGGGCTCTTTTGCAAAAAACAACCTTAAAATCCTTTCTATCAATACCTTTGGATCGCTTCCGGCATCAAAACCCTCTATCCATTTCACGATATAATCCTGTTTTTGATTCCAAATAAAATAACCCAACTGTTGCACCGCGAACGGGAAAGTGCGGCTGTCCAGCCATTGGCGGTACCCCGGCCAGCCGGCCACATTGGGCGGATTGAGCAATTCCTGACCCATGGTCACCATCACCCACTCCTTCCATTCCCCATCTACATCAAAATGGGCCGTAATACCCACCACGGTTTCGGCAGGAGTTTTAATCTGAACACTCCTGTTTTTAGTATCAAAAAAATGCTGCGACTGCAACAATGCCATCAAAACCGGCTTAATTTCCCAATCTCTACTGAAAATTTCCATCATGTAAGCAATCACATCTGACGGTGGATTTTCAGAAGAAGAATACAAAAAAAACCGGTATAATTTTTCACAAATAAATCTGGCAACGGCCCCTTTTCTCTCAGTATGAATGATATCAACAAGATATTTGATTTCATTTTTTAATACTGCCTCCTGAGTATTCTGAGTGGTTGGGGGAATACTTCTGCCAAGGTAAGTTTTGCTGTTGGTATCATGATTTTCAGGCACAAAAAACGGTACATATACCCCCGGTGGAGTACCCTCATCAGCGTAAATACTCACATACCATCCTGAAAGTACTCTTGCACCTTCTTTTACATCTGTTTCGGTATAATTTCCTATCCCACAGGTATATAATTCGAGAAGTTCACGTGAAAAATTCTCATTTGGAGCTTTTTTGTTACTGCCATTCCCATTCAAAAAAATGAGCATAGCGGGGTCAAGGATGATATTTTCGACAAGCTTCTTGAAATTCCCCTGATGTGAATCCCTAAAAAGTTTGTTCTGCTTATACATCAACTGGGCGGGCATGGGTTCGTCAACAACAAATTTGGTGGTGAAATGCCCATGCCAAAAAAGCGTTAATTTCTCTCTGATCGAGGCGTTATCGTTTTTCATAGCCTCCATCCACCACCGCTTCAATTCATAATTTTGACCATAAACTTTGCCATAAATTTCATCGAGAGCCTTTTGGATTTCATCTTTCGGGAGTGTCCAAAACATCTTAAATGAATCATCTTTCCAGGCAGGTGCAGTAGGAGCAGGACTCTTGAGAGCATTATCAAAAAGCAAATTTACCGCCTGTGAAGCTGTAAGATTCTCAAAAGATTTGATTGTTTTCCAGGAAGATGCGAAAGTCACCCTACCCAGCAAATGTCGGGCATCAGATAGGTTAAGCTTCTGACTGTATGGTGTGAGCATAATTTTTCGACCGGGAAATTTTCCAAAATAACGTGTGAATTTAAGATTAATTATTTAATCCCAGCCATATAAGTATATATAAATCAAACTTTTCGCTTCAGTTCGAAATTCATTCCGAGATATACTCTGCGTACGAGCTCATCGGCAGCTAGCTCCTCAGCCGTACCCTGACGGAGGATTTTGCCTTCAAAAAGCAAATAGGCACGGTCGGTGATAGAGAGGGTTTCGTTTACGTTGTGGTCAGTAATTAATATTCCGATGTTTCGATGCTTGAGTTTCGCCACAATACTCTGAATTTCTTCAACAGCGATGGGGTCAACACCAGCAAATGGCTCATCCAGAAGAATGAATTTGGGATCTACAGCCAAAGCACGGGCGATTTCGGTACGGCGACGCTCCCCTCCGGAGCACACAATTCCTTTATTTTTTCTGACATGAGTGAGGCTGAATTCTTCCAATAGCATTTCGGTTTTTTCTTTCCGCTCTTGCTGGGTCATTTCGGGTTTGGCAAGCTCCATGACTCCCAAAATATTTTCTTCAACTGTTAGGTCCCGAAATACGGAAGCCTCCTGGGCAAGATAACCCACGCCCAATTTGGCTCTTTTGTACATGGGAAGACTAGTGATGTCGGTATCATCCAACCAAATTTTACCTTCATTGGGTTTTACAAGTCCTACGGCCATATAAAAAGAGGTGGTTTTACCGGCACCGTTGGGTCCAAGTAAGCCCACGATTTCGCCCTGAGCTACCTGATAGCTCACCTGGTTGTTGACCAGTCTTTGTCCATATTTTTTTACCAGGTTTTCGGTGCGAAGAATCATGATTAAGTGTTTTTGGTTTGCAAAAATACCAATAAAAGAATAAAAATATTGTTAAAAAAACTTACTGAAACTTAAAATCCCTCGCAAACAACTGTAAAGTGGTTTTGTCTCTAAATGTATTTTCTTCGAGAGAATAGGCCATACTGAAAGGCTTTCCACTAAGCAATTTCTTATAATAATCATCCACCATGTTAAATCCGACAGCGGTCATCACCGAGCCTGACTCAGCGTCCAATACCTCAAGTCTTAAGTGTTTTTCCTTCATAATTCTTGGGTCAGATGCCAGTTGAAGGTTTTCGGAAACGAAAATCGGTTGCATATTTTGAGGGCCGAAAGGAGCCATCTGCTTCATGATCCGGTTGAATTTTGGGCTGATTTCAGAAAGCGGGACTTTCACATCAATCGTGATTTTGGGTATTAATTGCTCTTCTGTGATAAACTCACTCACAATTTGGTCAAAATACTTCCTGAATACATCAAGATTCCCGATCGGGATGGTCATACCGGCTGCATGCATGTGGCCACCGAATTGTTCCAAAAGATGTGAACACTTCTCAAGAGCACCATAAAGGTCAAATCCGGGAACTGACCGGGCCGAACCTGCAGCATAATTTTCTTTTGATTGCGTAAAAATAATGGTAGGGCGGTGAAAATTTTCAATACAGCGGGAAGCAACAATCCCTATGACTCCCTTGTGCCAGTTTTGGTTAAAAAGCACCGTACTTTTGGCCTCATTCATGAGCCAGGGATCCTGCCTGATCATTTCAAGAGCCTCTTCGGTGATGCGACTATCCAAAGTTTTTCGTTCGGTATTATGAGCCTGAATTTCGTATGCGAAAGCCAAAGCTTCGTCATAATTTTCAGAGAGTAAAAGACTTACCGCAGCCTTTGCATGTTTTATACGCCCGGCAGCATTGATTCTTGGCCCCAACACAAAAACCACATTTTCGATGGTCATTTCTCCGGTAAATCCTGCCACTGCTTTTAAGGCTTTCAGGCCAGTTCGTGGATTTTCATTTATCTTTTTTAAACCGAAATAAGCTAAAATCCGGTTTTCTCCCACAATAGGTACAATATCAGATGCAATACTTACCATCGCCAAATCGAGGAAGTCAAATATTTCCGACAGAGGTATTTCTTTTTTTATGCAAAAAGCCGTCAAAAGTTTAAACCCTACCCCATTTCCGGTAAGTTCTTTAAACGGGTAAGGGCAATCGGTACGTTTGGGATCTAGCACAGCTACAGCCTCAGGAAGGTCTTCACCAGGCTCATGATGGTCGCAGACGATGAAGTCAATTCCATGTTTTTCGGTGGCATATTTTACTTTGTCAATAGATTTGATGCCACAGTCGAGACTAATCATCAAGGTACAGCCCAATTCCGCAGCCTTATCAATGCCCTGAATCGAAACGCCATAACCTTCCAGATAGCGGTCGGGGTTATAGGTTTCGAGATTGGGATAATAATTTGAAAGAAAACCATAAAAAAGAGCAACTGCCGTGGTGCCATCCACATCGTAATCGCCAAAAATCATGATTCTTTCATTGTTTTCAGTAGCCTTAATGAGTCGATTCACAGCCAATTCCATGTCTTTCATTAAAAAAGGATCATGCAGGTCTGCGATATCGGGCCGAAAAAAATGTTTTGCTTCATCAAAGCCATAAATTCCTCTCTGCCAAAGCATAATGGCTATAGATTCAGAAATACCCAGGTCTTTCTGAAGTTTTTGCACCTGCGTGGTTTCAGTTTCGGAGGTGGGGGTGGGTTTATATTGCCAGTTTTTTTCCATAAGATTTCAAATTTAGGAAATTATGGCATAGTAATTGAAAACCTGTTAAATGAAATCAAAAAAAAGACGATTTACACAGTCTGAGAGGTTTTACACTTAAAGATGTAGTTTCGCTAAATTTGTCAAAATAAACTAGAAGGAAGGGTGTCGTGGAGGCACTCTTTTTTTTCTTTTTTGAGCAGGTTATCAATTAATCTTTCCGATTCTCATTGCATATTTTGTAGCGGTATCGATTTTCATCACGGGCATATTGAAATTTCCATCAGGTATAAGACAGGGCATATTGTCTCTTGGGGAAACAACAACTCTAAGCTCATTTTTCTTGCTGGAAATCACTTTTTCCCCTTTTTTTGATAATTCCATTTTCTTTTTTAAATCGAAAAAAATGTTTTGGGTTTCCTGAGCATATTTTTGTTGATTTTGATTACTTTCAGGCCTCTTTTTTGCCTCTTGTCCTATAATTTCTATCGAGAAAAAACTCATCACTACAAACCACATTAAAAGTGTTTTCATTAGTAAAATCTTTTGATTTTCAAAAATACATTTTTAAACTAAATCATTGAATGTTAAAATATTAATAAATGTTAAAATTAGTAAAACTGCAGAATTATATCGTTAACAATTTGCATTTCTTAGGCATTTAAGTATCCATGCATTATTTTTGAAAAAATAACCAAAATCAAAGTTTTCCTTCGAAAATAACGAATGAACAAAATACTTAGCAGACTTATTGCCGGTGAAAAATTTGACTCCACAGAGGCAGAAGCGATAATCACAAATATTGGAAACGGAGAGGTAAACCCTTCTCAGATAGCCGCTTTTTTGATGGGGATGCAGCAAAGAGGTATCACCGTCGATGAACTCATGGGTTTCAGAGAAGGCATGCTTAAGTTAGCCAAAGCCATTGATCTTGAGGACTTTGAGGCTATGGATGTGTGTGGTACAGGTGGTGATGGCAAGGACACCTTCAATATTTCAACCACTTCGGCATTTGTAGTAGCCGGTGCCGGACAGGCAGTGGCCAAGCACGGTAATCATGGTGTAAGTTCGGCTGTGGGCAGTAGTACGGTTTTGGAATTTTTGGGTGTAAAGTTTACAAATGATGCCGATTTTCTGAGAAAAAAAATGGAAACCGCCGGAATTTGCTACTTGCATGCACCGCTTTTTCACCCGGCTATGAAATATGTAGCACCAATCAGAAAAGAATTGGGGATCAGGACATTCTTTAATATTCTTGGGCCTATACTTAACCCTGCAATGGTCAAAAAACAGTTTACGGGCGTATCGGATACTCCTACTTTTGATTTATACAAAAATCTGTTTCTAAAATCAGGAACTCGATTTGGTGTGGTACATTCCATAGATATTTATGATGAAATCTCTCTTACTTCGCCCTTTTTGCTGGCTACGGGAGAAGACACAAAAACTTTTGAGGCAAAAGACCTGGGCTTTGAGCCGGTTTTGCAGGAACAGCTTCATGGTGGGGCCGGATTGGAAGATTCAGCCAAAATTATGCTCGATATTTTGCAAAACAAAGGGACTCAAGCCCAAACACAGGCCGTTTTGGCGAACGCCGCGGTAGCTCTTTCGATAGGAAAAGGTGTCAATATTGAAAATGGAATAGCTCTTGCCAAAGAATCACTCGAAAGTGGCAAGGCTTATAGTAGTTTCAAAAAATTGGTGGAATGAACTTAAAAACCGTAAAATTTCAAAGTCAAATGTTAAATCTAGGTTTTGTTTCGGCTATTTTGGCTGACTTTAATTTTGAATATGTTGTAGATTTTGCCGCCAATCATGGTTTCAAAACGGTGGAAATGATGTGTTGGCCAGGTGGGAATGCCGATACCCGTCGTTACGCTGGTGTAACCCATATCGATGTGGAAAATATGAATGTAAAGTACATTCAGAAATACCTCAAAGAGAAAAATATAACTATTTCAGGGCTAGGATATTATCCCAACCCATTGGATGCAGACCCTTCAAAATCAGAGTTTTATATTGAACATATCAAGAAGGTAATAAGAGCCTGTAATGCTCTGGACGTTCCGGTTATGAATACTTTTATAGGTCGTAACCAGCACCTCAATATGCAGGAAAACCTCGCGTTATTTAAAAAGCTCTGGCGGCCGATTATCGACGTGGCGGAGCAGGAAGGTGTGAAAATCGGGATTGAAAACTGTCCGATGTTTTTTACCAATGACGAGTGGCCCGGAGGCAAAAATCTGGCGATTTCACCTGCTGTGTGGGATGCGATGTTTGAAACTTTCCCTACCCCACTTTTTGGGCTCAACTATGACCCTTCACACATGATTTTTCAGATGATGGACGAAATAAAGCCCATATATCAATACAAAGACCGCCTGCACCATATCCATATCAAAGACGTGAAGGTATATCGCGAAAAACTGGATCGGGTAGGTATTTTGGCCAATCCTTTGGAATATCATTCCCCTAAACTGCCCGGACTTGGGGATGTAAACTGGCGAGCGTTTTTCGCTGCTTTGACCGACGTACGCTACCGTGGTCCTGTTGTACTTGAAGTAGAAGACAAAGCCTACGAAGGCAGCCCTGAAGATATCACCGCCGCCATCAAAACCGCCAGAAATTATGTGAAGCAATTTTTAGATTAATCAAAAATCGCATATACTGCAAAGGAAGCCAGCCAGTGGTCACCACCATAATTGCCGCTGGTTACATTTGGCAGCGTATTTTTTAAAAAATCAAAAGAGGCCTTCTCAAACTTAGCCTTTAAGGGGTTGGTCTTTGGAAGACTGGCAGCAATTCCTTTAAAACACCATGCACGGCTAAGGCTCAGGCCATCAAGATGCACAATCTGAAAGTCAGTACGGTCACTCACCACCGGTTGTTTCAGTAAATTTTGTATCGATTTGGGTTCCAAAAAGGCTTTAAACCAAATTTCAAATTCTTTCGGTCCCAAAATTCTCCTCATAAGGTCTGCAATTTCGAGATTGGGCGAAAGGAAATCAGAACCATCGGGCTCCAGATATGCAGGGGCGACTTTTTGCTCAAAATAAAACCTGTTGGCTTTATCGATCACAGAGATTTCAAAGTCAGTATTTTTTGTGGCCCTTGCCCAATCAAGAGCGAAACACAGCCCAAAAGCCGTATTGGGGTGTACTCCTGTGCGATTGGGGTAAGTTTGCTTAGGTAAAAATTCATCCCAAATTCTCACAATTTCTTTGGTAAGAGGTTGTAAGGTTTGGTGCCATTTTTGGGCCATCGGATCATTCCAGGTCAGAAGTTCCTGATCAAGTTTCAGCAACCATGCCCAGCCATAAGTTCGCTCAAAAGTCTTTGTTGTTTTGTATTTAGTAAAATATTCTGCCTCAGTTTTGATTTTTTCTGGCTGAAAACTATGGTCTAAAACTTTGATAATCTGATCTCTTTGGGAAATTTCGGGATAGAGCTTGAGCAATTTTACCAACATCCAATGCCCATGAACACTCGAATGCCAATCCAGACAACCATAAAAACTTGGGTGCAATTCTGACGGCAACAATTTGTGGTCATTGGGGCCATCGGAGCTATGGCCTGTTTTGTTTGGAAATTCCTGGGAGATGCAATGAAGCGGCATTTCGGCCAGTTTTTCTGCAATTTTGATATTAAAAAGGCTGTCGGTTTGGGCCATCCCTGAGCAATAGGTGAAAGTAAGAAAAACGAAAATTGCTTTTTTTAGCATGATGAAGGTTTTACATTTCAAATAAAAGGAATTAATCTATTGAAAACAATGATTTCAAAATTTCGGCTCCAGCCACAATAATGTAAACAAAAGAATTATCAAAATCCACTTCCAAACTTCACTTATCTCCTCAAAGCTTTCAGCCTCATTTTTACTTAAGTATATTAAGTTGTTACTTTTCAGAATGTTAGAAATAATACTTGCTTTTTGATAAGGCAATTGACCATTCTCAACAAATATTTCGATACTGTCATTTAAAGACTGCCAACCCGGGTTTTTAAATAACATTTTCTCCGAAAAATCACCTTGTCCATTTGACTGAAAACTAACCGAATCACCTGCCATAATATTGGTTTCATTTAATTTTTCAGGCTTATTAATTACTATTTCTTGGAACTGCTTTTGTAAAATGGGAGCTTCAATGATAAAATTATTCTTTTGATCAGGAATGATGGCATTGATGGCAGATGCCCATATTTTCCCATATTCCAGGGAATCACCGGCAAGCATCAAAGGGTAAGTTTCAGAATATAAGGACACCGCTAGTTTTTCCGGACTTACTGCCAAAATTCCTTCCTTTTCCTGTAGATAAAAATTAGATTTTTCAAAAATGAAAGGGTGGTGAAAAGAACCGTTTTTTAACGAGATTTCAGACTCATTACTAACCCTTTTGATTCTGAACTTTTCTGCAAAAACGTTATTAATTTTATTGATTTCAACCGTCGGATTTTCGAGATTCATTACTAAAACTCCAGCACTTTTCAATTCTTTATTCTGAAGGTTTTCGGGAGAAACTATCATAATATCAGCTTTTTGTGAGGATTTTTTATTGATTTCCAAAACACTGAAATCACTTTTTGATACTTTAGAAACCAGCTCCACCTTATGACCTTGTTTTCCCAGCCAATCGGCCAGGGTTTTCATCTCAAAATCCGGATTTTCTGCAAGCATTTTTAAGGAGAGTTCAGGAAGTTTTTTTGTGAAAAAATTAACCTCTGCCACAGGCTTTCCTTCCAAATACAATTCAACTTTATTTCTGCCAATACCAAAGGCCGGAAAATTAAGAGAAAAACCCTGATTATCTTTAGAAATTTTCACCGAGTCCAAAATTGTATCACCGTATTTTACAGTTAAATTCCCGGTACTTTTAGAATAAATCTTGCCTGTAATTTCCTGATTTTCAAATTGATGCAAATTCCCTTTCCAATGTAAGTCCGATATGGTTTTTTCTTCAAAAAAAGGAAAATAAAGTATCTTTTCCCCTGATAAGGCAGCCAAAAAAGAAGGTTCAAAGTTGGTCCCACTTAATATGATTTCATCATAATTTTTTAATAAATCTGAAACCTTATTCTTTTGTATTGAATTGACAGAAAGTAAATTATCTACTTTTAAGCTGTCTTTCAGATGATTCAGGAAATCCTGGCTCAAGGTTTTGTCATGAATTAAGATTTTCCTTTGATTTTGATCGGCTTTCCATTTTATTGGGAAAACCAAAATCAGGAGTGATAACCAAAAAAGGATATTGAGCACCCATTTCCGGGGCTTCACCGGCCGGCTTTTCCATAGCTGAAAAACCATGATGGCAATTACCATCAATAACCCCAAACTCAATATTACTATTTCTGTTTTTCCCATTTATTTATTGCAACAAAGACCTGTACGTATTTCTCAAAGCCTTGTTCTTGTTTTCAAAATTATTCCTGATTTCACCCGATTGCCTTCCCGATAAATTAAGGAGAGCATTTTGTAAGTGTTTCAATTCTTCTTCACCTGCATTTTGTCCATTAATTAATTTTTGAATTACCGAAACCCACTTTTTATCAAGACTTTTGGCCTGAATAAATGCCTGAGCTAGGCGGGCTAATTTTACCTTATCTCTGTCAGTGAGTTTATTTTTTTCAAGAATATCAATGGTTTCAGCGGCTAAAATCTGGATTTCGGCAGCCGAAAATGCCTTCATAAATCGCTGCCGGGCATTATATTTGGTCAGTTCCCCGGTCAGTCGCTTCTCTTTTTCTTTTATAGGAGGTGGGTCAAATCCAGACTTTTTCACATAAGTCCGGGCTTTTTGTTGAGCCTCTTTGAGATATTCAAGTGCTTTATTTTCAAATGGAAGAGCTTTTTCAGGCTCATAAAGCCTCAAATGCAGTTCTGACTGCCACATTTGTTCAAGTGCCATTTTGAGCAGGCTGCGGGTGCTTTGTTCATAAAAAGTATTGGTTTCGGCGTCGTCATGAGAATGCACAAACTGCTCCATCAAGGCGGCCAGTGGGTCTTCATTCTGGCTTTCCTGACCTGTGTGCTCATGTTCATGGTGGTGCTCAGCTTCCACGTGGTTATCTTCCTGCTCCTCAGAATCATGAGCATGCACAAATCCTTCGAGAATATTCCCGCTTTCACCACCGGGTGCCACATGGCCGATGTTGTCTTCAAATTCCTCCCCAAGGTATTGTCCATATCTCAACCTAAGCACTTTTTGATCATACCCGATTTCATTTGACTCACTTTTAAAGGCCTGAGTTGCAATCTTTTTTCGTTTCTTTATGAGTTTTTCGGTATCAATAATTATCTGTCGCTGGCTTCTGAAATATTCGGGAAGAATATTCATGGCCATAGTCGCCGGCTCGGTTTCATCCTGATTGGTGGTGTCGCGATAGACCAGAAAATAGGTGTCAGATTTAGTAAAATTTGGCTCAGGCAGGCGGTTGTCAAAAGCAGCCCAATAATAGTAAAGTTCATCACCCGGGCTAAAATTCAATCCTTTGAGGTCTATGTTTTTGGTAATCTGCTCAGATTTAAAATTCTTGCCTCCAACCGGCCATTTTACCTCTCTGAACTTCACGTTTTCGCCACTTCCCCGTGCCACAGTGGCCACCAGAAAGGCGTTGCTGACCTTAAAATCATCAGCGATTTTGGCCGAAATACTGATATTTGAGCCCGATTTTGGAGCATATACCGCGTACAGTTCCTTTGATGTAGGTTCGATTAGAGGAGGGGCATCATGCATAGCCTCCAGACGATAAAGTGGCGACTGATAAACCAAACTGTCACGCCAAATGGCCTTTATGCTATAAAATCCTGAAGCAATAAGCTTATCAATATGAATAAAACTTCCCGGTTTTTTTTCAAATGAAAGTCTTAAACCAGATGCATTTTCGAGGTAAACATTCAGATTTTCAGAATGACTAAATCTCACTTCCCACATAACATTAGTTCCCGTAATGGCTTCAAAATTAAGGTCATCACTATTAGAAGTCTTCAGTCCGGTATAGGGAGGTGGGCTCAGTTTAACTTTTGCTCCGAGAAATTCCGGTGCTCTGTTTACTGGTTTATCTTCAGGTTTTACACTGAAAATGGTCCTCAAACTGTTTTTATTTCCTGATATTTTTTTGGGTAAAAAATTAATCCCAATACCCAGACCCAGAAAAAGCATGGGCAAGACCAGAGCCTTAGGAAATTCAAATATTTGCAGGTCTTTTTGTTCGGAAATTCTCTCAATTTGCAGACTTTCTACGGCATTGCTTTCAGCCAGATAGAGTAGCGGCAATGAATATTCCAGGCTTTTGTTTTTCTTATGCAAGAACCGAATAGCCTCTTCTTTTCGGAAACTAAATATACGGTACTTCCAAAAACCTAAGATAAGAATTAAAAAACTGAATATCAGTAAAATATACTTTGGAATATTTAAATATTTGCACAAAAAATAAAAAGCAAAAACATAGCATCCTACTGACAGTATTTTGATTGTCAACAGCTGCACCGAAGTGAGTTTTACTATGTTTTTAAGTCGATTCAATCTTTTACTAATTCATTTTTTAATCTTCGGAATAAAAAGGCTTTATACCTTTTTCCATTAATTCTATTTGTTAAAACAATATTCGAAATTTCTTGTCGTCGCCTATCCGGCGAGGACTTCATTTTTTTTCAAAAAAAAATGAAGCAAAAAAAACTGCAGACAGCGAACTCACACACTCAAAATTCTTTAAAAATCTCAACCCAAATAATAACATTATAAATTCCAGAATTTTGATTGTGTTCAAACATGCTGTCTGATTGAAGGTTTACATTTTTATCATTTATTCTTTTTAATAGAAATATATCTTTCTGCTGCCACTATAACTAAAAAAGCCAAAGCCCAATAAACTTCATAGTTATTATTCTTTTTAGGAAAATAAGCGGGATTAACCTCAAAAGCGGCCTTCATTTGATTGACTGAAATTTCATCATTTTCAGGTTTTAACGACCAAATATTCAGCAATTTATCAAGGATTCTTTCAGGCAAAGCACCTTCAAAACTCAGATTCCCCATGTCGGCATTTATAGTTTCAACCATTAGGGTCCTAGTTTCCGTAATTTTCAATTCATTTTCTGAAAAATCAAAAATCAAATCCGGTTGTTTTTCATCGCTTTCGAAAACCAATCCATATACTTTCCAGATGCTCTTTAAGGCTTTTTCAACTTTGCCTTTTTCTCCTATAATTTTATATTTTATGATTTCATTTTCAATTAGTTGTACATTTTGGAGATCCATTATGGTTTCACTTTTTTGTAAAGTATTATTTTTTACATAAAAATAGTTTTCACCATTTTTCAATACCTCAGCTTTCTTATTTTCCTTCTGATTTCCAAAAAGTATTTTGGCCGAATCAGGTAAAAAAATACTGTTTTCAATCCTATTTTTCTCTAAAATCAAAGTGGCATTCTTTTCAATAAAAAGATGTGGGTTTTTGTTTATAAAATACTGTAAACCAGATTTTTGATCAAAGGCTATCACCTCTGAAAATTTTCCCTCTCTATTATTGATTTCAAATCTGAATTCCTCTTTAATGCCCGGGGTGTTTTCATAAATCAAAACTTTTGACTTATCGGTTTTTTTTTGAAAATCAAAATAAGGTCTCGCCAAAAATATCGTCAGAAAAATCACAGCCAAAATCCTGAGCACCAACAACCACCAATCCTGAAAATTTAGCCCTCGTGCCACCGTTTGTTGTTGCTCCACCAGCCACCTGGTAGCTGCCCAATGTACTACTGTGCTCTTCTTCCGATTCCAGAGGTGAATCAACACCGGAATCCCCACCGCCGCACCGGCCCAAAGCATATTTGGATTTAAAAACTCCATTTTATCTTGCTGAGGGTTTGGGTTAATATTTCAGCTACAGGCGTATCAAACGTGAGTCTGGAATAGTGTATATGCTTGTCTGTAAGCACTTTTTCGATTTCTGAGAGATAATTCTGAAAAGATACTTTATACTTTTCTCTGATATTCCCCGCCGAAAGCTCCAGTTCTTTTCCGGTTTCCAAATCCCGAAACCGATGCATTTCCTTAAAGTCGGGATCCAGCTCTTTCTGACCCAAAAGCTGCAAAACTATGATTTCTTTCCCGGGCATGGCCCAAGACTTAATCTCATTTGCAAAATCCAAATCATCAGAAAAAAGGTCACTCACAACTACAATCAATTCTTTTTGTTTGGTGGCAATCACGTCTTTATTGATGTTGCCAAAATCCAGCTTTCCTCCTGCTTTCAGATTTTCAAGCTGATAAAGTACATTTCTGAATGCCTGTTTTCCAGAAGGTACCAACAAACTAATCTCTCCATTTTGAACAACACCCAATTGCACATTATCATTCTGAATATAAGCCATATAGCCCAAAGAAGCCAACAGTATTTTGGCTATCTGTAGCCTGTTGACTTCACTTTCAGCATAGTTCATGGAGCCGCTCAGATCCAAAAACAACGTCACCGTTAGTTGACTTTCCGAGGTCGATTCTTTTATCTGATGTTTTCCGGTGCGGGCAAAAAGTTTCCAATCTATACGTTTGGGGTCATCTCCAGCCACATAGTGCCTGTATTGCTCAAATTCCACCCCCACGCCGTTTCTTCGGCTGCGATGCATGCCCAATGCCACCTGCTCGCTCACAAGTCTGGCGGCAAGTTGAAGGTTTTTGATTTTTACGATTTCCTGGTTGAGCAACATCCCGAAGCAGGCTTATTTTTGAGAGATTATTTGCCTGATCACATCATCCGTACTGATATTTTCAGCCTCAGCCCTGAAGTTCAGCGTCAGCCTGTGTCTCAGGATCGGATACGCCAGTTTCTCCAGATCCTCCGGTATTACCGCAAACCTGCCATGAATCACCGCCCGGGCTTTGGCACAGAGTATCAAAGCCTGCCCGGCACGCGGACCGGCTCCCCAATCGCACCAGGTTTTTACATAATCGAGCTTGCTGGTTTCAGGCCGGCTTGACCTCACCCAATTATTGACAGTTTTTAGCAATTCTTCATCAATAAAAACTTCACGAGTCAAAGTCTGCAAGTCAATTATATCTTTGCTGCTCAGCACTTTATCGACAGAACCTGTAGCCGTACCGGTCGTAAGCTTCAAAACTTCAAGCTCTTCATTTTCAGCCGGATATCCCAGTTTAATATACATCAAAAACCGGTCAAGTTGAGCCTCCGGTAGCGGGTAGGTACCCGACTGCTCAATAGGATTTTGCGTTGCAATAATCAGAAATGGCCGCTCAATGGGGTAATTGGTACCGGCATAAGTCACCTTGTATTCCTGCATGGCCTCCAGTAGGGCGGCCTGCGTTTTGGGCGGAGTACGGTTAATCTCGTCGGCCAGTACAATATTGGAGAAAATCGGCCCCTTGTTAAATTTAAAAAACTTGCGGCCCGTTTCATGGTCTTCTTCCAGGATTTCAGTGCCCAGAATATCCCCCGGCATCAGGTCGGGTGTAAACTGTATGCGTTTAAAATCCATATCAAGAGCCTCAGCCAGCGTCTTCACCGTCAGTGTCTTAGCCAGACCGGGTACGCCTTCAAGCAGACAATGCCCGCCGGCCAGAAACGAAATCAGAATTTCCTCCACGGCCTCCTGCTGGCCCACAATTATTTTTCCAATCTCCGTCTTGAGGGCCCGTAGCTTGCTCACCAGCGTTTTGTAATGTTCTTTGGTTTCCAATTTTTTAGCGTGTTAAAGCGTAATTTATGAGGTTGACACCAAACTTAGTATTGTCTTCTGCCAGCCATCGTTTGTTTCTGAAATCATAGTCCCACTCACAACCGTAGTCTTTGTTGGAGTACAGCACGCCTATCCTGCCACCCACCGTGATAGCCTTCAGGTAGTCATGCACCAGATCGTCGCCCCAACCATTCAGCTCAAAACTCGTGGTTGGCGGACCCTCAAACTCAAAAAAGCTACGGTAAATTTCGTGTTCATTCGGGATTTTTTTCAGGGCATTTTGGCCAAAAATCCTGCCCATTTCCTGCTCAAAAGACTTGGCAAACAGCCCGTCGATGTCGTGGTTGCAATCGTCCACAAACAGAAAACCGCCGTTTTCCACATACCTTTTCAGAGCCTCGCGTTCCTGGGCGTTAAACTCCACCAGCTTGTGCCCGCTCAGATAGGTAAAAGGGCTCCTAAACAGGTTTTTATCCGTCAAAAAAATCACCCTTTCCTTTTCGTCGATGGGTATGGTCGTGTATTCCACCAGCGAATTGAGCAGATTGGAGGGCATCCGTTGGTCGGTGTCCCAATCGCCGGACTGGTATTGAATACGCGTAAAAACGAAAGGTTTCAATAGCTTTTTCTTTCTTTTTAAGATGGAAATTTATGAAAAATGATGCAGATTTTTCCGAAAAATTGATGAAAGGAGAAATTTTGGTGGTGTTTCAGTGCAATTGAGATATTATTTTGGGCAGCTGCCCACGCTAAGGCGTGGTCACCGGGCTCTCCGCACTCGCTCCACGCTAAGGCGTGGGAGCTCAAACAATGCTGCGATCCCTGCTGCGGGGATTGTAATAATTGAATTGATATAAAAGTTTTTATTTAAAATTTGCAAATAATTATATAATTTTAATAGAAAAAAACAAAAAAACACACCTATCTGAAATGTCAAAAAATACAAAATTTGATTTTATTAAAGATTTATTTGTTCCAATTATTATTGCAATTGTTGTAGTGATAATTAACAATTTTGTTTTTTTAAATCAGAAAATGAAAGAAACTAAAATGGAATATGAACAGGCCATTTTGGTAAACCAATATGAAGTATTAAATAGAATTTTGCTTTTTTGTATAAAACATCATCAAAATAATAAAGTTATTAGATTAAAAGAGTCTGTTTGGGAAAAATATACTTTTAAACTTGATTCTATTTCTCAAGAATTAAAAATTTCAAGAGATAAAAATTTAGAAGAGAAAATAAAATCTTTAAACCCTAAAATTATTTTCCATCCTAACAACCTATCAGCGAAAGAACTAGATTCCCTTTATTATGTTGTTTATGATTTGCCAAATTTCTTAACTGATTCCTCAGAAAATAAACAATTTAATGAAGACATTGCATATTTTTCAAAAAATATTGGATTAATAGATCATAGAATTGCTGTATTGGTTCAAGACAATATAATTGGGACAAAAAATGACTTTAAATACTCCGGAGCTTTATTAAGTTACTCCGAGGCAAAAAAACAAAATGGTCAGAAAAAAAAATGTTTGACTTGTGGAAAAGTAATTTAGAATTATTATACTCTGCAACATTTGAGTATTTATATCAGAAAAAATTTGATGGGGAATTGCCGAAAATTAAACATTTCAAAATTCAAGAGTATTTAGATAATTTATCAGTTGGATTGATTGACTCTAGTTTGATTAATAAACAGAAATAACTAAATACCTTGATTAAAAAATAAGGATTAAAAGTATTAACATATAACCTTCTAAAACTAAATTAAACTAAACATAATTATAGAATTCTTAACATAATATGATTTTTTAACACAGAGCTTGTGAAATGTAAAATGTACTATGGCTTCGACCAGCTCAGCCTGACATGGGTTTGTCACTCTGAGCTTACCAATTGTAATCTGTGCTGTGGCTTCGACAAGCTCAGCTGACACGGGTTTGTCACACTGAACTTGTCGAAGTGCAAACTCTACGAGCCACAGGCTCTATTTCTTACACTGCATCACTCAAACTCGAGAAGGTGAAGTCCCTGATTTTGAGGGGCGGCACCAGATTGCCACTTACACGCACAGGTTTGCCCATTTCTTCCAGATTGTTGAGCATTATCACCGGGCTTTCATTAAATCTGAAGTTCTTTACGGGGTATTTTATCTTGCCGTCTTCGATGTAAAACGTTCCGTCACGTGTAAGTCCGGTATAGAGGAGCGTCTGAGGATCTACAAATCTGATATACCACAGGCGGGTCACCAATATGCCTTTTTTGGTACCTTATAATGGTCCCCAAAATTTAGACAGGTACGATAATTGAAATCACCTTTTAAATTTAGGAACATGAGCAAGCAAAA